>Ga0123357_10010312_pt1 | contig 11872 bp, 7 predicted proteins | sample TergutEmb28metaG_FD_89873 | JGI IMG/M metagenome (GOLD analysis project Ga0123357, IMG submission 89873) | Embiratermes neotenicus P4 segment gut microbial communities from Petit-Saut dam, French Guiana - Emb289 P4 | ecosystem: Host-associated > Arthropoda: Insects > Digestive system > Gut ...
AATCCCGGTGGGGACGAGATTTTCCGCCCGTCCAGACCGGCCCTGGGGCCCACCCAGCCTCCTGTAAAATGGGTACCGGGTCTTTCCCGGGGGATAAAGTGCGGCCGGGGCGTGCTGCTGACCACCCACCCCCTTCTTGTGCCGTGGTCATGGAAGAGTAGAGCTATACCTCTACCCACCCTCTGGGCCACACCGGGCCTGCAACGGGAAAACTTTAACTTTACCATACTTGTCATTGAATCAGGACACCAGAACATTCTCTCCAGGAAAATTTGGTGTTGAATGCTATATATTACACTGTATTGAGTTTGTATCCCTTTGTAGCTGTATTTTTGTTTGTGTATGTTTATGCTTATGTACTTTCTAGTTTGCCATCATAAAGTTTAAGAAAAACGATGCCAACCTTCGATGTGATTGTCTTGTTTATTGTATTTTTTTAGACCATAAAACATTTTTTATGCATTTATAGGAATATGGAATATTACGTTCTACTTTTATGTCATGTTCTTGAACTGTTCAGCTTCATAACAGACACACTACTACATGCCTGTCAAAGGGCATTGATACATACTTACACACAGTCCATGATAACCAGAAATGTGTAACCACGTTATAAGGAACTTATTCTGGAAGTTGAGGACAGTATTGAGCAAGTGAGCCCTTACGCTTACCACATCACAATTGGTACACTAGACAGCTGAACACCTGTATTTACCAGTGATTCTGAACAGTTAGAACCAACATATTGCAGAAGAACAACTTGTGCAATGTGAGAAACAAGACACAAAATGTGATAAAAATGAAAGACACTAAGTAAACTTTTAAAAGCTTAATATTTGAGAAGAAAGCATGAATTTTAAAATGTTAAGTCTAATTTTTATCACTGGTTTTGATAAAGGCTACAACTTGTTTATGTTGCATTTAAAATAGTTCATAACAGGACGATGGGTATTGTACCTGAATGTAGTATGGTTGTGCCAAAACATGTATTGAGCACCAACATATAAAAGAGTTTTGACAACATGTTGTTGTGTATGACAAACACTTAGTAACAAATTTTGGAGATATTTGTAACTTCTTATGCAAACTACATAATTATGTTATTGTTTCATGTGTTATTGATATTTTTCACTTTATATGAAAATAGACTTTTTTGTAGGTATGTAAATCTGTTTCTGAAATGGCAGCATCTACAAGGTGGATTCTAGTGCCTGTATAGATAGGTGACTGAGTAGGATGGCTGGTCAGTGCTCATAAGCTCGTATGTTTTATGCATTTTTTGAAGTTTAAACATTGGCAGGAATGGAGGTTGCCAGTTGTACAGAAAAATATGCATCTTTATCCAGCTGGGAATTGAAACTGGGACCTTAGAATGAGAGTAGGGATGTGTGCACTGATAAAAGTGCACATTGGTTTGACAAGTGACTGAATGTAGTAGGGTCTTCTGTTTGATATTCTGGAGTTCACATTAACAGCAACAGATTCCCAATTTTTGTTAATGTTTGTATAATATATGCTTTATTTTATTGGTTGCAGGAGAGTCGAGAATCCACTTGCAGGCCAAAACAGAGGCCACATATGTTATTCTGCAAGTGTGTGATGAAACTGTGGATCTTCGTCCATGCAGTAATTGACCATATTATCAACTTCTGTTTTTCGTTCTTTTATGATGACAAAAAACGAACACAAATTCCAACTGTTACGGAGTCTTTCCTTATGGAAAGTGCCGTTTCTTTAGCGGAAAGAATTAGGAACAAAGAGGTACAATAAACTTATCTCCATTAACTTTGATGTTGATTGTTTATTTGTTGTGGATAATGTATCATGATTGGCCTGGTACATAATGGTACTGGAGGTGTATCTTCACCATTCTCCAGTGCATATATGTAGGAGGTATCATTATAAAGTTTTGGATTTGGCACTTATTATCTTGTCTGAGGTTTTTTCATATCTCCCACTGTCCCTCAACAAGGACTAGATTGTGCCCTAGGGTAGTACTTGCATCTACCCTCTCTCTCTCTGCTTCTTTTTATTTTGTTACATGAGGATAAAATTACTTTACAATTTCAAGTGTGGAGATTTATTATTGTATGTTCCCTTTATTGTATTGCCTATAACACCACACATTGTAGTAGGTAAAATAAAGAGCCAAGTAATAGTTTTGTATGCAGCTGTCAGTAAACTGTAACTTCTCTTCCTACTAACATGTAGTAAAATCTTGCATTTTCATCAAATAATATGCAGAAGCATTAGTGAGGAATCCGAAGAAAAATACTATCATAGTGGAAGAGAGATTATGCTGCACTTACTTCATAAGCAGTAGGTAACAATTTCCGTTCCCATTATGGGTGACAGTTTTTACCTGGTTGCCATCAAACAGTGATGTGAAGTGTATTTGCATAGGTGAGTGCAGAAGTGGTAGTGCAGGGATTCATCGATCGAATCCGTGAGGTGAATCCATTAATTAATTCTGTGGTGGATGAACGATATGAGCTGGCTCTCAAAGAAGCAAGGGATGCAGATGCTTTCCTAGCATCTACCACACTATCTACTGCAGAGCTGAAACTCCAGAAACCCTTCTTAGGAGTACCGTTCACTACAAAGGATAGTACTGCAGTAAAAGGTTTGTTTCAGACTTATGCCTCTTCACATTTCCAGATCACTTATATACTTACAGAACTGAGATTGTCATCACCAACATTAAAGTTGACCAATAGCATGATCCAGAGCTAGTTCCCATTACATTTCATCTTTTATAAAATTGGTCTTTATATTTTATGCTTATTTCTTTCTTGGCCTTCCTAATGGGCTGTTGAGAAAATTTCCATACCATAATCCTGTATATGTGTCTTTTTATCCAAATATAAGTCACATATGAAGCGTCTTAGAACCCTCTTGATTCACTACAGTGTTGATGATGACAGCAGCACAAACCAACACCACTACCACCACCACCTACTACTACTTATTTAATGTAGCCTGTATAATTAAAAAAGACCCTCATTATCTGAAACCCTCCATACCCCACTTTGTACATCTTGGGACCATATATTTTCCTAATCATTCTGTTTCCAAACACTGTAGGCAGCATATTAGTATATGTACAACTTAGAGTTATCCAGCGCTTTCTTTTCTTCTATTCTGATGATATTAATGTTTGTGAATTGGTGGTGATAGCATTTCTGGGAAATATTTTTGTCATAATTAGTCATGTAGATCAGTTTGGTGGAAGTTTTTGGCCACCAGTTCTGAAATTCTGGCAACTAACTAGGACTACCCTAAATATGGAGGTGGCAGGCTGTGAATGTTTGTAACTACTTGCAAATAATCATGCCATCATAGCCCAGAAGACTGTAATCTGTAGTTAGTATTTCAATAACTTGTGATTGTCTCTCTGAGGATTATGGCACCATGTGGAAATGGGCTGCTTTACAGTTTTACAGATACTGTACTGTCTCTTATCTTCATAGCACAAGGGTTGGCCCACGGCTCTTGCCATAGGGTGTCAAGAGACAGCAATTAGAAATGCATCAGAAAAGTGACCCTTTGAGGCTACTGCTTCAGGGAAATAATGTAATGAATATTTAGAAATTTGTCATGTGTTGAACATACCGTGGTTGATATTGATCACAGAATTATTATTTAGTTCAATAAACTGTGTGGACAAATATTATAACATTAATATTAAGTTTAAGACTGAACTTGAGTGGAAATTTTAGTTTAATTTTTCTGGCACCTGATGTCAGACATATCCATCATGCAGTGTGATGCTCAAGCCAAATGCCAGGCCGCCTTATGTGGCTCTCATTTAAATTCTGGGCTCCTGCACATTACTGGGTATTTTAGTCCAATGCCAAGGGGTTAATAAGAATATTCTAGAAGTGACCAAAAATATGAAGTAAATGGCATGGCTTTGGGAATGCTGTTATTTACCAGGATGCACTTCACTATCATGGCAGAATTAGTAGGGCATTGTTGTGCAAAAGAAGCCACCTGCCTTTCTCATCAAGTTGTGGCCTCACTCTTGAAATCTGCTTCAATGACCTTCATGTCACCTGTACATAGAATCACTGATCACTGTTTTTCCTTCATGCACATATGCTTGGTGAATCACTCCCTGTTTGTGTAAACCACTGGCCAACATTGTTTTATCCTCAACTTTTGCAAGCTTATTGGATCTCAATGATGATTTTGTTCATCATTCCATGCTCTGATGTTTTGTTTCAGGATCATACTGAAACTCCCAAGACTTGTCACCAGTGTAGATTGGTGTGACAAGTAGAGATGAAATTTTCTTCCCAAGTTGTGAGGCTGTGCTCATTTTTCTTGTCCATGAGGCTGTATTGAACAAACTGTGTAAACATCTTTTTCCTTCCAAAATCTCTATGAAGATCTGATTCATCAATTCCTGCTTAATTTTAGGGTTGTTTGATGGTCTGTGGACACTGGTTTGTGAACTTTTGCAGTGGTTTCTAGATTTAAAGCAGTTGATAGCCACCCACTGCTTGGATCATCTTCAGGTTCTTCACATCCCTCTGTGAATCTTCTTATTCATACGTGCTTGTGAGATAGAGCTTCATTTTCATTAAGAGTACCAAATGTTCTGTGTGTCTGTAGATCTTTTATGGAGCTTGAAAAAAAACTGGATGTTTGCTTGCTGCTTCTTGAGAATGAAAAAATATGAGTTATATGTGGGGCTGTTACAGATGACCTGATTGAACTGGAATGTTCTGTTTGCTAAACCCTGGTGGTCATAACATCCATTAGTAGAAACCTGCTGCAGTTGGTTTATGTCCCAAACTGTATTTGCATCATAGCATTGGTCTCAGAACGTTATTATTTTATCTCATATAATCTGATAAAAAGGGTGCTGTGTTTCTGGGGAAGCTAGTAATTCTGTTTAGATGTTGCAGGTTGTTGAAACTTAGAGCTAGTTGTTTCATTTCTGCGGTGATTTCCCTTGCAGGTTTGCGTCACACACTGGGACTAATCTCACGTCGTAACATAAAGGCTGTAGAAGATGCAGATGTGGTGATACTTTTGAAGAAAGCTGGTGGTATACTTATTGCAGTGACAAACATTCCTGAATTTAATTTGTGGGTTGAGACTCGTAATAATGTTTATGGACAGACACTAAACCCCTACAATACAACAAGGACTGTTGGAGGGTCTAGTGGAGGGGAGGTAAGAAGAACTGAATGCTGCAAAACCTTATTAATTTAGCACTGGACTATTCAAAGTACCACCTAACCTGAGTCACTAATGTTTTTTATTGTGGTTGGGTGTTGGGTTATTTAATGCTTCTGTATCATCTGCAGATTAGTTCTGAATAATTTGATAAATAGGAATGATGAATGGGAAGGAATTAAAGGGAAATACAGCAAAAGATGTCATGCTATGTGGATTTAGGAGTTAAGGAAAGCCACAAAATACTACTCAATTTTTTAAGATTTCACAGTGATGCACTGTTCACTGTTCACCTGAGGTAGTGTTCTAATCACGCAGTGATGCGATGCAATATTCCAGAAGAATGGAGAGCTGATCAAATTCTGATAAGAATGTGCAGTGAAAGAGTACTTATTGTTTATTATTCCTTTATATATATATATATATATATATATATATATGCTGGTTTATACTTAGCTTCATCAGAAATGTAACTGACTGTTTTATTTCCCTCTTTAGGCAAGTCTTATTGCTACTAGTGGCTCTCCCATGGGCATTGGAACTGACATTGGGGGGTCTATTCGAATGCCTGCTTTCTACTGTGGAATTTTTGGTCATAAACCTACTACAGGTAATTATTTTAGTCTGAATCCTTTTGATGTATGTGCTGTCTTGCCTGAATCTCTCATGAAATAAGTTTGTTGCCACTTTTTAATTCTGTAAATGCTTTTTGAACTAATGTAAGTTCAGTATAATAATGATTAAAGTGTGTCTGTAATTTTAGATTGCAGAGTTGTACAATATGGGGTTAACAATTTTACTGGTTGGTGCCATGGAATGTAGTTTTTTTTTAATTGCTTAATCTTTCACAGTGTATCTAGTTGTGTAACATAAAACAAAGCACACTTCGGTCTTGTATATCATGTATTAGTAACTCCTTCATGTTTTGGCAACTACTTTCATAAGGGATGCCTGTAATATAAAAAATTGTAAAGAGAAGAACTTCAGTAAGTGATAAACATGTAAGAGCTACTAAATAGGTACGTATTAATATTTTAAATATCCAGAAGTCTGCCTAGACAATATATTAATCTTATGCATTTGTTACTGTGTATATTATAGCTCTCGCACAAGCCGTCTGTCATAACCAAAACATGCAAGAGTTAAAAATAAGTAAGTGATTTATAGGGTTCCTGGTGTTAATGGACACAGCTTGTGTACAAATAGTAATAAATATTTGATTTGATATACACGGTTGATAAGTGCTGTAATGGTTTTATATTATAGGTGTTCATTTATTGGAGGTATTTATCGTTTGTTGACAGAGCTTTTGGACAGCAGAGATGTTACATTTCCTAGAGTTTTTTTTTTTACATGTCATTTTCTAGCAAACATTTTGAACAAAAATTGTAAACTGTCTTGAGAATCTTATTTTATGTATGTACCCTTTCCTTTGTACTGAATAATTTTTGAGAACAGGTAATCTTACATCTTTGTTCTAGGTGGTTGTAAAGCTTAATATTTTCTGAGCAGAAAGAATGTGGATTGAGGGCCCTTTTGAAGAGATTTGGCTTTACCTTCCACAACTTTTGAGTTGAAGGGTTGATCAAAGAAGGCTCTGCCTTAAAGGGTCAGACCAATATCACTGTTTTCGCATATTTTAGGCCTAACACCTACAAAGGGACTTACTAAGAGGACAGGCCTGGAAGAAAATACAATGGTGACAGCTGGGCCAATGTGCAGGTATGCCCAAGATCTTCTGCCATTTCTTCAAGTGTTAGTTGGGAACAACATCTCAAGGCTCGAGTTAGATGCTGAGGTATGCAGTTTATACATATTCTGAGTTGTAACTAACGTTCAAATGTTCCTTTATTGCCTATTTATAATTACTTACTATAATTGTGTTGAACATGAATAAAATATTTTCATACCTGCAGTTTTGTAGTATCTGACTTAAATTTAGAAAATGCAGTGTTATTAAGCTTAACTGCAGGTTACTACAAAAGCCCTAAACATTTTTAATAAATTTCAGTATTTAGTAATAGTACTGAATGTATTGTTACATTGAAATCATAAGTGTTCCATTTGTTGCAATAACATGACGGATGTGAAATATATGTACAGGTGTGCCTGAAAGATATACAGTTTTTCTACATGGAAGAGTCTGGGGATTTACGTGCAAGTAGTATTTGTGAGGAGATGCAGCATACCTTGCGGAGGGCGGTGTTCCACTTCCAAGATCTAAATAGAAGTCCGGTACAGAAGGTACTGTTGTGCATTAAGATCAGGCAGTATTGGGGATGAACACGCCAGCTGGACCAACAGAATGTATTTTTCCTGTCTCATCTTGCTGGTACTGGTTATAAATTGTGTGGAATTTATGTATGCATTAAGAACTGAAACAGCCATGCAGAATTCTTTAGATGTTATAGCAGCAAACTGGTCGTCCTGCGTGGCATAGAGTCCATCTCGAGAGCAAATGAGTTCTTACCCACTCCGGAAATTTTCAAAATGTATTGAACCTTGAAGGCTCAGTACTGTGTTCAGAAAATTCCAGCACTTTCCCCTTTCCTGAGTCAGAGACATGACTGTGTACTTAATTCTCTCACCATTTACTTTTTAGTCAAGTACCATTCTGTAACTGGCCATGGTCTGCAGTTTAATTCTCAAGTATAACTTCATAGATGAGATGCAGGAGATTATATAAATTAATCTAGTTTGTGTTTAGTGTGGGGAATGTGCAATCAGTGTACTTGTTCAGCTACATTATATCCTGTGGCTGTGAAATTTGTTGGCATTGGTGTAGCATCTCTGTTGAAAATAATTTTTTTTAGTCTTAATGACAATTCTTTCCTCATCAGTGAGCAGCTCATCCCACTTGATACACTAGCTGTAACATAAAAGGAAGTGGTGCGGTACTAGCAACTAACCCGGTCAAGTATTCACAGTATGTAGTGTAGATCTAGTTTGAGTACAGACTACTGTGTAAGCCTCATCATTTAATTGAGCATTTCAGACATGTAATATGACAACTTGAATTTTATAATGTTAGTGCAACTGTTAAAGGTAGTCATAGAGTTATCCCTGTGCACACCATGAAGGCATATGTGGGATTGGAGGTGCAGTTGAACTTATTTGTACATTCACTGCTAGATAGAAGTGAGTGGTGAGCTTCATGTCCCAGCTGCTTTCTCCCACAGATTAAATAAATTAATACATAACAGTAATAATAATTAATGAAGATTAAAAAAAGGGGGTGAAATTCACCCTGTAACAGGCCATGAAGGCCCAGAGGGGGAGTAGAGGTATAGCTATGTCTTTTTTTAATCTCAGCACTTGATGGGGGTGGGTGCTGCCCACCAGAATTCAATTCCGGACTGTCCAGCCTCTAGTGAGTCACTGTACTGACTATACTACTCTGACCCATAATCATTAATAATTAAGTAAAAATATACCAGTTTTAAAAGGTTTTTTGTTCTTGTCTTATCAGGTACTGATACTATCAGGATCATAAGATGAATGACCATTAGCATCCTTGTGATGACTTACAATTTTCAAGTTCTGTTCTTATGCTTGTCTCTGGTTTGAATCCAGTTTACTGCTTTAGTCCTGGTATTTAATGAATATTTATGATATTTGATGTTGAAGACTCAGCTGTATTTAAATATATTATTATATATATATGTTATATGATTTATATAATATATACATTATATAAGTATATATTTAAATATTTAAAAGACACAAGAGTGTCTTTTAAATATTCTTCTGGTATGGATTTGGGATAAATCAATCCAGAATTCTTGCAAATCTTCCAGCATTATGCTTGGCTGTAGGCATTACAATACTGTCCTGAGTGTGTCATATTATAAGGCTGTCTGTTTGACAATGTTGACAAAAACAGTAGTGAGAGGAATAATAGGGATATGTGCAATATTGTGGTCTTCTCAAATGTTATGCTGTATATCAGGTAATTTATATATGTTCTATTCCAAGATTTCATTACCTGCCACATAATGTGTCTGCTGGAAACTTGAAATGAGAAAATCCATACTTTGTGGTTGATTGTTCACAACATCAGGGATGCTCGGCTACACTGCTGTAGAAGCTTGAAAACTTGCAGTGTTGCTGTAGTTTTAAATCTCTCATTATTTAAGATTTTTCTGGGCTTAGTTTTGAAAGCCATGGTATGCAAAATTAACTGTAAATTTACATTTTTTATGTATTCATTCAGTCTGTAATTGGTACTGTCTAAATGAATTTGATTATGACAACTTGTTTTAACTGTGCATTATTAAGTTACTGTTCTTGGTCTGTTGAAGAGAGAAAGTTCCTTAATGATATATACAGATCATGCCATATTAAACAGTGCTTTCATGGACAGTGTGCTGATATTTGTTGCCAGCCCTTTATTAGATTTGTAATATTATAGCTTGAAATCAATGAAGGAATTTTTCATTGAAATGTGGCTGATGTCATCTGCACACTGTAGTTTGTTCCATGTAGTCTCCTCATCAGTGGGTAACAGATTTTTTTTTTAAATTGAAATGTAGCAACTGGAACAGCTCGTCATGCTGCTGCATCTGGTTCAGAGCTTTAGAATATTGAGAGTATGCTTACCTAATTTCTGTCTCCCTCATGGCATAGTGCTTGGGCATGGGGTCCACTATGCCTTAATGTTGATTAATGTTGATGCTTACAGGTAAGATTTTCTGGTATGAGATACAGCTTTAAATTATGGAGATACTGGATGACAAGAGAGCCATTTGACTTAGCAGTAGAACTGGCAGATCGGAAGGTGAGTTTTTTTTCTATATGCCGAGTGTGTGTTATGTAAATACATGGAGATGAAACTGTCAGAATTAGAAGTGTGCAAATGTTTAGCAGTATCAGCTCCTAGTGTCGAGGTCATAGAGACAACTGGTAAAAGAAACTACATAACATAAATTTCAGTTATTACTATATCTGGTATGTGTGCTGCTTTGAATTGCCATTAGTGCTGTCACAAAGGCACAAGACTGAGACATTAGCACTAGAAAATTTTTGTGTTTCATACTGAAAATTGTCCCAGTCAGTGTCATCATTTTGTTTATAACCATGTAACTTTGAGTTTAAAAAATGAGTGTCAGGTTTTGTAAATATGAGTCAGGTAGCTTTGGTGACTGGAAGGGTTAATTACGTAAGCACAGAAGAACTGAAGAGGGGATAGAATTACTGGTGATGTGATCAGTGAATGTAGTATTGAGCAGACCATTAAATTCTTGCCCTTAATTCTGATATTGGTGGAATGATGTAATAAGTAGGCTAAATAATGTTCTGTAATTTATACTTTTCTTGTTGAAATGCAGGGTGCTATTTCAGTTTGGAAAGAACTTCCCAAGAAATTACTAGGTCAAAGTGACTTCACATTTGCTTCAATAATGAATCTCGTTAACCGTGTCATACTACCCCAAGAAAACGCTGAATGGGCAGAAAGCACTACGGAACGTCTGCAGTCAGAAATATTGGTGAGTTAACGTCTTCGCCCTTGAGAAATAGTTTGATTTTAAAATGCTTTTTCCTCAGATGTAAAAAGCACTGTGTTTCTGCTGGTCGAGGTCACATTCATCTAATCGTGTGAGTACTTGTATTCCGTGTTTTACTGTTGGTCCCCATTGAGGAACAGTTATAGCTAGGAAGGGGTAGGTATGTCAAAACACAACTTTCTTTGTATCCTATTTATTATGCTGATGATGACATGTTTTGGCCACTGTGGGCCATCTTCAGGTCACAAAAATGTACAATGAGGAAAAATGTACAGTGTATGATCATTAGTAGAGGTGCATATTCTAAACTTTCAACGACATCTCGTCATTTGGTTTATCCGTATTAAACTAATAGTATCTCCTATACGTAAAGTATATTGAACTTAATGGATATATATATAAATAAGTTGTACTTTGTCTTACAAAAAGTGCATTAAGTTAATATTGTATATGTATAAGTAGTACACACCATGTAAGGTGAAAAACTAGGTGGGGTTTGTACGTGCTAAGTGGAAAGCAAGCGTTTCTGGAGCGTTGGTACATCTGTGGTGGCTACACGGACGTTTCATATTCATTCCGGCTAAATTCAACATGACTCCACGCAAGCTGACAGATTCTCGACTAGACAGGCTAAGGATACTTGTTCTAAAACGTATATTGCCACAATCATAAATACAACCACTTCTGAAATGTCCATGTAGTCACCACGGACGTACCAATGCTCCAGAAATGCTGGAGATATCCCTTGCTTTCAACTGAGCACGCACAAACCCCATATAGTTTTTCACCTCACATGGAGTGTAGTACTTATACATGTACAATATTAACTTAACGCACTTTTTGTAAGACACAAAGCACAACTTCTTTATATATATACAGTAAATTCAATGTTCTTTACTTATAGGAGATACTGTTAGTCTCTGTGGTCTAGTGGTCAGAGTTTCTGACTACAGATACAGAGGTCCCGGGTTCGATCCCCGGCGCTACCAGATTTTCTGAGTAGTAGTGGGTCTGGAACGGGGTCCACTCAGCCTTGTGAGGTCAAACTGAGGAGCTAGTTGAATAAAAAAAGTAGCGGCTCCAGGTTCAGAAAACAGAGATTAACGGCCGTGGGGACTCGTTGCGCTAACCACGTGACACCCCTCTATCCGCAAAAGTTGGCACTAACTTCGCCTACCGGC
>Ga0123357_10010313_pt1 | contig 11872 bp, 12 predicted proteins | sample TergutEmb28metaG_FD_89873 | JGI IMG/M metagenome (GOLD analysis project Ga0123357, IMG submission 89873) | Embiratermes neotenicus P4 segment gut microbial communities from Petit-Saut dam, French Guiana - Emb289 P4 | ecosystem: Host-associated > Arthropoda: Insects > Digestive system > Gut ...
CTCAGTTTGACCTCACGAGGCTGAGTGGACCCCGTTCCAGACCCACTACTACTCAGAAAATCTGGTAGCGCCGGGGATCGAACCCGGGACCTCTGTATCTGTAGCCAGAAACTCTGACCAAATATGTAAAATGTAAAGCTTCTGCATATGTTATGTTGTTAAGAAACTGGTAAAAACCAACAAAGCAAGATAGAATTTGAAGCTATTTTTAAATGATTTTAGTAATTGCAGTTTTGTCACTAGTAGGCCAAGTAAAAATTAGTTGTAATATGAACTTTAAATTGTAGATGTAAAGAAATGGTCCAAGAAATAATGACAGACAACAGTGATATTAAAGGAGTACTATTGGTAATTACATTCAAAATCTGTCAAAAACATTGACATTATTTATTCGTTGCATTTTGATTGAATTAAAATTTCATTCAGAGCACCAACAAAAGCACATTTTATATATACAAGTACAGTTTGCATTGTGTCTACTTGTTTGGCATCATCTGTGCCATCCTCAGGTAGCTTTACACCAAGATACAGTAATATAATAGACTACAAATGCAATTCGTATTATGCTACAATATTCTTGCAGCCACAGTTAACCATGTGCATGGCACAAACTGTGATCAAAATAATATTTGTAAAATATGCATTACAATCAGTAAACAGTAATATTATTATGACATATTTATTAAGTACGTTTACAAACTGTATGTGGCTGTGTTGTAGTTTTTTATTTGTGTATAAACATCTAATTTATCTTCAGTCCCATATGATGTGCAGTGTGTACCCACAGATGTGGCATGGGCCAGTGTTGAGTAACACAGTCCTTAGGTTTTATGTTTAGAAATCCTTGAGGGTTTCTTATTACATAATAAGGTTCCCAAATTTTGGGCACCGTGAGTTCGCATGTTGAACAGGGCAGATTTACAGAAACAGCAATTAGAATATTAACATGTCAATAAAAGTGGTGTCACATTAGATAGTGCAATTAAATATGTCAGAGCAGATCAACATTTACAACTAAATGCAAAACTTGCCTAACAGTTTCGCATGTCGACTGAAACCAAATTTTTGGCTCCTGGAAGAACAGGCCTGATCAGTAAGTAAACCATATATGTGTGTTGAACTAATAAGTCTCTGTCATCTACAATAAGTAATCTAGCAAGTGCAAGTTTATTGCTTTATCTGGCCACTTTATGCAAGCCAACACATTTCTTGACATTAATCTCATGCAACTAGAGATCATGACCAAGACATGTTAGTACATGTGTTTACAACTCTACTGGGACAAGTGAGCATCAGAAGTAGGTTAGCACTGACAGTGGGGCAAAAGGGTGCCTACAGTGTTAAAGCAGCCATTGATTGGTACCAGTTAGGTTTTTCTCCCTCTCTGCTTTTTGCTTGCTGTCTTCTGGTACTGAGCTTGTGCTGATTGTAAGAAGATTTATTCCTGATTTTGTGAACAGTCTTTCAACGTACAGGCAGAGCAGCTGCGACTGTTGAACACCTATATATTATGATCGTGGACCAGTTTCTTCTTTTCTTGAATTTCAGATTGTCAACTGCAGCAGCACAGTCCATTGCAGTAAGCAAGCTTATGTACTTCATAAAAATTAAATGATACATCTTTACAACATTAAATGTAATATCAATTTAATGAAATACTATTATTTTTCAAAATAATTCTCATTCACATTGCTGCATTTGCCCGTTGTGAACTGGTTTAAGAACTTTTTCATGGTAAAACTCAGGTTGGGACATTCACAGCCATTCATGAACAGCCATTTCTACTTCTCATTATTGCGAAATGAACACTGGAACAACACCAAGGATGCTGCCAGTTCCACAGCAATGAAGTGGAAGTGGCTGTTCGTAAATGTTGTGAATCCAAGAGACTGATTCTAGTCGGACAGAACTTTCAAACTTGTGTCAAAATGAAGCAGTGCTTCAATGTGCTAAGGAACTGTGTTGAAAAATAATGTTAGTAATATATGAGCTACATTTGGTGTTGCAATGGATCTGATTTGATTTCTTATGACCTAGGGAGCTTTACTTAATGGACATGTTTTATACATGAAAAGAAATAGCACAGCATCTGTGTTATATATTTTAGATTTCATTTGTTAGCTTGCTTGTATTTAGTGTGAGAAGTATAAAACTTAACATAACACTCCAAGTAATTCATTAGTAATTAGCTGTTAATGCCAGAATCTAGTCTTTGTCATGGAGTGTCATAGACTGCAGGAATTTAAATTGCAGCAGTCAGAATAGCAAAGTATTCTAAACAGTATGTAAAAGCAAAAATGCCCTACAATGCTAGTCACTGTCATTAGTTGTAATTGCGTGGTGAGCGTGGTAGAATATTGAAACAAAGACCGTGTAACTGAGGTATCATTAGTTGCACGGTACAACAGGACTAGGCTCACTTCTCCAGATGCTTTGTGATTTTATACAATGGTAATGAAAGTACACATTCTGCACCTGCTTTCCTCAAAATAAACTGGACTGTACTGAAGTAATGCAGTTGTTTGTTTATTACATGAATATTCTGTTACTACACAACATAATTGCTTGATCCATCCAGGGCCTGTAATTGAAATCAGAACAGTTACAGAAAGTTTTCCAAATTGATAGGTGGTCTACATCTTCCATTAACCCTTAACCCGCTAACATGGAAAATAAGGTGAGCTCCTAATAATGCCAGTAGATGGCAGATGGGATTTAAATCGGTGTTTAAAGGGTTAAACACATCTCTTGTTTCAATAATTCCTAAAATTTTTCCTTTTGAAATATCTACCTTCATAACTTAACCACATCTGTGGATGACACTGGACTTAACTGTTGCCATAAAGAGTTACACATGAAGATAAAATGTTTGAAACTCTCAGTTGAAAATTTTCAATACTTGTATAAGAGTTTGTTTTATTTTTTGCACCACTAGTCTTTCTGTCCAAGAGGTTCACCATTACTCATAGTTAGATTCGCTATAAAAGGAAGTTGAGTTCTGGTATTGCATTTCATTGACTTTGCAATTTTTGCTGCATTAATGGTGTGAATATTAGTAGGAAGTGGAAAATAGCAATACAGTTTAAACAAATTGTGTTAACTTTTTTTTTTTGCATGTATCTGGTTTGTTGTTCACACACACTCCGTTGTGTACATTCAGTAATGTATTGCTACCTAAGCCACTGTGATTGCGAGATGTTAAAAGATAAAGGAGATAGGAAAGGAGACTGAATGACGGAGTGATATAAGTTTACTGTATTCCCAACTTGCAGGTACCAGATAAATTATAAGCCAGAAGATTATTAATGTTTTCCTGTTTGCAGGTACCAGATAGTCTTCTGGCCCATGGCTTGTAGCAGTAATGGCAGCCATTCCAGGTAAGTTGAGACCATTTATAAACCCTGTTTTGTTTGCAGATGATAAAAATAAATTACCAATTAACATTTAAATTTGGCTTGTGGTAAATACTCGTATTTATTATATACCAACATACGCACAAATAAGTAGTGTAAATTTATATTAAATTACTCTGACATGTTTCGGTGTTAATACACCATCTTCAGGGAGTTTACAATTTGTGTTAGCTGAAGTTATGAGTTATTAAAATGATAAAATACAGTATAGTAATGTGTTATGATAAAATTGTGGTAAATATGGCCACGTATGTAATTCCTGGTTGGGTGTGTGTGCGGTGCAGAATAAACAGGAACTGGCTTTTGATGTTTATTGTAATGTGTTGAAGGTGTTTATTGCTTTTGCACCTACTGTAGTTGCCACTTTCAGGGTGGATGTGAGGTGGATGTTGGCCTTTGTACAGGTCTCACAGTGGTAGTGTGGGGTAGTGGATGTTGTGAAAGGGCAGCAGTGGAATGTAGGCCATATGGTTCACAAGAAAGACTAGGAAGAAAGGAAGTGAAACTGTATGTGCACTACACCACCTGGTGACATACACATTACACGATATATCTGGACAAGATTGTCGTAGATTATGTGGAATCAATGCAAATGTTTGTATACACCACCCATATATATATATGTATATAAAAGCAACTAAGAACTGATAACTGAAGTGGCTTGTGATGAGTGTATCAATATATAACACCAGAACACTATCACTAAGAATTGACAACTGAGGCGGCTTATGATTAACATATAACACATCACAATACTGTAAATTATCATGACTATCAATTTTATGTATTTTAATAGTGTAATGTTTTAATTGTGCTTATAAGAAAGAAAATAATGTATATGGGCATATTGGCTTGTACACCTTTGCTGTAATAATTCTCTGAGGATGGCACCTCAGGGCTGAAACATGTAAGAGTTTCTGTGTGTCAAATGTGTTGTGTCACGAAGTGCATTTATTGGATAATATATTGATTATAAGAACACACACAGTATGAGTAATGTACAGTGTTCTTCATTGTGTATATAGTTTGTGTAAATCTTATGTTTATATATTTTAGGAAAAAGGAAACCACCCACACCACCAAAACCTCTTTTAGGGTGTTTGGCAGGCCCAGCTTTAGTAGACCGCAGTGATTCTTTAAAAAAAAGGTTAGCTGCATGTTTATTCATTTATGCCTGAAATTACACAGGCATGAAGAACTAAACTGATGTCAAATATGGGTAGAGATACCAGTGGCCACTTTGTGGTGTAATTCCGTCTTTGTTCACATGCTGCAATTCAACTAGCATTGCATGTTCTTCAGGACATATTTAAATCTTTAATATATGTGTAGCTTTAAAATAAAAAGTCTTGGGACCTGAGCCCCGTGTACATGATGATGAAGGTGGTGGTGGTGGTGGTGGTGGTGGTGGTGTCGGCGGCGGCGGCGGCGGTGGCGGCGGTGGCGGCGGTGGTGGCGGTGATGGTGGTGATGGTGGTGGTGGAGAAGAAGAAAATATTTAGAGACTCTGGATCTCCACATTATTTTAGAAAAAGTGTTTGGTTAACTTAGGCTCACTTGAGGGTGCAGAAGATTATGCTCGCAAATCCGCATTAAGGAGGCGGAACAGCTATACTGATCCGTCGCGGTATAGATCACCACGCTGTACCCATCCAAGGCCTAGAGGGCCTGGAAGCCACCGATATCCACGTCAAGATGACCAATAAACCGGTGAAAATCTTGGCGGGTTACCTGCCCCCACCTGACCCCTACTTGCTTCAGACCTGTCTGCCTGCCTTGGCAGCAGTCTTCCCGTCCTCATTGTGGGTGACCAGAATGTCAAGCATGTGAAATGGAATTTTAGGGTGACCATGAAAAGAGGCAGAATTTTGCGTGATTATGCAGATAAGAATTCATGCCTTATCCATAGGCCGAAAACACCTATCACTGTTCCTTAAAACCGCTCTGCCACCCCGATATCCTAGATGTCGCTATTACGAAGGACCTTGCCTTCACAGTGTATTTGACCACGTGCTCCGCACTGAGCTCGGACCACTTACCTATACTGATCGACACGCAATGTTGATCTTCCTTTTCAAGCCCACCCGACTGCCCGGATTTGAGAACTGACCGGCCCAAATCCCAGGCCAGCCTGGAAGCTGGACTACTGTCAAACCTTGATGTCCCGAATGAGGTGGCTATCGACGTGTGTCGAGGAACTGTCAAACGGTATTTCGAAAGCTGACAGACTCCACTCCCAATTGTGCTGACCCACAGCCGCCATTGCCGGCTCGTATTCATGATGAAAGATGCCTGAAAACCGGTTAAGGAGGCAGTGGTAAATCACTAGGGACCCCGCTTTAAAAGCTGAGGCCAACCGCTTGCAGAGGTCAGTGACCAACTAGCTTAACGAGTGGAGGAATGACTGGTAGAACAACATGCTGGAAACCCTTGATCCAGAGTATCAGTCAGTGTGGAAGATGACTTGAAGGGTGATGAGAATCCCTACTCCATTACCTCCACTTGTTACACCAGGTGGCTAGCTCTTGGACTCCCAGACAGCCGGAGCCCTTGCGGACAGTTTGGAGGCTCAATTTAATCCAATAAACGATCCGTCGGTTCCGGCAATCATTGAGGTGTTTAAGTTAACCTGTCATTGTGGTGACAACCATAGTTCGCCATCTGGAAGAATACACCTGACCTGAGGTGGGTCTCGGTCAACAAGCACATATCAATCCCATGTCGGAGGAAATGATCCAGTTCCTGCTTCCTGTCGCGGTCACCATCGTAATTCCAGCAGGCCAACCGCAAAAATTTGGTCCGTATCGCCCGCCTAGACCGTGCTGCCATATTCGGCTACAAATTACATGATGATTTTGAGCACAGCCCGCTAGCGAGCTATCCCAGAGGTGAGAGATGGGACGGATGTGAGGAGCCTTCAAGTGAGTTCCACACATGCGTTTAGCGGAAGGTTGTCGAGAAATCGGAGATCTCGATGGGTGACTGTTTGGGTTGTATGGTGGCCACCATTTCCTTGGGTTGCGAAGGCTGCTTAGGCTTCGCGGGTTTGTTCGACTTGGCCATTGGTGCCTGCTTAGTGCCTACCGTGTCATTGGGCGCTGACTTTACAGTCTTACCTTTCCTGTGGCTGTCACTTCATTCCGAGGCAGATTTTCAGTGACTGGGCCGGGAGGAGTGGAAGTGGGAGTGGGTAAGGTAGCCTTGACAACGCGACCCCCAACGGACGTGGTTCCAGCCAGGTCCTAGTCTCACCTGCTCTGCGGACGGCTCCGCCCGTTTTGCCTGGACGGTGGAAGGGCTAGATGTACCACGCACCTTATTGCATTCGACCGGCGCCCACCTAGCAAGCACCGCCTTGGCTTCTTTCCACTTTGCACAACCCAGGTATTGGGCTGTGTGGTTTCCTCTGCATTTGCAGCACTTAAGCTGTTGCTGTGAGGTGGAGCACTTCCCTGAGAGGTCAACACACCGGGGTGTGTAGCCACAGTACCACTGCGTGTGGCCGAAGTGTTGGCAGCACTTGCACCGCAGGGGTCCCTTCGGGACAGTGTAGTCTCCACCGATACCCGCACACCGCTGAGTTCGGTGAGGGAACGCGCCTTTGCCACGTCTGGTCCCCGTGCCAACAGCACAGTAACGTCCGGGGTTTAGGGGCGGGCTTCGGTGGCCTGGTCATCATGGCCCGAGCGGAGTTGCAGTACTCCCTGAACACGTATGCCCAGATTCTCCAGCTCCTCCCGGACGTCCTCAGGCATGTGTCTGCTTAGGTTCTTCACCTGCAGACGCACGCAGCAGTCCTCCGGGAGAGAGAAGTTGTGAAATATCACACCCTTGCTCCAATCAAGGGACCGCAGCGCACTGACCGTGGCTCTGAAACCCTCGGTAGTTTGTGGGACAAGCATCAGCTTCTCCCATTTGATCTGGGCTGAAAGCCCACTCTGGCACAAGCCCCGCAACCACAACAGGAAGCCGCGTGTGTCCATGACCCCTGTGACGTAGATTGGGGTCTTATTTTGACACTTGGCTGCGGAGGCGGCACTATTAGCAGCCACTTGGGCGTTAGTAGTGGCGGCAACTGGCATGCCACACAGTGGTCCGGACATGTCTACGAGAGGCAGCGGGTGCAGTGGGTACTGAGCCTATGGCTGTGGACTTGTGTGGCCCACTTCGCTGTTGGAGGCTGGCAACCCCAGCTACTACCATAGCATATGCCAGCCTGCCCTTGGTTGGACCAAGTTGCCTACTGCTCTGGGCAGCTTACTCGCCCGTGGTGCCCTGGGCCTTGGGCCCCGTGACCAAAGAGATACCCGGGCGCAAGGTGGCGGCTGGCAGGCACAGATGGGCAGTCTGAGCTGTACAGTACTTCGGCTTTTCGCTTCCTCACGTTGAGCAGCAGAGTTGCGGGAGGTACGAGCCTCACCGACTCCACTGGGGCGCTCGAGGTCCAGTACACTCTCAGTGCTGGCTTTAGTGACCGCAAGGGCCTTCTTCCTCTTGCCAGCCGCCACAGCCTTCTTCAGCTGCAGCAGAAATAACGGGGAGACTCCTCGTGCCTTAGCATTGCGCCTCAGAAGTAGCTCACTTTCTTTCTTCTCTCTTATTCACATCGGGCCCAGATGCTCAGATGGGGCGCTCACTATCCAATCTCGATCCAACCAACAAACACCAACTCAGATCATTCAATCTGAATCGATCTCTACCGATCTCAAATCACCGTTTGAGTTTTGTTCCTTTTGTACAGGTTACTACTGATCAGCCTGCTCTGCCAAGGGTTGGTTGGCAGAGCTAGTATGTGTGGCTCGTTGAATGTAGTTCCGTCTGCTGGGGTCCTAAAAAGGGCCATTTTGCTTGTGGAGTTAGACAGAGGAGGGAGCAAGACAGTGCTTTGCTGTGATGGGAAGCAGTGGTTGGTTTTGAGAATATTGGAGTAGAGACTGAATTGTGAGAGAGAGAGAGAGAGAGAGAGAGAGAGAGAGAGAGAGAGAGAGAGAGTTGCTCTGAAGTAAAACGGAGGAATACTTGCAGATTAATTTGGTGAATCAGAGACTGGAGAGAGGGGACCTTGCTGTGAAGAAAAACGGAGGACTGAATATGCTGTGACTGTTAAGCGACCATTTTCTGGGTCGGTGTGTGGATTGGTGACCAGACAGAGGAAGGAGAGCTGTGAGATGAAACTGGGGATTGAATAGATGAAAGAGGTGTGACGACGCTTGGGTGTTGCCACATTTGTATGCAGGAGGAGTATAAAAATTGTTTGTACATTAGCAGTTACAAACATGAGGAGGTTGAGTTTGTTGAAAAAGGCAGTTGTGAGAGTTGGACCGGCTTGGAGAGAGGATCGTGAGAACTACCTGCCTAGCTTAACTGGTCAAACAGGCTATTGATTGGACTGGTTTCAGCTCAGTCCTCACCTAAGCCACACCGAGGAGGGATGGGAGGATTTTTCGGAGTGCCCCTGCCGAAGCATCATGCTGAGGCAGGACGAGTTAGCCTTTATGAAGGCTATTTCTACTTTTCAGGGTTCGCCGGCCCTTCTCATGGAGTTGAGGCTGGCAGTAGCGAGGAGGAAAAAGCCAGTGGTGCCTGCTGGGAGACGCAGCACCACATCTGGAAGCGGGAACAAAGCTTCCGAACAGCTCGCGGGCAAGCAAAAAGCCAACGAGCTAGCAAGCTCGGGCGACTCTATTGAGCCCGGCAGCATGCACCCAGCACCTGGCGCTGTGTCCTTGCCTCTGCCCGCGAACTCATCAGTCACGGGCGAACAAGCTGCTGTCGGCAGCCGGCACCCTGAACCATCCGGGGGAGGAGGGACCTACGGGGCTGTACTGGCCGGGCCCGTAACCCCTTCTCAGCCAAGTGGGACGCTCAAGCCCACAGCCATGGATGCGGACCCGTCTGAATTCGGTGTCTCGTCCGAGACAGCCAACTGGCGCATGTCTAGCGACATGTCTGGGCCTCTGAACGGCATACCAGATGGCACCACTCCGAACGCCCAAGTGGCCAATGCATACCTACCAGCAGGAGAGCGCCCTAACAAGACGCTCATTTTTATTTCAGGTGTTAGTGACACCCGTTCCTTCGTGGCCTGCTTGCGGGCATCCTGCCCTGGCGGTCTGATGGCCCAACTAAAAGACGAGAAGTGGATGGTCGTCCCATCAACTGCCGATGGGTTCAGAGTTGCAGTCAGTGCGCTGCGGTCCCTTCATGGGAAAGACGGTGTGAGTTTCCACACCTTCACGCTCCCAGATGACCGCTGTGCGCAATTTCTGGTGAAGAACTTTTTTAGGGGTATGCCTGAGAGCGTCGTCGGAGAGGAGCTGGAATCCCTGAGCATCCGTGTTTAGGGAGTCATGCAGCTGCGATCCGACCTTCGCGATCCGGACCCCGCCAAGGACCGCCTTCCCACCCACACTTCATTTTGTCAGTGGCGCAAGGGCCTGAGGTGTCAAAAGTGCGATCGCTCACCGAACTGTGCGGCTTGTGAGTCAGTGGAGTCATATGTGGCCCTGAAAGGGCCGCTGCAATGCAAGCGCTGCCAGCGCTTCGGCCACACGCAGCGTAACTGCGGATACGCACCCCATATGTCGCTTGTGTGGCTCCCACCTCTCCGGTGGATGCTCTACCTCACAGGAGCACCCTCAGTCCTATGGCTGCGGTGGAAACCACACAGCGAATTACCGTGGCTGTGTGAAGTGGAAGCGAAGGCGGCTGTTGCAAAGCAAGCGCCCGAACGCAGCCGAAAGATTGTCGCCACAGGCCAACCTGCCACTCCTAAAGCTCAGCGGGCCGGTCCCTCTGCTGAGCAGATAGACCTGGGCGAGGGGTGCAATCACGTCGTCCGAGGGGGCGTGTCGTCAAGGCCACCACAATTCCACCCACCAACCCACATCCTAATCCCCCTCCTCAGCCGGTCACGGAGGCGCTCGTGAAGCCCATAGTGACAGCCACCAGGGAGACGGCCAGGCCTCAAAAACCTGAAATCAAATCCATAGCAGCCCCTAAACGGGCTTCTGGGAAGTCTAAAAAGAAAGCAGCTGCAAGTGTCAAAATTGCTGCCGCTACACCTACAACACCCAGCCTGGTGGTCCCTGCCCAAAGTCCTGTGTAAACACTCAAGGAAATCTCAGATCTCGATCACCTTCCTCTCCATGCATGTGTGGAGCTGACTTTCCGGCTCTTCACGTCCATCTCTTCCCACCCCACAGGGGCAGCTCGTCCCAGTGCTGTCCTGAGTACCATCATTCTTTTTGTAGCCGAATATGGCAGCACGCCACAGGAGGACAGAACGGTGTAAATCCCTGCGCCTTGCCTGCTGGAATGCGGACGAAGTGCACGGCAGGAAGCTTGAATTGGAGCACTTTCTTAGCCAGCACGGTGTTGATATTTGTCTCTTAAGTGGGACATTCCTTAACCCTGGGCGTCTTCCGGCTTGCCAATTATGTCTGCCACCGCACAGACAGACCGACAGCTGGGGGGCAGCACAACCATCTTGGTCCGCCCTGGTATTGTCCACCACTCAGTGCCCGTTCCGGGCCTGACCCACTTGGAGGCTACTGCCATCCAAGTCACATTGGCCGGCAAACTGGTGTTAATCCTTGCAGCTTACCTTTCGCCTACCTGCCCACTGATCGGAGCGGATCTGACCGCCTGTTTCGGTGGGGCATTGCCGGTCTTCATGGCTGGAGAACTCAACGCCAAACACATGGATTGGAACTTCGGCTGAACACGAGATGGGGGAAACTCCTACGTGATTATGCTGATGAGAACTCCTCTCTGACTTTTGGGCCGGACTTCCCAACTACCAACCCATAAACCCCTCGGTTACTCCCGATGTTCTGGACATCGTGATAACCAAGAACCTCTCATTCCCAGTGTATCTGACTTTGCGCTCCGCACTAAGCTTGGACCACCTTCCGGTTCGCATTGACACCTCATATCGCTCATCCTTTCACCACTCACCGGATCGCACTGACTGAGCCAAATTCCAAACTCACTTGGAAGAACTAATTCCGTTTGATCCGGAATTGCACAACGAGATGGCGATCTACGCGTGCGTTGAGAACTTCTCTGATGCCGTTCTGAAGGCTCTGGCAGCGTCAACTCCCAAGCGTGGCCCGCGTGAAGACCCATGACCTCCGATACCGGTCGGCATGAAGGATGAGATACGCCTGAAAAACCAGCTGCGGAGATAGTGGCAGATCACCGGGGACCCCGCTTTGAAAGCCGAGGTCAACCGCCTCCAGAGGTCAGTGACCTGCCGGCTCAACGAGTGGAGAAACGACCAGTGGAGCGTTAAACTCGAATCCCTTGATCCTGAAGACCAATCGCTATGGAGGATGACCAAACGGGTGATGAGAGTTCCTACTCCATCTCCCCCCCTGTTCACCCCAGGGGGAATCGCTCTCTCAGACTCTGAGAAAGCCGAAGCCCTTGCAGACAATCTGGAGGCTCAGTTTCAG
>Ga0123357_10010315_pt1 | contig 11870 bp, 9 predicted proteins | sample TergutEmb28metaG_FD_89873 | JGI IMG/M metagenome (GOLD analysis project Ga0123357, IMG submission 89873) | Embiratermes neotenicus P4 segment gut microbial communities from Petit-Saut dam, French Guiana - Emb289 P4 | ecosystem: Host-associated > Arthropoda: Insects > Digestive system > Gut ...
GCTGGTTCACAGATGTGAAAAGTGTGTTGAAGTAAAGGGAGATTATATTGAAAAATAGCAAAGTTGTTTCATTTCTGTCACCTTTCAAAGTTGGTCAGGCCGGAAACTTATGGACCCTACCACCTACCACGTATATATATGGGTAGCGACATGCTTCATCACTTCCAAATATAGCATGCATATCTGTATTAATGTTTAAATGCCTGTTCCCAGAGACACTGACATGATAGTTGTATATATCATTGTGTAATCAACAAACTCGTTTTTGTGCCCGATTAAAAATTTCTAATTAATTTGATTTTATAGTGTATGTGCTTTATTACGGTAATTTTTAGCTAAAGCAGAATATAACATGACAGTCATGCAGAAGGTGGAATATATTTATAACCAGTGTAGAATTGGCTAACAGTTGTTAGGTGGTTGTACTGTTATAAGTTTTTTACTGGTTGCAGGGAAAAGTCACTTAAGTGATGCGTGCGTTCTGTGTTTCTGTTGGTGCAGGACATGAACTTTTGAATGACTTGGTTGACTAATTGTAAATAATCCTTGACCATGCATTAAGCTGATAACATATGGTAACGAAACCAACAAGGCATACATAAGATACTCTTATATGTTAATGTGCATTAGTTGGTTGACTAAGTGTGGCAGCTCATTCTGTTGGAAGTTGCCATCTCAGAATATGTTATATACAGATTTATTTTATCTGCTTTTCTGTGTCTTTGTTCTTCAGGCTGTGTGACTGTTACAAGTTTCTTTTATAGAAAAAAATCTGTATCTCTTGCTGTTTCAATATGTGGCAGTTGTGTTATGTCAAGGGATCGTTTTGGCCAATCCAGAACATGTATATGTAGGATTTTCATAATAATTAAGTATATTTCAGTATTTCAGTGCCATATACATGCACTTTTGATAACTTAGTTTTTTGGTCCTTGGAAAGAATTTTCTGGCTCTCTGATTATCAGTGGGAATATTCTGTATAAGCCTATAAATATTAGACTGGCATAATAAATAAGCTTGTTGTTTCGGTGCAATTAATTTTCAATAAATTTTGATAAGAAGTGCTTTGCCATTTTCTTTAATCTGTTGGCCACATAATATTTTAAAGAGATAGGGAGTAACCCAAACATGATGGAAGGAATTATGATATTTCTGATTCCTTTCAAAGTAACTCGAGTGTTTGTCTAAAAAAGTAGTATATGGTACTGATTGATCCCCAAGCAATAAGCTTACATAATATTTTGATGTTTGAGTTTGTGTAGATACATTGAACATGAGAGGGAGACAAAATCCTCATTGGGCCTGTTCATCAAGTTTGAAACTCTTTATTATCTTCTTGTGTTGCAGATTTATTAGGTAGCAACTACATTATTTCCATATAGTGACATTTGGTGTCTCCTTCATTTAATGTTGTAGAATTGTGAATTTTATGTTGTATTAAAAGCTTTCTGTTCAAACAGAACTGAATTTACAAATTAAATTCTCATTTATATCTGAGTTAATTTTGTTATCAGCACCTTTATATCATGGGACTGTGGTAGCACAGTGGTTAAGGTGCTGTGCTACAAATCAGAAGGTCGCTGGTTCGATCCCAGCTGGTGTCATTGGAAATTTTATTGACATAAAATCCTTCCAATCACACTATGGCCCTGGGGGTCGACTCAGCCTCTAACAGAAATGAGTACCTGGGGGTAAAGGCGGCCGGTGCATAATGCTGACAACCTACCACCATCCTGTGCCCTTGTCACGAAATCTGGGAACCTTACTTCCTGGAACCCTCTGGGCCACTCGGGGCCAGTAACAGGACTGATTTACCTTACTGTTATATCATGGCCTCCCATTGCTCTCTCTGTTTTGATTTTCTGCCTTTAAGTTCTGTGTTGTCTCATATTGTTGGGTAATTATGATTTTTAAATGCATTTCATGCCATGTTTATAGCCTGCCTGTGTGGAGGGTAGGTCTCACATTTACTTGTGTTGTCTTCCTTAGAGATATGCTAAACATTGAAAATCTGATGTATTTCATAGGAAAATGTTAACAACATGGTATAGAGTAGCATAAATGGAGTAAGTCTCTCTTTGTGACCTCTTTACCTGTCATTCACTCTATTTTAAAATTAGAATGGATACTTTTTCTTCCCATTTTTTGTCCATTCAAATATTTTCCTCATAAGTTACACATATGACTGTCCCCTATTTGCATCCTATTTAGAGTATATGATCCAGTAGTTTTAAGTTGTTGGTCTACAGGGACCCTCGTAATATGTTCAGGCCACCACTGCTTTGCTTCAGAGGTAATCTATCTGAAACCAGAAAGAAGGATAACTGTACAGACTAAAGAGTCCTGTGAGGGATAGTAATTTAGTACCTTTCAAAGAAAATGTTCATCTTTGTCCAGAGGGATTTATTGCTGTTTTTACTTTAATGCTTAAATTATAGGCGAACAAATGTCAAGATAGATAATTTACCTCTCTTCATGTTTAGTGTTTGGATAACCTGAGCAGTGAAGACAAAACCACAGGTGTTCCAGACAGATTAGGTCGAGCTCTTCAGCAGTCAGGTGTCTCAATAACAATTACATCACTGACTGACATACTTGCATTTGCAATTGGAACTTCAACAGTAAGTACACTGCTGTGCAGATCATACACTACTTTTCTCACTGACATGAGAATATCACATTTCCAATTGACACTCTCTGTGAAAGCGGTTGATGATGCCAAATATTAATTTGTTGTAGTCCACTGTAGTTCGTGTTTCAGTTATACCTTATCTGCCAATTAATGGGGTACAGTTTTCAATTTCATTATACTACTGTAGTGAGAAAGTTCCTGGATTCATTTTGGTGTGACCCTCTTGCTTTGTGTAGCAGACTATTTGTGGGTAATATCGCATCAGTAACCTTGTCATACAGCCATTTTGTTGAGATAATGGTACCTGAAAAAATGTAGTAATGTTACAGTGCAACGCTTGTTACATAGGAGTCAAAATTGGTAGTGTCAAAGTTGAAACATGGGCAAACTTCACATTCTATCAGTGGTTGGGAAGAATCCCTTCAGGAATATCAGATATGCAGGTGTAATATGGTTACCAGAGCCTTGGCCACAGTATTGTAGTGTCTACCACGGGTAACCTGTTCCCTGTTAATCTGTCTGCAGGCGGACACTACTTGTTATAGGGTTAATAACTCACTTCTTAACTCCTAGGGTAGTGCTGCCACCATGTCAATAATCTTTTCCTATTATTGACAACTAATTCTTTCTAACTTTTCCGTATGATTTAGCGGGAATTCAAGGATGTTGTAGAGCCGTTCATATAATTCAATTCAATTCTAAAATGTATATTCTAAAATAATAATTCTAATAAATTAAATATCCACAATAGCAATTTAGTTAATACACACATATGTTCAAATTAATCAATTTAAATAATTGTCTAACCTTGTATATATGTGCCTATTCGCGGTGTAATTTGGAATTTTGAACTCAATAAGATTAATTAATTAATAACCAAACTTGCTCGGCTCAAAGTTTATAAAGTTTCCGATCCAGTCAATATAACTCACCTTGTATAAACAGAAGATAGTTGAAGTATAACTGCATCTCAGTCTCTGTTTTGCACTAGTTCAATATATTATGCACAATATAAAAATTTCTTCAACGTGAAGGTACATAGCAGCCAGCAGCAATCAAGTCGGCGAGTAATTTACAATTGAGCTCTCGAGTTTCCGTAAAGCAGGTATATATATAGAGGTGAACTGATGTATCATGCATTCTTTAACATATGGTTAAAGTGTAACAAGCTGACAACTTGCCGAGCTTGGTCATTTTCCACTGACTTCGCAAGAGTGCAGCTAGCGGCAAAGTTCCGGGTGAGTTTCATAAAGCTAAATACAACATCTGTGTAGTAAACGAAACTCAGATTTGATATTCACTACAATATTGTTTTTCAGTGGTGTCATGCATTCCAGATTGGAGAAGTGTTGCTGATAGGTAATGACCAGAATAAATATCCAACAACACATATAGAACAGAATAATATTTGTGAAGGACAGTGCATTATACAGTCGTACACCACATAACAACATTTCATTCAGTGACAGACCATGTATACAATGGTAGTCCCATAAGATTATAATTTTATAATATTGTGTTAAAATTGCCTACATTATTTAGTATAGTAATATGCTGTACAGGTTTGTAGCCTAGGAGCAATAGGCTATACCATCTAGACTAAGTGTGTAGCGGGCTATACTATCTAGGTTTGTGTAAGTACACTCTATGACTTTCGCCCAATGACGAAATCACCTAACAACGCATTTCGTAGAAAGTATCCCCGTCATTAAGCAATGCATGACTGTACACACAGATCATACTCAGACATTTTGATGGTATTGCCACAGCAATGCAGATACACACGGAAGCTGCCATGTCATTGCAGTAAGGATGTATTAATTGTAAGAGGTGAGAGAACTATCTAATAACCCAGAAGAATGCAGTTCTCATCTACTTCACAGTAGAAGCCTAAGTCATGCATGGTGACGGGTGTACTGTATTCTGGTTTCCTGTATACTTGCAGAAGCACATTGCAGAGAAAGACAGGAAATATAGAAGGACCTTATTGTATCTCTGGATTACAGTGCCTTGTTCTTACATGACATCATCACCAGTGATGGGACATAGTGTTCCCCTGTTTGATCTGTCTTCCAAGTGCAAGTTGACTTCGTGAAAATCACTGACATCTGTGCGGAATGTCAGATGTCGCATGGCCGCACATGTGGGCAGTGAATTCCTGGATGCTGTTCCCTATCAATGCTTTGTACTTTGCTCCATCCTCCTACAAAAGGAAGTGGCAAAGCTTGGCATTGTTGTTTGGCCAGACCAGCCATATTCTTCAGGCATCATCTATGCAACATTGCTTCTCTCAATGTTTGAAGAAATTCCTGTTTCAGCAGTGCAGAGGATGTCAACTTGCTGCAACAGACTGTTTACTTGATTGAAAGAGATGTATTCTAGAACTTCTTCCAAGACATCCATGTCCCAGATAGAACTGTATGAGGGGTGTTTTAGTAACATGCAACTTATGCTCCCAAATTGTAAGTCTAGTCAGTAATCCAGGAGTTTTGTCCCTCTAGTAGTGTATGAAGAACTATATTTTTATAAGAGATGTGAGTTTTTGTGGTTGTAAAGATCATATTATGGTTTTGGTGCTTGTATTACTGTGTGGTCTTGTTGGTAGGTACCAGCCTTTTAAAGGAAGATGCTGCTTCCATCTTGAAGAGAGGGCTGAACAAAGTTGTTATGGTATTTGGGTGTATTATACTAGGGGAATGGGGATCAATTTTTCATGAGGAATAACTTCATCTCCAAATAGGCAGAAGATACATTGAAATTTTATATTCAGGTCTAGTCGAAATGTTGCATGATTCATATTGAGTGGAGCTCTTCTTTTCCATGATGCTCGGATTGAACTGGATCAAAGCCAATAAGATTTGAAATATGGACTTGTTGCAGATCATGCCATTCCTGAGATCATTCTGCATGTTTGCAGCAACTGGTATCTTTTTCCTTTATGTGTTTGAGATTCTCTTCTTTGTGAGTTGCTTAGCAATTGATGAGAGGAGACTGCAGAACAGAAGAGATGGCTGTATATGCACAGTACACAGGAACTGGAAGCCAAATGAGTGCAGCCAACAGAACATACAAAAAATTGTGTTCAACAAATATGTTGGCCCTGTGATGATGAAGACTCCTGTGAAGGTGGGTATGTTAGGGCATGCATATGATTATCATCAGATTTCTATCCAGTGATAGTGCATGTCCCATAATGTGGCTCAGAATGAAAGCTACTGAAATTTGGCATTTATAGTGGACTTGATGAGAGATAGGTCTGTATCTTGTTAAGCTCTGACAGCTGATCAGGAAATCACTGTGCCATTAAATTAAATGTCCTAGCATGAAAGGGAAAACAGTATCCTGCAGTGCCACAGTGTTCCTAAACTTTTCTGTATTTCTAAATGCAGGTCTCTTTTTCACATTCTTTGTCCAGAAGGCTTGTGTAAGTATAAAAGATCGTTTGAAATTTAACTCTAGTTCAAATTTTCACTAATGAGAGTATTTTTGTACTAACACTTTTAAGAAAAGTTCTTCCAACACATTTCTATTTTTCCATGAAGCTGCCTTTAAAATCCGCACTTCCTTCACCTTCACTTTTTTGTCAGTAAAATGCTATTGGAAGTATCAGATCATTAGTTACAGTGGTAACATCTTCTTACATTTGTGTGTTCCACTTTTCTGTCTAGTGTCAGTTTGACCCCAGAACTATACTTGGGTGTGATATACATCAAAACAAACAAACCAGCATTCCATTCTGGGCACTTGAATTTTGTTGGTGGTTCTTGTTTTCAACAGAATACACATGGCACTGAATTCTCTTACATTCCAAGGCCAGTATTTTTTGTGTCTTGTGTCAAGTCTTTTTTAATTTGTTAGTGGATAGGGCTTGTCTTCATTGTCTGGTGATATGGGGTTGAGGCATCTCTCTTACCTCTTGTATTAGGTTTCTCTCCAGTGTCAATCTGAAGAATAAGTGTGATAATTTTGAACTACAAGAGGCAAAAATGATAAAACGAAGTGAGAACATTAGGGTCCTTAAGATGGAAAAATAACTTCTTTGTCTAATTCCTAGTCTGTCTGCCAATGGAATCAGTATGCAGTAAGATTTGTCCACATACCTCATGTGTCTGTTACAAAGTCTTATGCTGTGGTCAGTTGCAGAGCTTTTCCATGCTGGTCACAGATTCTACCTTGTGCTGGTGGAGAATGCATGTTTGTGAGTGTGTCTACATTTCACTTTTCTCTCCACACTGTGGCTATGAAGTTACTACTCACCTTAGTCTTTATGTCTCCACACTTCATTTTCATTTCCTATCCAAAATTCTTTGGAATCCCTTTTATGTTTGGTCTAACAGTCCCAAAATATTGTATTGTCTTATTACGTCACTTGCCAAATAATGCTGGCGATATTGAAAATTTTGTTCATTTATAATTTTTATCCCACATTTTTGAACCTTGAAGTAGGTCTGGCTACAGTTACATGAGTAGTTGTCATTGAAGGACTTGCATGTTGCCTGTCTTTGCCTAAGCACACAGTCATGTTGTATGTAAAGCTCTTAGAATCACACAGTATGTGAATTTTTAACTAAGTGACTAACTAATTAACTAACTCTAGGGACCAGAGTTCTTCTTGAGAAGCTAACAGGTTTTCAGCTAGATAAATTCCCCACATTTTATGGAACCGAGCGGTTCCTTACCGCATGTCCCTTTTCTGAATCATAGCAATCCAGTCCATGCCCCCATCCCACTTCCTGAAGATCCATTTTTAATATTATCCTCCTATCTATGCCTGGGTCTTAAGTCATCTCTTTCCCTCAGGTTTTTCCACCAAAATCCTCTCTGCACCTCTCCTCCCCCATATGTGTTATGTGCCCAGCCCATCTCCTTCTTGATTTGATCACCAGAATTATTCTGATCCTAAGTCTTTTGTGTTTCTTCAATATGTACTGGTCAAACATGACTCTACCTTTGAATTACACAGTAATTTCATCAACTGTTATATATTCATGTGGGCTGTAATATGTAGCATATGAATCATTGTGCATGTCAGATATATACTTCTCATCTCAAAGAGTTGGTCATAGCTGTCATTTGTCTTGCTAGGGTCTTTTTTGTTGTCACAAAAATTCAGGAAGATATGTATATGAAAGAAATTATTTTGTCTCATAATGTTCCTGTAAAAGGGTATGTAGACCTGTTCCTGTGTGTACCAGTAGTTTTTTAATATTTAACTCTGATCATGTTCCACCTGCACACTAACTGCCATAAATAAATATATTTCTTGAACAGTCACTTCAGGCAGTGGGGATTTTCCTTCATCTGATGTGTCCAAGTACTGGTACTCTGTCTCTTCCATCAACAGTTGTATACTTTCAAAAAATAAGAACATGAAAATGCGAAGTGTGGTGAAGTCTTCAATAATGTGAGTTGGGTCTGTTTATTTTAACCTGTGGACCATAGGTACAGCTGGTCAACAGTGTGTATTTTCAGTCCACTCTATGCAGTTTGTGTTGGTAATGTCGCCTGTGTTACAGTCATTCTTGAGGAGAAATGTCTGTCTTCTAATAACTGTACGTCAGAGTCAGATTCAATATCAGTTCTGTGATGTTTTGTTCTGTAAGTTTTCTCTTTGTAGCCATACTAAATGCACTTCAGCACAACTTGCCACACAACAGACCAAACATTCTCTAACTCTCCAGCATGGCTCATTTGAGTCTGTATTTCCTGACCTGTTGTATGTTACTACTCTGTCAAGGAATAGACTGAACTGTTGTGTTGAAGACAGATGTAAGTGTGATACCACGTTCACAAAAATTACATAGAAATCCTTACAGCAGAGTAAAGGACGTTTGCTTTTGTTCTCATATTGCACTAACCAATTCAGGAAATGACTGTGTGTTCCTTTCCTCTCCCACTGACTGTATATGAACGCATTCATGTCACCAACCAGATAAGCCCATACAACTGTGAAACCTCAATATCAGTATAAGATTGAAACTTGAAACAACCTCTGACAGAATACAATGACATATAATGTTGGCTCCAAATCTTCTAATACAGTGTCCCCACTTAAAGACATTCAGAAACTGAAACTAAGAAAATGAAAAATTTGAAAAGGATTATAATCTAATTCGCATTAAAAGTAGGTGGATTTTCTTGAAACTTGGGGAACTTAAGCATGTATGTTTTATTTGAAGTTTTTGGCCTTAAAGTTTAGGACATAAAATGGATGATATCAGCAGGCACAGAAATGGGCATTGAAAATGAGGGAACCCCAGCCATCAATGGCTATGTTAGGGTTTAATTCTTCCAGAGTAACTGAGGCTGTTGGTATGGCAGTACCATATATTGAACTGCCATGAATGCAGAAGCATCATGACCATGATGATGGTGATGATCACCACCACCACCACTGGTATCAAGAGTATCAGTGAAGATGACATCTTGGGCCTTTGTTTCATTGAGAATGCATGTGGTTCACATGACAGTTGATCAGAAAAGATACTAGCAGCAGATTATTGTAACTTTTCATTATGTACAGGGATTCTGTTGCACTAATAATTTTGCAAGGTTTCAGGTTTCCACAGCATTGAGGTTTGAGGTCTTCTAAGATGTCACATTATCTTGCTGGGTGACTGTTTTCTAACCGTTTGAAGCAATGTGCTAACATCATTCTCAGCAGTTTTGGAGTCCGATGAGAATGGTAAATGTGGGAAAATAGATGGAGACATAGGTCTGTTGTTCTCGTTGGCAAATACCAGACAAAAATGCTCAGAAAATTGTAGGAGTCATGGGCAGAGCATGGTGGTGCATGGGGGCTGTGAAGAGGATTGTGTAGCTGGATGTTGACTGGGAACCAAGCTGGGGAGCAGATAGATGTAAATTTTAAGGACCCTAAAAATTACTGAAGGTTGGTGGTGGATGGAGAAATGGGTGGCATGTGAGGACACCATGCTGTATCCTGTCAGGATCACGGGGGTTGGGGGATGTATAAGATGCTGTCCAGACATGTGAAAAGAAGTGAAGAAGTGATGTGAGGAGTAAGAAGAGTTGAAGCAATAAGGGCTTTTAAAAGGAGCAGAATAAGCGTTGGCAAGGAGGACAGGGGGATAAAGGTGGATGTCAGGCTCTGTGGGCACCCTGAAGTGTTCTTGAGGGCACTGGGGGTTTGGGATGTGAACAGAGAGATAAGAGAAGGGGAACAAGCATACAACAATGGAGCTATTGGAAGGCTGTTCCTGAGGATCTTGGTCATCCTAAGGAGGCATCCTTAACTCTGAGGGAGTGATTGAGAGGTTCCCATGACATACTGAAGCTCAGGCCATCCGTCTTGTTTATTTTGTTTCATTCCACTCTTCTCTTGCAATGAGTTGATCTTTGTAGCAGGATCTGGTGGTGAGGATTTTGTTGCCCTGTTGCATTTGATGTTCATAGTTGACTTAGTGCTCTGGCACCATTAGCCTGTTGACTTGTCCAGGCTGAATGTGCTGGTGATGTTCTCTTGCACTGCTCTTAGTGAAAGATGAGTCCATCCAATGCAGACCTGTTCGTACCACATGTTCAGGGTTTTCAGCCCCAAGTTTTCCTCACAGGATGCAGGAAGCTAGAGATATTCTGAGCTAAGGACAACACTTTTGTTGCTGTGCCTGGACAGCAAGCTTCCTGCTGATATGATTGAAGGAGGTCTGGATAATGGTAAGAAGGTGACTGAGGTTGGTTTCTTACTGGGCCTAGAAGGTCTTGCCAGTAAGTTATGGGCCTGCTTCTCGCTTTATCTTTTATCCCTGAAAGAGGACTTTGGCAACTTCAGCTCATCGTGCAGACTGTCTTATTCATACAAGGTTCTAACCCTTTGCACTAAAGTAGGGAGGATGGTTGCTTGTCGGAAGGATCGTGATATGGTCTCGAGTTTAGATATAAGTTAGTTGGAGTGGGCTTATGGTAATCCTTATGGTGATGTGAGCTCCCCAGTCTCTGTAAATATTAGTTTCTAGGACGGGAAAGTGGTTGTCTTTCTCCTTCTCCATAGGGAGCTGGATGTTCTAGTGAACACTGTTGTGGTGTTCAAAAACATTTCCACCCTTCCATTCACTGGGACCAAATCTCAAGAATTGCCATCCACATAGTGAAACCAGCAGAGAGTGCTTATGGTTTGATATTTATATTGCCATTTCCTTGAACTATCCATGTAGAACTTCACAAGCATAACAGTAGCAGTGATCCTATAATCTGCTCATAGAATTGACCACCACTGCACATCATCCATGCTTTCCCCAGTTGTCTTACCATTCTCTCATAGCCTTCAGGAACTGGACCAACAGATCTGTGTACAGGCATCCACCACTATAGTGTGTTTCACTTAGCATTGATTCGCTATAGTGTTCTTGACAACTGTTTGCCCTCTGTTTCCCACTTTGCACAGAAATGTTACACTGTTGCAATTTTTTCTGATGACGTGAGTAATTTCACCTAGCAGTCTGTTTTTCTGGAACTACTTAGAGTGTTAGTAGAGGTATGCCTGTCTGTACACCTTTTCCCCCACACATCTTAGCCCTTTCAACCCTTGAAGGTGAAGGAACTGTAATATCTGGTATCTCACAATACACTAACCCAGCAACACAGGGTCACATTGCAGAAGACCTGAATCCTCACCATACACTTGTCACTGTGAGAACAGTGGTCACTTCATGCTGATTAAAAGTATTAGAAATAAGCCACATTTATTTCAAAATGGTTCATCTGAGAAGAACCTGAGCAAGGCAAGGATGCGTATTTAGTTAGGTGTTAATAATACTACGTATAATACAGGTTAAATATTACAGTAATTTTTCCCCAGATTACTTTAAACACTGTGCTGAAATAAGTATATCTGAGAAAAGTGTAATTTTATTGCTTTGTTTTAACATGTTTTCACCTGCGTCTAAACATATGTGATGTCTTTTGTACATGATGCTTATTTATTCTTTTCTAAGAATACTACTGTTTGCAATGAGATATTTGTTATTGTCTTGATTAATATTATTCTGTATATTTATTATTTGATCAATGTAATTTTTCCAAAGGCTGTGTTTTTCATTATCTTGAGGTATGGGTAAAGTGTCTATATGTGTGTATTGTTGCTGTCCAATGTAGTGTTAAGCACACATATAAAAATAAGTGCAGATCTAGGTCACAATAATTTTTGAAGGTACAAATCATTAATTGGGGAGTTTTCTTTTCTTCATAATGTTTATAGGAACAGTATTTTAAGAAAATA
>Ga0123357_10010316_pt1 | contig 11869 bp, 4 predicted proteins | sample TergutEmb28metaG_FD_89873 | JGI IMG/M metagenome (GOLD analysis project Ga0123357, IMG submission 89873) | Embiratermes neotenicus P4 segment gut microbial communities from Petit-Saut dam, French Guiana - Emb289 P4 | ecosystem: Host-associated > Arthropoda: Insects > Digestive system > Gut ...
GATCCTCCATACAGATGCCAGGCTAGTACCTCAAATTAAACCTCAACCACTGTCTTTCATATCCATAGCAATTCATTATCCCGTAATTGACCTGTCAGCTTACAGTATGTAATCTGCCTAGTAATAGCATTATTAAATATACTGTTAACTAAGAGTAAATGAATGAATGAATAAGGCAGTAATAACTAATAACCTGCTCAAGCTAGATTGCTAGATGTGAGGAGTTTAATGTGGGGCTAGACCATAACCATACTTACACATTTAGTATTAAGGATGTGTCAAAACTTCAAGTTTAGTGATGGTTCAAATCCTAGAAGTACATCCAGCAACTAGCACCAATTTGAACAGTTTCTAATACGTAAGTGCCATATTCTTTGGACAGACATGGAAATATTTAACTGTTTGAAGTAAAAAAAAATAAAAATAAAAATAAAAATGAAAGGTAAAATTCACTTCATACCTCACAGTAAACACACTATGTCTATGTTACAAAGAATAATCTGTGTAGAGATTTATTCCTATTTATTCTGAGAATAATATGAAACCCTTAAATATGCTGTGGTACAATGTTTTTCAATGTTAAAGCTGGTGGTAGATACAATGAGCAGGTCTCCCTGCATATCCAAATTTGTGCATAACCAAATGATAATTTAAGAAATCCTCATACTGGTCATATAGTCATTTGTTAGCTTATGAAGATCCCAGGAAACTGCTACAGACTGTTGAAATTAAGGTGTTATAGATTGGCATGCATAAACACATACTCTTAGTTCCATTTACCATAATAAAATGCAATAGCATTTCTGAAACTTTTGTGCTAACTTTAGATAAATTACCAGTATTTCTGCTCATTATTCTGAATGCTACAAATTAAAGCTATCACTGTTTGTGAGGAAATTAAATAACATTTTTTGTGTTTGTATACTTTTAAATTGTCACCTCTTCAGTTACTATTTCATTATAGGTGCTATATTACCTTGGCATCTCCACAGTAAACAAGTAACTTTGAATATAAGATGTGGTGAACATGTCAGTACATCACTTGAAAATTTATGTGAGATTGCCATGTCAAGGAATTTATTCTGCAGGATCAGTTGACGTACAACCTGTGTGTTATGAAGTAGACATGGAAGGTAGCAATTTCCAAGAAGTGTGGCTTGTTGGAATATGTGCTGCCATGTCATTTCATGATAATGTGTCGAACCTTAGAAACTGGGAACTGCAGGTACTACATTACTGAGTACAAACTTCTATGCAACAATCATTGCCTAACCCACAGTATGTTTTTAAGTAAGAAATTGAAACATCGGTAAAAATTTATATGCTACTGTTTTCACACTGCAGTCTTTGATTAGTAATTCACATTTGGTTTGTTTTTTCTTGTCAAGAACTGTGGTTATGTGTGCTACATTTTATGCACAGATATATTGCAGTTTCACACTGCTGCGTGAATTGGAGCTGGGCTTTGTGAAAACAGTACTTTTTTTCCATTCACCCAGATTCACACTTTCTAAATAGTGTCTGAGATTCACAACTATTATTCCCTGAATTTATGTATTTCTATTCAGTTGCACCTCTGCCTGGTCCAGCAGTTATGCTTATTTCACCATGAAAAGTGGAACTTGGCAGCTTAGTTACTGCTGTGTTATTTTCCATTAACTTTACCTTGAAAGAGGCAGGGAATACTTCATAAAATAGAGTCCCTTGCCACCAGCCATGATGTGGATTGCACTTTATTGGAAGGTGAGCTATTAATGTAATAACAATGCACAAACATGCCACTAGCAGAGAAATAACACCCCAGAAGCTGAATTTACGAATTAGTGGCCACTTCCAATTCATAAAGCAGAAATCGTCTGGTGATTTATGAACTGCAAACTGTAGTCCTGTTAGAGGGGGTTTACCGCCATTTTCCTAAAAATGAGAAAGAACTCAGTGTGATTGCTGTGATAGAATTTAGGCACTTTACGTGTGCCTGACAGAAATGAACCCTTGTCACATCATATTGCAACAATATGCTAAAAATGTCAAAGTTTAAAAATCAGGGTTTGTTTTATTTGAACATTATTATTATTATTATTATTATTATTATTATATGAGATGTGGCCATAAATTTTCTAGACCAGTAACAAGATAACACTGCTGCAATCAGTACAGAACTTATCCATTACATGAAGGTAGAGGAGAATCTGCGGTCATATTCTGCTTATTTCTCCTCCAAATCTGGCACACCTGTTTACAGAAACTTTCCAAGTTGTTCAAAAAACAAAGCAACATGCTTCCCAGTGCATGTTCAGTATACAACAAACAAGTCATGTACAAGAAAGTGTGCAGTGAAAGCAACCTGAGAAATGGTGCACACAACAACAATGCTCCTGCTCACTCTCTTTGGTCTGTGCAGGAATTGCTGGCCAATATTGTCATGACCATCACCCTTCACCCACTGTATTCCTGGATTCTAGTACCCTGTGCCTTTGTCAGTTTTCCAGAAATCCAGGTTGGCACTGACAGGCAAGAGATTTCATGACCCGAGCATCATTCAAGAACAGTCACAGGCTACACCTGCAGCATTCCAAATAAAGGACATTCACAGATGCTCCCATAATGACACATTCAGTGTGCTTCCTGTATCAAATTGCAAGGGGACTGATTTGAATGGGAACAGCATGGAATTGAATGTAAATGCTGGTATCACTGACAGTAGAATTATGCCTGGAAACTTCTTCATCTTGCTTTGTACACTAGGAATATGTGACATAGTTCCAGAGAGATCAGTTATATTGAAGCACAAATATTAAGAGCATTACAGTTTTGGTTAAATTGTAGAATGTGTGATCTCCATGAACTGACAGTACTATAAAATAAAATATGGACCATTAAACAGAGTAAATCTTATAATGAAGAATGAGTAATTCATGGACAGAAAAAAAAAAAGAGATGGATCAATTTCTGTATAACATAAGTTCATGACATAGTGAATGTTGTGCAGTACTTGCCTTGAACACTCTGAAAACCATAAATTTAATGTACCGAAAATCATGTATGTTAATTAAAAATGAATAAACTTTATCACAGAATGAGGGCCAACTTTTCTATAATGCATCTTCAGACCCTTAGTGATGATCTGCAGCAAATGTCAATCAAAATTAAATTGTCTCTAGTGTATGAAAGTGATGTCTTAAGAAGCACAAGCAGGCTCCAGCCTATCCCCCACAGTGATGTGTATTCACTCCGGGCTTAAAAATGAAGTTACCATGTACAGTGACAAGATCAGATGACTTTTCTCTTCTGCAAGGTGCTTGCACAGGAAGGTTGAGAATTATAAAAGCAAGAAAATGTTATGAGATATTAGATTCTCATGGTGGTATTGATGAAAGTTCACCTCTTATGGGATGTTACACCATGTTGAGTGGTGAACAGTTACTTTCATTTTTAAAGAGCACAGGGTCAGGGAGCCCCACGAAATTGAGGCAGTATGCTCCTTCAAAGCCTGAGAAACTATTTACCTGTCAACATGGCACACCATCCCAGAAGTCTTGAATCTTAAACAACAACTTTTCACACTGTCTGAGTTGCCACTCAACAGCCAACATGAAGTACTCATGACTGTTTACTTGTCAGCCAAAAATACATAATGTACATTCCAAAAATAAGTCATCACTCTCCTCAAACAAACAAACAAACTTCATGAAGTTGTTCTACAGAGATTCATTGATAAACAACTACAGAGGGAAGATAGAATCATTTTGTGTCTCTGCCAATAGAGATGTGGCCAAAATTTGACCCAGAAGTCTCACTTATGGTATGTTGGACTGCATCGCAAACTGATACACAGCCTCTGGCATTCTCCTGGCAGCTCACATGCACTGTTACTTGAAATGAACTGGTTCAGATAGTGCTGGGATGACTAGCAGCAGTTGTCCTATTGCTTTGAAAAATATGGATGATGAATCATGACTCTTAAGACTTCAGTCACAGCCAGTGATTATATCAAGAAGGAAGGGAATTTTTGGAAGGATAAGATGATAGTTTGCAGAAAGACAGCAAAAGCTGAAAGGTTCTTATTCAAAGACTCAGTGTCTAGTTGACATCGTACAATCACTGCACATTCATTATGTAACTTCTCATACCGATAGGCAGTGGACTACATATTTACCAAAAATGCAGGAGCCATTTTCAAACCCTAGGCATCAGAAGAAGGGCATGAAGCAAGTTCTATGCTGAGGACCTGCAATACTGGAGTGACCTATTAACCTCACTACTGCCCAATGCTTGGTGCTCAATGCATGGGAATTGATATGTATTCCTGTATTATGGGGGAAAAGAACCTGCAATAATTATGCTGAAAATACTAGGAGCCTCCATGCAAAATTTATTTTCCTGGGTGACCAGGCTTCCAGGATTTGTACACCCCTGCTGTTCAATTTATAATTGGTCTCAATACGTTTTATAGCAAAGAGTATTGGTTGTCATGCTGAACATAAGACAGCCTAATGCTGAACATAAGTTCAGCATTAGCCAGTCTTTGCTATCACTTACAAGCACTTACACCTCTTAGATAATAAATGTATCAGAAGTACTGATGCAGTGATTACCTGGCATGAAAATGGGTCTGCATCACTAACTTTTGTTAGATGCTGGTAGTGATGGGAGCTAAGCAGCTGTGCACACACTGTGGGCTCCTGCATGACAGAACTGCTTGATGATGATGATTCCATCACACTCTGGATGCTTCTGGTTGTGTTAAATGCCTGTTGTCTCTCTGAAAGAACAGAAATACTCCAGTGTTAGAGGGCAGTGAAAACTGGTTGGTTATTCAATGTATGTATGCAGCAATAACAAAAAGGGTGCTTTTTGTTAAGCAATCAAAAACATAATCCATGAATTAATGCAGACCACTTACGTCCAAAACAGAACTGAAACTTATGGTGACTGTAAAATACATACTTGAAGTAAGATGTTATGGCAAATAATGAATATTAACTTAATACTATGGGAAATTATACCAAAAAGTACAGCTTTAAGGAGTGTCATCCCTGTTGTGGTAGATAAAACATAAGGAAACAATGCAATTGATGATTATACTGCATCATATTACATTGTGTAGTTTTCTCCGATAATTGTATCCAATCTGATGATGGCCAAAAATAGTATTGGCCAAAACATGTAGTTTACATGTTATGTATATTTATGTTAGTAATTAACAAATTAATTAATTGGTTAATTACTAAGATAAATATACTAAGATGCACAGTTAGCAAAACATAAAAAAATGTTTTGTATAATTGACAATATAGTTGTGTTATGATGGTCATGTCCATGCATAATTGTTTCCTTATGATTAAAGTACTGGTTTTGTATGATATATTGGTTTGTGTGCTGAAAAGCACAAACATAGTAGTGGTGTGATTCTTGAAGATAGAGATCAACACTGAAACAGAAGCCAGTATTTATTAAACCTGAGCTCACATTATGTTCTTACTGAAACATACTACTCAACCATTTTCCACTCAGTATACCTAAAAGGACTCTGCCCCTTCTAAGATACTACAACTTTGTAATATTTCACTAAAAATTTAAATACCTGAAAAACTGGTACAATAGCTCAGTGCAACAGTGTTGTAACTGGAATGGGAAAAGTATATACTTGGAAAGTACTTGACCTGTTTCAGTAACTTAAACATCACTGTAGACTGTAAGCTAGTATTTCTGTGATAATGATCAGAGGACACATAAACTTTGTGATTCCTTTAAAATACACTTACTTTTAATGCATGTCCCCAAATCACAAAACCACTGGACAAACTTCAGTAATTATACTGACATTTTAGAGCTTACTTTGTCAGTACTTTTTATTGTGAATTACTAATGTCAATAGATTGGATTTTCCCAGTGCGTGAATAATTTCAATAGACTTTTAAAACAAAATTTAGTAACTTTTGCTGGTGAGAGTTGTGGTTAAGAAATATCTGTAGTTGTATGAGTCAGGATATTGAAGGTAAGGTTCTAAAATGAATGAGGTGCACATTATAATAAAAGGAAATACTTCAGAATACAAGGTGATGTAAGACATTATGCCTGTACCCAAGGGGAATATCATGAAGGCCCTATAATAGATATGAGATGTAAATGTCCAAAATTTACAGATCTGAGCATTAGGTGGAAGACAGTGGTCAACTCCTTGCTGTAGCTGGTTTGGTTTGAGGATGGATGGGCACCAAATCTGACTTGGTTATGGTGGCAAAGAGAAGAGTCTTGCTCCTGCCTTGCTTGAGAATGAATCATCTAGTCCATAATTAGGTATTTCACTTACTAAGCTGTAGGTTTCCTCAAAGAGATGTAACAGAAGGACCTGAGATAAGGTGTGTGTATTTGAAGACAGTTCATCAGTTGATGGGAAGTAACATCATTGCAACATTAAATTATTGTGAAGATGTAAAAAATGGGAAAGGAAACACACTTTTCTTGAGGAATCTTCTCTCCCACTTCTTCCACGAAAAATTCCTCTTGGATGAGATAAGTCTAGGTAGTTACAGAACAAGTAGTGTCATCTGATAGTGGTTATGAAACTAACATTCAGTGCTGAGACCCTGAAGTAGGTTTCTATGACTTCAGCATATTACCGATTTTGTGCAGTATTTGAAATTGTAGTATGTATGTAGAAGAAATGTTAATTATGTCCCTTCATATTGTTTCAGTTTCTCCTGACTGACAGTAAATGACAACTGAAAAAGAAAGGAATGCCCCAGTACCAACTTAATCTAATGATGGGCAGAGACATTTGTACCGTAATGATGCCAAGTAATACCACTTATTAAGGAAAACACCAGATGGTACTGGTACCATCAATATGTTTACAAATTTAAAGCCAAAGGCCTCTTACACATGGAGTTAGGTGATATAACCACAGTATACACACTGTTTATAGTTCCACGGCATAAAAATATTTGGTGTAACTTAGCTATGCCATTTAATTGTGTGATAGGGTGCTATAGCCATGATAGCTGCATGTGTAAAAGCCCAGAAATTTAGTCTTGATTAGCTGCAAAGGAAGCACATACTATACTGAACATACAGTTTATCATTTCTTCAATCTGCAACTAGTATGCTACCACATGGCGGTAACAGATGGTATAATCCAGTGTCTTTACCTTGACTGTTATCTTCATTGGGAGGCATACCAGTTGATGTCAGTCCAACAAAACCAAGTGTAGTGTTACAGTTCAGTGCTGACAATTCATCAATGCTGGTGGGACTGATTTGTCTCTCATAAGCCATTCCTGCAACATAGGAAGTTTCTTTGCTCTTGAAATATTCACCTCAACACATTTTTTAAACTCATATTTCCTGGTGAAAAAGTCTGATGAGGAGAGATTCAATGTGAAGCACTTCAATTATGTATAAATAAAGAGCAATATGAAATTAAAATTTCAAACAGGTTTGTGGTTTTATAGAACTGGGACACAATTATGGCTTGGAAAATATTAAGAAGAATATAAAAACTTCTGCCATGGAGAGTCTAGGTTATGAACTGAAGCACCATAACACAAGGTTTAACAGGAATGTTTAAAGTTTTCATATCAAAAGAAGCAAGCCAAATTTCAGTGGTTACAACATCCAAGTCAAATTAACAAGACAATCTGAAAAATGTAAAATGAAATCAAGGATAATGAGATGGGTGACGCATGTAGCACATGTGGCTACGATGAGAAATGCATACAAGGTTTTGAACAGAAAGAGGAAAGAAAGAGGGCATGGGGAAGACCTAGATAGATTGAGGATAATGTTGAAATTGCTCTGAAAGAAACAGAAGGGAGGTTGCACACTGTGTACATATGGCTCAGAACATGTCAGTGGTGGGCTTACACAAACACAATAATGAACTTTTGAGTTTGTATGGACATGCTTTATTAATTAAAAGGGCCTGATACATTCTCTGGCAACTATGATATGTACCAAGCACAGTGTATTCGTAGTTTTGTACAAAAACGGTACAAGATTGGCTACAGTTCCTGGTGTCAAACTGTAGTAATTTTCATGGGGTACACTGCACTTTTGATTGCTATGCTCTGTTTTGATATTCAGTTTATGATGATGTAGCCTTTAATTGCTTTGAACAGTCAACATTTTCCCTGCAAACAACTTTCCATAATTTCAAAGTTTTTAACTGATTTTGTTCAGAAATAAGTACTTATGATGGGCACAAACAAATTTTTCAATCATGAAAGATATAATGTCACACTGTAAATACCATCCAACTGAGGTGCACTGGGCTGTCAAAGTTCACCTTTCTTACTTTGGTAATGGTTGCAGGAGAGGCATAAACTTCTTGCTCAGGCTATTTTACCCATTGCAAAAAAGTTCCAAATAATCATCTGACAGGTGGCTTAGTGGGTTGCTGATGTGGTGGTGATGACAGAAATGTTTCCTGGGAATGGAATTTTGGTGATCCTGCCCACAGCCTGTCAGTGTAATGACTAAGCTGTCTGTACTTGTATTCTAATACACAGTGTAATAAGTGTTACATGTACTCTTACCAGTAGTTGGAGTTATAGAGAGGGGATGCTCAAAGTCTGCAGGTGGTGATGGAGTGAGAAGTGGGCAAGTAGATGCTGCCTCCTCATCTGCCAAAAATTCACTGACGGGTGATGGAGCAAGTTCTGGTGCTGCATTAACATTTGGGTAACACACTTCTGGGAGGACAGCTGATATTAAATTATTCTCTGGAGGGGCACTCATATTCATTAAGTAGTTATGAAGCAAATTCAGAGATATTTGTTACAATAGTGTTAAAATTGGTGAGAGAAATGCAGTGTTACAGGCTGTTACATATAGATCCGTTTGTTAGTAGACAATCAATACAACAGGTTCAAACCATCAGAGGGCAGTTGTGATGAAGTGTTGAAAATAAAGGAACTTGATCGTTAACCCTTATCGATCTCAATTCTGTTGCTCACACAAACATAATGCTAGAATTCAGATAGCGCAAAAAAACACTCGCACCCAACAGCGCATTTCAGCTGTTTTACGGAACCTCTATTGCATTGCGGTCTGCACTGATGTGCCTAGTTGCACACAACTCAGGTCCGCAGTGCTTAACGACGTGGTTTCGCGTTTCGCACTGACCGTCAACATGCGAACTTCTTGGATGACTTAGAATATACAGCACCGCGAGAGACCTGCAATGATCGCAGCGGCGTGACACGAACTATTTCTGTAAATTGGAGTCAAATGGGAACAGTTGTACGCGGTGCGGCGGGCGTCGCTCAGTGGCGTAACATGTGCGTGCGCAAGCGCGACGTGAATAGATCTTTGTTGTGGGTTATTAACGTATGGTCTCGGAGTCGGATGCGGGCCACGGACTTGCACAAGTGCTTCCTGGTAGTTTAAATCTGATTTCTGTTGAGTAATGAGTTTATTACTTGGTAGCACTATGGTGTCAACAAGAGACACTGCTCGTAACGATCGACATTCTGACTTGTCACTTATTTTAGGGAGGGAGAATTCGCATTTTAGTTCATAACACAGCTGCAGTATGGTATCTCCGGAGTTTCCATCAGAACACACGCACGTTCAATGTTACTTTGACATTTGCGTTGTAATATATCTCTGAAACATCCGGATGTTTATGTTGTGTCTGTTTGAGAATCGGGGGTATGAGTGTTTGATCGACGCGTAGAGGTAAACTACACTTATTCTGTCGAACACAACACAGGTTTATTTAATTTCGAGTTGCGCCTTTACATGTATACTACATGTTTCGGCCCTTTCTCAGGCCATCATCAGGCATGTCAATACTTCGTTTGGGAGATTTTTGTATGGCCCACGAAAGGGCTGAGACACGTGGTATACGTGTAAAGGCGCAGCTTGATTTGACATAGGCCTGTGTTGTTTTCGACGGAATAAGTGTATTTCACTTGGTGATTTACACAACGGGATGACTTCCATAAAGTTTGCATAGCTAGGTGTTCAAGAGCTCGGCTCGAGTAATCGTTATGGCCGCCCCTAACAAATTACGAAGTTAAACCCATCACCACCATTTACTGAATTTATGTTCATTTTGCTCAGTAATTTAAAATTTGTTTACCGAGAAATTGAGATTATTTTCGTTCAAAATATTCATTTCGCCGCTCGGGACGTCTGCACCAATGGCTCTTCCCCCCACCAGTTACACCACCGGGTTTGATAAAGTTTCATACCAACTGTGCTCGATGTTATAGATTGTCCAATGTGCATTGTTGATGTCTTATAATTTACTTTCGTTTGCTTTTGGACAGAATTGCGACAGGTCGTTGGCAGACAAAAATATCATCCTTTGGAAAATTTACAGGCCATCTGTTCTTTGGTGTGTGGTATTCATGTAACTGGTGTGTATTTGTATTCTACGAGTCTGCGATAGTTGCAGTCCAAAAATAAGCATTATCTCTATTTCTTTCACTCGCACATATTATGAAACCTATCATTTCTGTCTCTTTTTTTACAGTTATATTAACAAAGGAACGGGCCAGAGTGGCACAGTCGATTTAGCAACTCGCCACGGGATGGACGGTTTGGAGTTCGATTCTCGGTGGGGCGAGATTTTCCATACCTGTCCAGACCAGCCCTGGGGCCCATCCAGCTTCCTATAATGGGTACCGGATTTCCCGTGGGTAAAGCGGCCGGGTCGTGGCGTTAACCATTCACCCCATCTAGCGCCGAGGTTCAAAGGAGAGTAGAGATATACCTCTACTCCCCTCTGGGCCTTCATGCCAGGGTATAGGGTGAACTTTACCTTTGACAAAGGAAAATTGACTGCACTGGAGGGGGTTACTGAGTAGATGGATGGTTGATACGATGAGTTGTGGAGCTTTAGGGGAACCTGCCTGAGAAGATTCAGGCATTGTCCTAATCCGTTGACGGACGTTGCAGAAACAGGTGATTCCAGTGGTAGCGAAGAGACTTTAATTGGTTGAAAAAACCAATACTACTGCATTTTGTTATTCAAAGAACCGTATATCTTTAGTTTTTTCCCAGCCTTTCACTTCTCATGCAACTGTTGACTATAAGCCAAAATATGTTTCACCATTCTTGACATTTTTAAAATTTATTTGTTGGGCTAATATCATCCAGCTGTATTTGTTTAATGAGTGCTGGTTTATTGTTTATCCGATCATTACAACACCGTAAATGATTGCATTTTCTTTTATGATGGCCACAAGTACTGGCCGAAAAATGTAGTGAATGTGAAAGAAATAAATATAAAATAATTTGTGGTGTTTTATTGATCGGATAAACAATAAACAAGCACTGGTAATTTTTTAATACGCTCTGTACTAGTAAACATTTCCAAGCTCTTGGGAACATTCTATTTATTCTCTTTGCAAAATGTTCTTAGTCAGTGCACAGTGTTATTTTATTCTTATTGTCTCCTTAGTCATCGCAATCGTTTTAATAAGGTCCGGTGCTTTATTTCAGCAGTTCATCATCGTCGGGCGCATAACGAGGATTACTTGTACGTTTTATAATATCAGATGCTTTGGGTTATCTACAATTAGCGTAAACAAAAGAGCGTACTGAACAATAAAAACCAACTAGATGTCACTTATTATTTTATTGTACTTCTTTTAGGCTCAACATGTTTCGGGCACTACTATGCCCATCATCAGGAGCTCGCGACTATAATGTTGATTACCACATTGGTCGTTTCGTTCTTGGTTTGCTGTAGGTTGGATGTTAGGTGCGATTAGGCTGGAGTAGTGTCCGGCCTGCAGCCTGCAGCCCGGACACTACTCCAGCCTAATCGCACCTAACATCCAACCTACAGCAAACCAAGAACGAAACGACCAATGTGGTAATCAACATTATAGTCGCGAGCTCCTGATGATGGGCA
>Ga0123357_10010317_pt1 | contig 11868 bp, 6 predicted proteins | sample TergutEmb28metaG_FD_89873 | JGI IMG/M metagenome (GOLD analysis project Ga0123357, IMG submission 89873) | Embiratermes neotenicus P4 segment gut microbial communities from Petit-Saut dam, French Guiana - Emb289 P4 | ecosystem: Host-associated > Arthropoda: Insects > Digestive system > Gut ...
ACGGACACTAACGAACATGGACAGTTACCAACACGGACAGTCACAAATACGGACACTAACGAACACGGACAGTCACAAATACGGACACTAACGAACACGGCCAGTCACAAATACGGGCACTAACGAACACGGACAGTCACAAATACGGGCACTAACGAATACAGACAGTCACCAACACGGACACTAACGAACACGGCCAGTCACCAACACGGACACTCACCAACACGGACAGTCACAACACGACACGACGTCACAGACAATACACTCTACCGGACCGAGTAGCCATCAAATTTTGCTGGGGATTTAATTATCATTACATTTCTAAACGTAATGCTCCAACTATCAGAAGATGAACTGAAAAGTTCTTTCCATTGTTTTAAAAACCTATGTTACTGGTAGCAGAAAAAATTCGGTTCAAATTCCGTATACCTCATACATGTCATAATATATCCATAAGCTTTCAACCTGATTATGGAAACGGATAAGGTCAGTGAAGAATATGTTTACTTGAACCACCTTACGTGGCTGTCGGTCCTAATTGTATAGGATAGAAAATATTAAACGCAGAAAACTCATGAATTTTAATCCTATCTATTATCTGAAGAGGAATTTAATGTTCGTATGCAATAACAGTTCGTAACAGTCGTTACAGACGAATTCGTAAATGTGTATATTTTAATATTGGTCATAAGGACGAAGGTCTTCTCAACAGTGTGCAAAAAAATCGATAAGTCCTTGAAAGCCATATTTAATAATATACCTTCCATCCTGAAAAAGAATGCACATGGCTCAACTATTCCCAGTAACAACAACTCGTTATCTAATGGTTCACCTAGCCACATTCCAGAAAAATCACTAAGTTTTGTACCATTATAGCTGCACCTGAATAACAAAGTTTGATTCCAGTTAGAACTTTCAAGCAGGCAGGTTCAGAGGTCGGACCTTGAGGCACTTCCAACGGGGATTTTGTGAGTGCTGGGACAGTCGGCCAGTCCTTGTTTTCCCAACTTGACAAGGCGGAATCTAGTAAGGGCAGAATGTGATCAGGACTAGAGACCGGTCTGTCCCGTGAGGTTACCTGGATTTAACCACATTGCCTGCTAAATTACCAATCTGGCTGTCCAGTAACCATGCTAACTACTTCCATGTGATAAATTAAATCTTTACTGAAGCAACGAAACTGTAATTCGTTATCTGCTTTGGTTATGTACGTACATAAAATTATTTAAAGACACTGTGCCATTTACTGCTGCTACATCGTATCGAATTAGCTTGTAAATGATTATTCTATTTTTTTATACTTGCGAAGAATTTATATTTTACTAAAAGTATTATGTAGTTGATACGAATGCTCGCACTGACCATCGGAACCACCTGAGAAGTTGTACCAACAGAGGACAGTAGTGTTACAAATTTGTACATCAACATTACAGTAGGCAGTAAGTCCCATAATTTAATATGGCGTAGATGCGTGTTCAGCGGATGTCTTTATATTTACTGAACCCCCAAAACAACCCACATAAATTCTCAAATCACAGGATAACAGAAATTACAAATACGAAAGGAAACACGCATTAATGAATAATAATAATAATAATAATAATAATAATAACCACTCGAAAGGGCCCTTTGCAAATTCAATGGAAATGCACCAATCAAAGAGAGTAGGTACATATTAAGGACGACCGACAAAGCGTTCAGTCAGACACAAAACTTCTTCTGTGAGCGAATAACATATACACATGCTCAGTTACTCTGTTACTATTTAGGCCAATTTTCAATTGGAATACCCATTGAAGGTCTGTGGAACATTTTGTCACAGCATAGCGACTTCACTCAGTATGCTGAACTCGAAAACATCTCGAAATAAGTCTTCACGGAGCTACTCCTTTGATCATTGCCATTGTGTTGGAATTTAATTAAATAGTGTCCCTTGTCAGCACAATGACAGTGACTTGGGCCTGACGTTAACCTGCATGTATTGCTGGAGTTAAGAATGTGGAGCTTTGCCTCCACTACAATAAAAGTCTTGATGGTGTGAACAAGGAAATTTTGCAGCTAAAATCGTTTGAATGTTTAAAACATTTAACTGGGCGTTTTTAAAGTAATGAAAAGAAGAGCTTGGTAAAGTAAAGAGCGTCGCCATGTAATCGAAAGGTGAAATTCTTCTCATTTTTGTCAAGTTAAATAAACATTTACTGCTGCCGTTTTGTGTTGCCAACAGACTAGCTGACGCTTTTGTTTGATTCTGAGTGGAACCAAACATAAACTGTCACACATTCGATCACATAACTCTGTACTACTTAAAGTAGATACAACAACAAATCTAGGGGTGTGATATTATTAATAGCAGCTGACACCGTCTTGCTTGAGCTACGTAAATTACTGCGAATGGATACAAGAACACGGGGAAGTAAGGAAAAATAAAATACGTCATAGAAGCAAATAAAAGCAAGAATAAAGAAAGAAAGAATAGAAACTTGAAAAGAGATGAATGAAAACAAGAGAAAGAAAAGTAGTGTAAAAGAAGAAGTGAAACTGAAAATATGTTCTTGGTTTCATACTCTAAAGTGCAAATGGACGTAAGGAACGATTATGAAGTAAAAGAAGTCTAAAGAGTTTTAATAAGCATACCGTTACGGCGGAGTGTGGCAACTGAAGTTACGGGCTGATTGAATGAACCTCATATCATAGATAAAAATGTAGAATAAGATTATATCTTTTACGTTGCCACTGCAGGTTCCACACACTGAAATTTAATATCACTGGCTTCTATAAGATCATTTCTACCTCCAGTGTCACTGAGACAAAGAGGCAGAAATTCCTGATGCCTCGATTTGTCCTTCCTGTTAGGAAACACGGCGCCTGAAACCGAATGTGGCAGGCAGCAGGATTCAGTGGGCTCTTAAACAGATTAGATTCTTGTCTCGGAAACTCAAATAAGTCAAGATGAAAAAATTTCCACAAAACATACCTGTTTTCTGCTACCTGGTACACACTTTTCGTAAACTTTTGACCTTTAAAACCTGTCAGTATACAAGAAATTTCCTTTTGCTTGAATTTCCACGAAAATTCCACTGTTCACTGCTTTAAATATTACAGTATATCTTCAAATGAGGGTGTGAGAAGACGAGGGAAGATTCATTTTCCGACTGACAGAATTTCATATATCTGATACACCTGTATCCAGCTGAACACACTTCGAGTTCAAAAGAATAATAAAGTGGAAATTGTTGAATGTAAAAGAGTTCTACTTATGGATCCAAGAGTATAAAAGTCTTAACTTGCATCAGATCGTGGAATCGTACTTTCTTTTCTTTAGGAAAGTAAAGCTTTTTGTCATGCAATAGTTAATACATTTCGGCACACAGAACAGTGGCTGGCATGTAACGACAGAACATGTCTTCTGACATTCACAAGCGGAACCCTTCTTAGGACTTCATTACGAAAGAAAGTGAAGGTATGGTTCGATCCCACGCTTAATCCCCAAGACGCAACTGTACGTAGTGTAACTAGTGGCAACACTCAACAGTTCCCTTGTCTAGCGCTGTGTGGAGAGTAAAGTTGCAGTTCACCACACGGCAGCCTTACAATCTCGGATAAAGCCATCGGTACTTGAACTCCAAGAAGTGTATGCGAGATTCTTAAAATCAAAGCCAGCAGCCTTTTTCAGAATTGCTTCTCAGTACTGTACGGAAACTGCTTCGTTCTCTTACCGTGTTAACACCAAGCCTATTTTTTAGACACTGATACGCGTTTATCTTTGTCAAAATAAAAAAGAAATGTATTCCTATGTATATACACGCAATTTTCACCTACAAAAGGGAGATTTTTGTGTCTGATTCCAAAGCAAGAGATTGAATGTAACATGTCTCCAGTTAGGTTTGAAGAAACTCTTCACGAATGCTAGGTTTAAAACAATTTTTTACAAATATAGGATTTTGATTTGTAATGATTCAACCTTCTAAACCTGCTCTTTACTGTTTTTATCACCTATTATTGCGTGGCACATAAACTCGGCACTTGTCAAGAGCTTAGTCCATTCTAAAATATTTTTTACGTTTTAAGTAGCAACAGGAGAAACTCTAAAGTGAAGAGCAATAACTAGAACTTCTGCAGCACCGCTGTGAGAACCTTAAACCTCGCACAACTTAGGCACCTTCTAAAATATGCAGGTTTACTGTATAAAATAAGTCACTTCATTATGACATTTTTAAATGAGCGGGAGGTGTTAATGTCCAATAGTACAAAAAAGATACGGATTTCCGTGCTTTCACGTGACTTAGTAATTCAGAAAAAAAAATCTGTATTGTATTCTTAAGATTTAAAGTACAGTTATGCTTTGCAACAATTCCTTCCAGTTCACATAAATGACATTAACATGAAACGTAGGTAATTTTTGTAAATAAGATATTGTGTTCGACTGAAACAAATTAATGTATTTGTTGCCTTTCAATGAAACGTAGAATTCTGAATTTCCGTTCTGCGATTAAAACCTCTTCGCATATATCGATAATCATCTCCAGTGCTGATATCAGAGTGCTTCTTGTTGTCTCTCCCAGTGAACGGAAGGCACCGGTACTGAAACATGTTCAGGCCTATCACTGTATATTGCAGGATATCCGTAATTGGATGTAATTACTGCTAGAATAAATATAGAATGCTGAGAGTATGACGTCACAACGCTGAAGTTAATGCATATTAAAAGGGACTCTTTCGTGATAAAGAAATCCACAATTTACAAATCACTTTAATTCACCCAACATAATAAAAGGCAGAAGAAAATAAGTTGCATCAAGTTTTTCAATGATGAATTTAATTATCATTGATATTGTGAAGCAGAGGACAGTCTTCTCCAGATTTCATTCTCTTTTCCGAATCAATAAAGTGAAGTAGTAGTAGTAGTTGTAGTAGTCGTTGCTGCTACTGCTGCTGCTAATGATGATATTGATGATACCGGTATTCAGAACACATCAAGGTTCTGCAAGCAGAACGAATTAGCACCGAACAGAACAGTTAAGCTGCTTGTGAGACATCATGAGAAGTGCTTCATGATGTCAGCTGTGTAATTACAACATGGCTTATATTGGGCCAGTATGAACACAATTATTGCTTTGGAACAACACTCACCATCACGTGATATGCTTTACGAAAGAACATCAACTTCTAACAAACCGAGTTCTCCAGAAAGAGCGACCTAGTACTTCCATCTTCCATTTACTTTAGACCATCCATTAGCTGCTTATGTCTTCTTCTTCGTATTCCTGTCCTTTATATCTTTACTTCTATCCTTCCTTCAATAACGTGTTTCAGAAGTCAGTTTCTACCCAGGACGTGACCAATCCAGTTTGCTTCCCTTCTTTTTATTTCACCTACAGTTTTCTTCTCTACTATGACTCTAAGTAGCACTTCATTTCCCACACGATCGATGCCATTGATCTTCCCCAGCCTTCTCCTGTACCACATCTAAGAACTTCCAAGGTACTTGTGATCTGCTTCCCGAAGTGTCTAAATTTCAGCACAGCACAAAACTATGCTCTAAACATTGCAGTTCGCTACTGACTTCCTGGCACTAACAACTCAAAATTTCTTTTAACAAGGAATGAAGAGGCACGGTTTGCTACTTTTCAGTTCGGAATCGTTTTGTGTTCTCATTGGTATAAAAATGTTTCATTATTACGGGAAACAATTTTTGTTCTTGCTCTGTAAGTTGTGGAACTTTGCCTGTCGTATTCAGGAAAGACTTTAGGCTACCAAAGGTATGGCACTGAAGAAAACATTTAGATACAATATGCAGGAAGAAACAGAAGCTCAGGATAGGGACAGGTGGCGGGTACTTGTAACAGCGGTAATGAATCATAAAATGCGGTAAATTCTTGACTAGCTGAGAACCGGCTAACTACTCAAGAGTGTCTCTGCTCCATGGAGTGAGTAAGGAAGAAAGGAAGAAAGGAAGAAAGGAAGGAAGAAACAGAAGGTTTTATATTTTTTATTTATAGCGAAATATTGTTAATATGATGAAATCAATTACGACAGTAGTGTCGCCGCATTTAACACGCACGAATTTTGTTCGAGAATTAGAAGAATAGAAAACTTGCAAGACTTGAAATTAGATGCTGATATGATATTAAACTGAATCTTAAACATCCCAATTTTCATTAACAGCTTGCCTATGCACTGCCATTAAGAGTCTGGCTATGTACTGCCATTAAGAGTCTGTCTATGTACTGCCATTAACAGTCTGTCTATGTACTGCCATTAACATCCTGTCTATGTACTGCCATTAACAGTCTGTCTATGTACTGCCATTAACAGTCTGTCTATGTACTGCCATTAACAGCCTGTCTATGTACTGCCATTAACAGTCTGTCTATGTACTGCCATTAACAGTCTGTCTATGTACTGTCATTAACAGTCTGTCTATGTACTGCCATTAACAGTCTGTCTATGTACTGCCATTAACAGTCTGTCTATGTACTGCCATTAACAGTCTGTCTATGTACAGCCATTAACAGTCTGTCTATGTACTGCCATTAACAGCCTGTCTATGTACTACCATTTCTGAGATTAATTAATTAATTAATTACCATCATCATCGTGACGCTCGTAATGACTTAATCTCGTTGCCATTTCCGCTTTCAATATAACTATTAAGATTCTCCTTCATGGAAGTCCTCGGTTCCTTTTCCTGTTGTTTAGTATTTCATAACAACTTGCGCAATTCTGGATCTGTCCATTTTGCGAATTTGTTATAGCCATCTATTTTTATGGGTGTTACTTTTTCCATAAATGGTTATGTTTTAAGTTCTTTAAAAATAACTTGATTCCTTTTGTGGTCAATCAGCGTATATTTCGTTGCATGCATGAAAACTTTAGCATGTGATTTTTAACTCGGGTTTTCTCTTAGTGTCCCATTTCACTACCGAAAAGCATCGTGTGTGCTGCTAGTGTGATGAACCAGTTCAGACATTGTTTTATTTCATCAGATTCATGAAAACGCATAAAATTAATCAAACAGAATACAAATCTGAATTGGTTCAACAAAATTTAGTTTACATCTCTCGTAGCAAATTTCGTCAGAATCGTTTCCATAACTTCGGTACTTGCGGATTGTCATTCGTTCAACAACATAGGGCGACAGAAAAAAGTTTTGCCTCTTGTTAAAACTCGGGGTGATAATTGTAGATCTGACATTGCTGAATCCGAATATGACAACCAAATTGCCCTAACACCAACGACTGATAAGAAGAAAAATTAAGTTAAAAGACTACAACTGTAGTAAAAAAAGTAATAAATTCTTTCGATTACAATATGCAGCTTCAAATAAAGGGCATACGGTGTCTTAACAATAAAAAAATTATTAACCTTTCGGCGCCGGAATTATTTCTTTTTTAATTTTAGCACACCTGTATATAAAATGTGAATAATACAGGAACCAAATACGTTAGATTTATGAAACAAACTACATTTTGAAGAGGAAAAAACGGAGAGTATATACCATGTTTGAAATGTTCAGTGCCTATATTTGTTGCATAAATATATAAAATGCAACGTTTAGAGGTTAGCGGTGCGGTACGACCACTGTAGTTGTCGTTAGGCGTCAAAGGGTTAAACACTCACTTAAGCTTGTTTAACCTCATCTTCGCCAGTTGGTGTATCCTTTATACTCGTAAGACTCCAGCAGCAGTCAGCCAACATTCTGGGACTCCACTTTCCACTGTCCCTCTTTTCCATTTGGAAAATATCTTGATGGAACTTTTCGCCATGTTAATGGAATACTGCTCCACTATTTTCAGGAAAAAATCCAAAAAAGAAACAGAAAATGAGGTTCCCATGACATGTTAAACCCCCCAGTACTGCATGGTGAAATCAGCTGTTGCACAGTTTCACTGCAGTTTTCCGCTTTTTCTTTGCTTAGAAAGTTTCTGCAGATTTTTCTAATGCCTTGCAGGCTCTTCTTTCTGTGGAATTTAAATTTGTATTAAATTCCTGGTCTTCGGATAGTTGTGTAATTTGTAGACCAATAGAAACTCCTTCTTTCTTCTTGGTCTCATAGATTTTGGGACTTTTTGTCTTAAATGCGCAAACCCTTCCCCTTGTTTGTCTTTCGCTTTCACAGATATGTTTGTCAAACCGAGCTTCATATGCAATGGAGGGAAAAAAGTTTTTGACTTATCCACTAAAGCAGGATGTGGCGCATTCTGCTGACCTGTTGTTGTTTCTGAACGTAGTGGACATTGAAGAATAAACACCAACTAGATGCCACTTACTATTTTATTGTAGGCTCAACATATTTCGGGCACTACTATGCCCATCATCAGGATCTCGCGACTATAATATTAATTACCACATTGGTCGTTTCGTTCTTGGTTTGCTGCAGGTTGGAGGCTAGGTGCGGTTAGGTTGGAGTAGTGTCCGGGCTGCAGGCTAAAGCACGTTCTTTAGCCTGCAGCCCGGACACTACGTCCAACCTAACTGCACCTAGCCTCCAACCTACAGCAAACCAAGAACGAAACGACCAATGTGGTAATTAACATTATAGTCGCGAGATCCTGATGATGGGCATAGTAGTGCCCGAAATATGTTGAGCCTACAAGAAGTACAATAAAATAGTAAGTGACATCTAGTTGGTTTTTATTCCTCAGTTATCACAATGATGCACGGGCCAACAAACATCAAATTCGTAGCGGACATTGTTTATTCTGTAGGGGAAGTCCCTCCCTCGGTTGTCCCGTTCACATTAAAAGCAACAGAATGTAGTGTATCTGCCTTGCAGCACAGCCTGGATTGCTGTAACGTTTAGGTCAGCACATACGAGTATTTTCCACTGGTTCTCTTCATAGTACACTTCTTGCAGCCAAACTTCAAGATTCTCGTACATTTCTTTCCTGTGAACTGAATGAGCCACTGGCATAGAAAAGACCTTCTTTCTATTGTGCAGTAACACTGCCTTCAAACTGACCTTAGCCTAATCTACGAAATACCTACACTGCCCAGAGCTGTGTTCAAGTTGAAATTCTTCCTTTAATTCTTGGATGTTATTGCAGTAGGCCTACGCTTGATCACCATCCACTCAGTAACACGTTGCTATGTTTGGCAGTCTGTCCGTATAATTGATACTGTTACACTTTTCTCATCAATAGTCCACTGCTTAAGCCGTGATGCATTTAACCGAGCCTTTGTTTTGTCGCTGTGATAAAATGTCGGTGTGTTTGGCGTCCCTTTAATTTTGGTGCGAAAATTAACCCACTGCAATTAAAAGGACGTTAAACGGCTGGAAGGAAGCCTTTTCAGTTTTAGGTACAGTTTGAGACAATATTATTCAAGGGATTTATGTGACTTAAATAAGTAGAAATAAATGAACAGCAACACAGACTTTTGACTCAGCCCCAAATTTTGGTTTCTGGCCATTCAACTGAGGTACCAACTGGTACCATCCAAACGGAGGGTGGTATAAACATTTTAGCCACACATTCGGTTTTGTAAAATTATATGCTATAAAAATATAAACATTGTTTCTGGGAGGAAATTGATGCTGACCACAGTAAATAGTTTTGGGGATAAAATTTTAAATCCCATTCACTTTTTTTATGTACAAAGTAACAGTGAACATGTGTTTCCTGGTACATCAGTGAAATTTGGGTCAGTTGCTAATTGCTTGTGTACTTAATGAAATGTCGATATTCTGTAACAATGCGAAGCTTATGAGCAAGAATATGCCAAGAAAAAGAGCAACACTTAGCTAGTAGGGGTACAGCCCTGTAGCACAGTGAAAGGCGTTAATTTTAGTGCAGTCAATTTTGAAAGAAAAAATGGCTGTTGTGACAGTAAATGCCATTGTATATGGCGCTTCGAAAGCTTGTCGCACAATTTCCAGTAGTTCGTCTGCCTCTAATCGCATTTTTCTTCGTTAACAAAATTGCACCTTCTTCTTGTTACCATTTTTGCTCTCTCCTTCTCCATTGCCTTACAGTGTCTCTTGCCAACGCGGGTAGCAGCGGTCAGCTTGTCTGCCATTCCGCCAGCAACTGTCTGTGCCACTTTCTGTCACCAAATGGACTTGGAACTTCGGTACACACCAAGAATAAGTTAATCACAATATTTCACAATTTCTCAAATTAGTCTACGACATCTTCCTTCCAATACGCTCCACGCCTTTCCTTAATTCTGATGACATTTGATTCTATATTTTTGTATACTGCCACAGTCACTAAACAAACAACAAATAAGTCACATTATATATGTAAATTCCATGCTATAGGAAAGTTGACTTGTATTCATTACACAATATTTGCACATGGGGTTATAATCGTACATTTTACCGTTATATACTACAATCGTCAACATGTTTCGACTGCCTCCAGCCATCTTTAGAGAGTTCCTTTTTAAAACAAAATAATTTTAATTTGCTTTTAATACCCACATCAATATGTTCTTATATCCGTGTTTTAGGAGAGTTATTTATATAATTATATAAATTTACGATTACTTCTTCCTCTGCAATTAGTTGGCAATAAATGCAAGTCGTTTAATCAATTCACTAATTAATTAATTAAACTCGAGGCACAAGATACTGTCTTTTCGAGAAATCCATTGCTGTTTGCCAAAGCCACCGTTCACGAGATATTCAGTCACTGTGTACATTATGTGAACAGAATATGAGGAAGCGAACGGGCAAAGAAGGAAAGAAATGACGCGTGTTCTATTTGCAACAACAACGAACACACCTGGAACTTCTGAAATGCGGAAGTGGAAGTAGTTTGTACCGAAACTGTTCTGAAAAATAACAGGACGAGAAGAGAAAGGGACTGATTTAGAGACTAGGAGGTCATTTACCTGGTGCTGATAAGTCCTTAGCCCGACCAGGAAGGAAACAAGCTGCGCCTGTCAAAAGTGTGATGGACAGAGGAATGGATTGATTTGGCTAGGGTAGGGACAGGTGGTGGACTGTTGTGAATGCGGTAATGAACCTCCAAGTTCCATAAAATGCGGGGAATGTAGCTTGTTTCCGTCCTGGTTGGGCTAAGGACTTATCAGCACCACTGTATGTTCTCTTTTGTTATCGAATTAAAGAAGTGGTAAATAGAATCTCGGAATGAAAATGGATTATTACGTGGTATTATTGTATGTCTCGTTTAACGTCATGCAACAGATTCATACAAGAAAGTATGTGCAGATAACATCAGAGCTCCATTTAAAATAGAGCGTTTCAGTACTTAATTAGCTTCACATTTCTTTCAAATCCTTAAACGACAAACACAAATTGATAAACACAAGAAAATAAGCCCTTTTCTCTGACATGTACAGAAAATCAACAATCAGAGTTCGAGATTTTTCAAGGCGGTGTTGATGTATATAGAAATTTTTGGAATATTACTCCAAGTTGATGGAAAGACTTAGGGACGTTTTGGAGAATTGAGTTGCTTCCATTTCAAGATCAGGGTCTAACTATCCAAGGAGTTTTTTCGTGGACTGGTAACTCTTGTGACAATTACACAACCTACCATCACAAAACATTTAAATCTGCAGTGACAAGAAGAATCACGCCTGATCTGTACCGTCTAGTATTGCTGTTTTGTTGTATCTTCACACAACTGGTGACAAAGCAACATGAGACGGAAGAAAAAATGTAACAAAGCATTTATGATAGGATTTACTGACTATTGTTAAGTTGGTCAATTTAACATTTCGTAGAGGCGGGGCAAACAGAAAGCACGACAGATGATATATATATATATATATATAATTCTAAAATAGCCAGCTTATTGCACAAAGTTTTTATTTTAAAACAGTTATGTTTTAAACAACCGTTAAAATATATTTTAATTATCAGATCTCTAACATGTTTCGGTCAGCACTGACCATCAT
>Ga0123357_10010318_pt1:0-10000 | contig 11868 bp, 8 predicted proteins | sample TergutEmb28metaG_FD_89873 | JGI IMG/M metagenome (GOLD analysis project Ga0123357, IMG submission 89873) | Embiratermes neotenicus P4 segment gut microbial communities from Petit-Saut dam, French Guiana - Emb289 P4 | ecosystem: Host-associated > Arthropoda: Insects > Digestive system >...
CATCATCAGGAGCTTGCGATTATTCTGTTGAATTACCACATTGGTCGTATTGTTCTTGGTTCGATGTGTGTTGGAGTTTCGGTGTGGTTGGGTTGGAGTGGTATCCGTGTTGCAGGCTTCAGGTCGAATCTAGTAGCCAGACACTGAACGACCACAAAGAGTGTGTTGTGTGTGATTGGAAACAGCGATATACTTCATGGATTTTACACTAACGGCGAAGTTCGATATAAATAAATCAAGCACCATTTAAACTTCAGTCTATATACAGCTTATTTATATATGTGCACTTGTTGGTTCTATTACACAAGTTTAAATATTGCTGAATATGAAACATATTAAGTTTAAAATTTCTCATTGAGAAAGAAATGTAGACAAAAAGTACAGGTACTTTTGTTCGTAGTAATGGACGATAACGTTGCATATGTGGCGGGGGGAGGCAAAATGCGGAGGTGAAGAAGTCCAGGACTGAAATAGAAGCATCTACAAATTCTTCCGTGAGTTGGTAGCAAGAACATTCAATCTTATAAGGAGAGGTGTACGTCTTCTATATGTTGGTAGCTCTTAGAACAGGTCCGCGGCATCAGTGTGGACAACTGGCAACAAGCGTTCCACTACTTAGTGTGGGACGGTGATTCCTCCACACTCCGCTCCTTGTAAGGCGCTTGTATAGGTAGGTAAGTGAAAGCTGACAGTGTTCTTAAGATTTCAAGGAAGGCGTATGCTCAACCGTGGCCCCCGGACTGCTACAGTAAGTCGTGTTTAGCAGTGTGCGTTCGCGACTGACAATTCAAGATACAGCACTCGACTCCTCCATTATCCAACAAGACAGCGTTCACATGACTTATTCACCATCATTCTCTCAAATACGATAATAGCGTATCAAGTATAATATCGCACGCACGCACACATACATACATATACATACATACATACATACATACATATACATACATACATACATACATACATACATACATACATACACTTACATACATACACACACACACACACACACACACACACACACCTTACAACGGGTTAATTAAATATCAGAGAGCAGTAAAATTACGTCATGTCTGACGCCGGATATGGGCTTGAATTATCGGACAAGTTATTGCAAGAATATGGTTAAGTTCAGGACCGGTGTAATAACAGTCTGCTTCCAGAGTACCAAAAAATGGAATCATAACAAAATCAAAACCTACTATGCAATGTCGTCTTTAAACAATTCACTTACAACTGTTAAGTAGATGGGTATGCAAAAATGAGAAAAATGACTATTAGCTTCATCATGACTGTCTGTCTGTCTGTCCATCCGCACGGAACATATCGGCTCCTACTGGACAGATTTTCATGAAATTTGATGTTTTAGGAGTTTTCTAAAATCTGTCGAGAGAATTAAAATTTCATTAAAATCAGACAAGAATAACGGGCATTCTACATAACGACGTATGTACATTTGTGATAATGTGATAATGTGATAATGTCTCCTGAATTCTTCTTGGAATGAGAAATTTTTAGACAAATTTATAGAGGAAATCAAAACACACATTTTATGCTCAGTAAATGTTTCCCGAATATCGTGCCGTTTATGAGATAATGTGGAAGAACATGGTAAAGCCAGAGAGATCACAGACAATACAATACGGTGCATGCGCTTTGCATTCTGGATAACTACGGTTAAAGACACTCACTCAGAATACGTGACACTTATTGCTTTTTACAATAGTTAGGCGAACGCGCCTCAATGTTAGATATACGTAATTGCCTATCTTGTCGTACTTTAAACCGTTCCTTATTGTAGCTTAGGTTTTTATTTGTTGTGTTTTGGGGGGGTTAATTTTCTCTCCCAAATCTTCAGTGTTTGTAAAATTCCATACGAGAGCTAAATTAAAGCTGAAAAACTAATAAGAAACCTATAATATTTTTTTAAATTACTCCTTGTTGTTACCTAAGATTCTTTTAGGTGCATTCGTAATGTTACTCTCCCTTTTATTATGTGTTTTCCACATACAGTGTGTCCCACTCGGTACCGAACCCAGTATCTCTTTAATAATTCTAATATCAATGAAGATATTGCAACGAAATTTGAACAGGAGTAGGTCCGTTGTATGAGAAATGAAGAGGAATGTGTCTGTAGTCCGTTTCAAATTTCGTTGCAATATCCTCATTAGCGTAAAATTATTAAAGAAATGCCGGGTTCGGTAGCGAGTGGGACACACTGTAAAAACTGATGGTGTTAAAAATATTTGTTTTTATTGGAGCAATATACACTGTTAACTCTGTAACAGTACAATTAATAAATTTGCATAAATTCATATAGAAATATAATTCAAATAAACAGATTCATTAAAACTGCATTCCCTATAATTTTGCTAGTAAAGTTGTTAATCGAACCAGAATATTTAATTACTGGTCTATTTAATGATGCCTTTCACAATCACGCGTTACACCACTTCGAATATTAGGGTAAGAGTGAATCATGAATTCCTTAAGTTGTGGAAGACAACATTCAATTCCGTTCTAAAGTTACTGTCACAGCAGTCACGCAGGTAGTGAAGAAAATACCATAAGAAAACTAAAAAGCAGATCTCCAGACTTACACTCGAGCCCAGGACCTTCAACTTACAAAGCATCGTCGTTACTAGTCAGCAGGATAACCGCCGTGAGGAGTTACAATAGTGAAACCGAGCAAAAAGTGCGCAATCCAGATACAATAGGAGTGGAAAGCACGCTGCAGCGAGAAGCATCATCAGTTCCATGTGCAGCATTCCAGTGTGGGTTGTTCCGTTACACTGCAGGTTTCAGTGCGTGTTCACCCTCAGCTGTTCCGCTCTGTGGATCAGTCATTGGCAATATTTTGTTCTGCTGATGATGTAGTAATCAGATGACTGTGTTTATAATTCACGCCATGCGGATGAAAGATCTAAATTTGACTGAACTATACGTATTCAATTCGTATCGCATAGTAAACACATCGCGCCTGGGTTTTAAAGACCAATAAATTAAGGCTGTATAGTGATATAATGGCGGTTAGTCGCTGGCCGCGGAGGCCTGAGCTCGATTCTGAGCCAGTCCATGTGAGATTTGAGGTCGACAGAATAGCATCGGGACATGTTTTTCTCCAAGGACTTCGGTTTTTCTTGTCGCTATAATCCCACCATTGATCCAGACTTACCTTAAATAAATGCTGCTTTTACCAGAGGAAAAATGGGTGAATCCTTGGAAACTTCCAAAAATCAATGCTCATTCGGAAATTGGGAAGCATTGGATAGAAAAGTATTTTCACTTTTTATATGGAAATAACGTTTGTTTCTTCTGAGATCCACATAAAATCCATAAATACACTCTGGACAGAATGTTGAATTTTATTAAAGCTAAAACGCCTTATGTTCCAAGGACCCACTGGGCTATAAAGCAGTAATTTCACCATTTCCCAAAAGTCAAAGCAGCCCCCCCCCCAAAAAAAAAGCAGTCTGAAAATACTCTTTGTGTACTTAAATTCAGCAACGTCTGAAGTAATCTACTGAAAATTTTTCTCGAAGTAAATGAGGTGTGAAAAGTTAACAAAATTTGAGATGCGGTACAGGAGGCAGCATATTGTTGTTCACGCTCATACTGTAGAATGTGGCGTAACAGAGACAGTAAATGAAACGTCTGTCCGAATTTTCACATTGCTCTCAGCGGCCAGACCCCTTGCTACTGCTCTGTTCGTATGCGAATCTGAGGGAAATACACATTTTGTTTTGTATTAAACGGCAAAGATGAAGTTAGGGCAAGTGAAGTTAAAGCTCCGTGCATTTTTGTCGTCGAAGCCGATGAATGACCTGCTTCTCCCTCTGTCCAGTACATTCCGGGGGAAAGAACAGCTGAAACAAACTAGACCTAAATATTAAGGTTTGTATGTCCGTAAGAATGACGATGGATTTTTTAAGGCTTTGGGTTCATTTCTCCGTACAGGCAGGAATGTCATTCCGTGCCATCTCCAGACGGAATGTTGTGACCCACCCAAACCCATATACGATAATCGAAGGGTGTAGCTGTTCAGTTACCTCTTGCAGGTACCGAGATTAAGAAGTGGTTACGTTTTACCCCCACGCCCCCGCTCTTCTTAATGGCTTGGTGCTTAAGCAAACCAAGTTTTAGTTTACGTGCCTGTGCCAACAGAGATAACACACGCCTTCCTTTTACCCACATGGACCAAAGATTCTATTCGTAAAGAGAAAGCACTGGTCAAATAATCCGAATTATTATGCAAGTCACAGTAGGCATGACGTCATTAAACATAAAAGCGGAAACTGTGTTCGCCTTACTTGACACACAGGTGTGATGAGATAGACAAGTTGGTATAAGTAAGTGACAGTCGCAATTTCCTTCGGCATGTAGTGGTGTACACCGTGTGGTTTAGTCATGACATGTCCAGTAATTCATATTATGTAACGGCAAATGGTAGGGTGAGTGATGAACTGAAAAGAATTTGGAAAGAAACATTCGTGGTCTAGTCGAGGTACTACCCCAGCATTGGTCTGAAGTAAAACCAGAAACACAAAAATCAGTGAGCCTATTTGATGGGCTGGACGATATTCGCACAACACATCTCCCAAATACAAGTGCATTGCTCTATTACCGAACCAATAGGTTTGGTGCAGTATACATATCTGTGTTGCACGTTGTGAATATCTAATAGAACAGACTGTATGCACTGGACTATAGGTCACCCTGTATCCTTTGAAACGTATTGGTTTTACTCTTCTATGCAGTCCAGGACTTAACATCTAAAACCTCCGCGGTTTACCAGAAGCCTACCTTTATGCGTTTCGCACAAAAAGTCGTCTTTGCCCACGCCATCACGGCATACAGGAGGAACAGAAGTACAGATCCTCTCACTATTAACTTCGGGCCTGGCCGCTTTACCCCGGCAAAGAACCACAGTACCCACTGAATATGAAGCTGAGTGGACTACACAGCCAGTATAGGAGGTTTTGGAGAAGATAAAATATCTTGCACCTGCCAGGATTCGAACCCCGAGCCGTCCAGATCGTAACCAGTCACTATATGCTTAGTATAACTGTTACAATAAACGACTCCTTCACTCCTCCCTGGTATTCTTAGTGGATATAGTGTTCTCTGTGAGGTATGAACTGCATTTTTAAATTTCGTATAGCTAAATTACAGCATCAAAATTCAGTGCCACGGGTCACGCGACTAGTCGGCCTGTCACCGCGAGGATTCTGATTCTAACCCAGGTTATTCCTTGTGGGATTTTTGATGAACAAAGTGGCACTGGGACAAGTTTTTCTTCGAGTACTTTGTTTTCCTCCGTCATTATTTCATTCCACCAGTGCTCCGTACTCCTCTTCATCTTCAACTGTGATAGCAACAGATGAACGGACGACGTCTGGGAACCTTCCAACAAAAGTGGTACCATTTTGGAAATTAAGGAGCTTCAAGAAAGAAAAGTACTTTCATTTTTACAGGTTTCTAAAGCTCATTAAGTTAAACATCACTTAGTATGCATTCTGATTGTTTGACTTCGGCATTTCAACATGCCTTGCTGGAGCACACCCTTACCGTACACTACTTCGGAAAGCTGTAGGCTGCACTCAAGGACTCTACGGAAACCTGGCCTTGTATGTAAACATTTGAGGCATGTTCTTAGCCTGGCAAATGTTCCATAAAATAAAAGACGCGGATGTTTCTAATTAATTCACTCTGCCGGACAGTTCACATCGTTAAACATTTTATCTGCCAGGCACTCTTCTCCAAAGCACTTTATATATACCTCCTGAATTGAACTCCTTCATTTCTTGGGCACATCATTTAATCAAACTATTAATATCTTGGTCAATTCTAACAGGAATTTTCTTTTGAGCAATCGCTGTCTCGCATCATTAGGCATCTTTGTCTCTTGTGCAATATCTAACACTGAAATTCTTATCCTGGACATTTCTTCCCCTTTGGACATTGACAGTATTACCGACATTTCACCACATTGGATGTTATTAGCTTAGATTCTTTGTTCTCAAAATGTTTCAGAGTCTTGGTCCAGCAACGCAAGACCACTGCAATTTGATAATAGGATCACTGGTTCCAGTTCTATTTCTTATGACCAATGATTAGGAGTTATTACGTGAAGGTTCCTTGTCCACAAACATTTCAAACAAGAGCCCATACTTTTCCTACGAGTATTGCCTTACAAATTACGGCTAATAACTAAATAAAAACTAAATCCACGGATCACATTACTTCAGAACGTAGACCTAATATTCGCTCAGCCACTCAAGAAATTCCTCATATTTCATTTGACCCCAAAAATACATTACCATGTTTACAAAAGCCTGCGAAGGCAGAAGACCTGTATTACCTTTGTGTAACATTCTAGTTTCCTCCAGTTTAAACAGGAGAACATCCCTTTTCGGGTGTCCACTTTGTTTATTCAATGCATTCGCCACTACCAGTCCTTCTTGAAAACCTCTCCACCTTCGGCCACTTGAGGGCGCGTCGTGCAATTGTAAGAACGGGACCCAAATAACATAGGAACGGAATATCTGAAGTTCATACTACGAGCACAAGAAGAGAGTCAATTACTGCAGCGAACGGGCAACGGTACTGTCCATAATGCTAACTTACATGAAACAAAGAAAGATCTGGGTGGAGATTACACTGAGACTGGCCGCATCGAGCCGGTTAACTGAACCATTTCATAATGCACATCGCTTGTTTCGAGGTTACAGAAGGTCAGTTGCCCAGTTATGTTCAACACAGTGGCGCACAGCAAAGCCGGTTTGCAGCTTGGCTCTTTCTATTGTAGTCACTACAAAACTTGCAAAATTGTGTAGGACATTGAAAGTAGCCTTATTTGGACGTGAGCTTGGAAAGAGTGGAACAATAGTTTTCAACTTTTAGGTGCTGGCGGCGCATTTCGGATATCCGCGTCTTTTTTTTGCGGCACACTACAGTTAGAGTAGAGAACTACAGATGACAATATGAGGGCATTTGCTTTTAACTAATGTCACATATTCTGTAAAAACGTGATTTTCTGAAAGCAGATATGTAATAAAATTGTGATAAACTGACAATTTTAGAGGCTTAAGTAATCACACTCGGTTCTAAATTTTATATATTTGTACTCCTCAGTTTGGCAAAGACCTTACCCAGCCTCCACACCTTTCCTAAGTTTGGGTAAGTGCGGCGGTATAAGGACCTTCTTTACGGGCTTTCATTTTAAAAAATTATCTTCCATATTTCATTTCAATATAATCAGTCTTCCACTGAGAACTGTGGACAATGGAGCGCAAGGATCAAGTCGTAGCTTCAAAACAGCTGTCCAAGCCTGAGAACTAGAAGTGAACTTGGTGTTAATTAAGAAACTAACAACACTTTCTTTCTTCAGATGCTAAGAGTCATTCAACTTGTCAGAAAAATAAACGCAGCCGTTTGCGAAATACAAAAGTTCGACGCCGTGTTCAGAAGAAGCTACCAACGGTCACTACCCTCAACCAGTTTCATTCAGTCCGCACCCTTACGTACCGTCAAGATCGGCCCTGGGGCCCACTCAGCCTCCTGTACGATGGGTACCGGGTCTCTTTCCAGGAGGTAAAGCGGCCGGAGCGTGGCATTAGACACCCACCCCATCTAACACAAAGGTTAAAGAAAGAGTACAACTATACCTCTTTTCCCCCTGTGGGCCCTGACGACCTCTTGTAGGGTAAAATTTGTCTTTACCTTTGCCCTTATTAGCTAATTTTGATCCATTTGATTATTACTCCCATCTACGCCTATATTTCTCTGCAGGTCTGTTACTTTTATGTTTTCCAAATAAAATTATGCACACACATTTTTTCTCAGGCTTGATAAACGATCCACACATAACGCCGTCTTAGATATGGACAACTTAATAATAATGGAGGAGTGAAAATAATGAAGTTGCTAATTTTGCAGTCTTTACCAGCTTCATGCTTTTCCTCCTAGATACAAATATTCTCCTTAGACTCGTGTTACCAAACACTGTTCTGTCAAGGTGACAGACCAAGTTTCGTGCACACACAAAACATCTATATTTATAATTATTATCTAATTAATTAGCCAGCTAATTAAGTACGGAAGAACATCAAGAGAGGCACACACGCATAAACCCTATGTTTGTGTGTGTGCGCGTATTAAACGCAAAAACATTGTATTAATAAAATCTCACACACACACACACGACCCGATATAGCGTAGTCAGAGTAGACCACGCTACAGACTGCCAGCCGAGTAAATGTAAATCAATTGCCAGCAGGGGTAAGAAATTTTCCTATTCCACAAAACAACCAGACCAGTTCCGGTGCCCAGCCGGCCCCCTCTTCAATCGGTACCGGACGCTCTTTCCAGGGCGGTAAAACCGTCGATGCCTGAAACAAAACATTCTCATCCATATGGTACAGAAGAACAGAATACATGAAGCCATACTTTCAACTCTCCCTACATAATTTTATCATGGACTGCACCAGGACAATTTAACATTTGAAATTTGTGGTGTATATAATTACGGTCAGTGCTCGTCTTGTGACGGTGCGCTGTACTGGCATCTTTATTGACGGTGACGTTTTAGGTGAATGTTATATGGTCAGAATTCGTGACAAACAGATCTATTTGTTATTTTCATTCCAACAAAATTATTGCAAAATAACACCTCGAGAGATCCTTTTAGGACGAAAATTAGAGGGTTTTCAAACTCAGCAGCTATCAAGGAGTGAGTATCGGAACTTTCTTTAAACAAAATAACACTGATTGTATTTGCACAAAGAGATTAAGAGAAAACAAGGAAAGAACTAAGGGAGGAAGAAAGTAAGTAACACAGCAAGATAAAGGTACAGCTTTCCCCACCTTAATTGTCTTCTTGTTAACTGGAATGCACAGCTGGAAACCGAAATATCTGCAGCAAGACGTGCTACAGTTCTGCCCGTTAGCGACAGCATATGGTGAAAGTTCGACAATTAGAGCGGACAGCAACAATAACTACCTCTTAATATTGGCGTTTAGCGATAAGAACAATATAGACCAGCAGAAGGTCAAATTTCACCGTTTGTATGTACAACACACTACACCAGATCTTGCATTCCGAGTGAGCGGATGAATGGCCTCTATACATACTTTGATTGTGACCCTGTACCAGTTGTGACGTCACAAGTAGCATAGTAGATAAATGGGTTCAGTTCACAATGCTGCGCGAGAAGGCTTGTGTCCTTTATGCGTTATGTTGGACTCGTTACGGACACTTATGGACAGTTAATAAGTGACACTCTGCGGCGCAGCTATTAATTGGAATTGTAGTGAAAAATAACCAATGGGATTATTTTGGAAGACAGTAACATTATGCTGGATAATTTATAAATTAATTTATATTCGGTAGCTAATAAATTAAATTATATTACTATTCATTCATTCATTCAATCAATCATTCTGTAATCTGTCTTACGACAGGTCCATAGCCTCTTTCAAAGCGAGTTCTCCACAAACTGCGATCTAGTGCTTCCTCTTTCAATTTCCAGTATCCTCTGTTTTCCTTAAGGTCATCCAGTAGCTGCTGACGTCTTCTTCCTCGTCTTCCCGTCACCAAATGCCAACGTCGGCTGGACACCATTCCGAGCCAGTGTCACTCATTTCATACCCACATAACATATCTTAAGATACATCTTGTGGTTATCGCTCCATTTCGTTCTCGGTCTATCAAGTGAAAGTTTTTCAAGGGGACTTCCCACGAAACTTCTATACATCTACCAATTCCACATGTTCACTCCATTGCAGCAGCCTTGGTTTTACGGTCCTAACAGTAAGATATTGCACTACTAATCTCAGGAAATTATGAAATACGAGTAACTGACTAAAGAATGAAAAAATGTGGGATTGCCTTGTACGATTAATAAAAGACATTAAATTGGACAGTTTACCAGTTAAGTGATAAGGGACGTTTGGTTGGACAGTTAATGCAAGGAATTATATTGGCCAGTTGACCAAT
>Ga0123357_10010320_pt1 | contig 11867 bp, 10 predicted proteins | sample TergutEmb28metaG_FD_89873 | JGI IMG/M metagenome (GOLD analysis project Ga0123357, IMG submission 89873) | Embiratermes neotenicus P4 segment gut microbial communities from Petit-Saut dam, French Guiana - Emb289 P4 | ecosystem: Host-associated > Arthropoda: Insects > Digestive system > Gut ...
AAAAAAAATTATAAATAAAAAAAAAAAAAAAAAAAAAAAAAAAAAAAGAAGTCCGGGGGGGTTACGCATTCTACAGATAATGTACATCTTGGGCTGTATACACTTCTGTTTTCACTACAGTCACATTATTCCTCTTATCTTCAAGGGCTGTACAGCTGACGTCTCAGTAAAACGGCGATACTTTTTTCCTTCTCTTCTGCATTTTGAAATCTGGACACTTGTGGGTGTTGAGTGATGTCCTAGGGCGATGGTAAAGTTGTGGTGTGAATGAAGGGGATAACGAAGAAAATACTGTCGGATGCAGGGCACAGACTCTCCTTCGAGATCGTTTTGTTGCGGAAACATTGCTAAACTGCCGTTGTTCCTGTGGATTAGCATTCATCCTTGTCCACGTCCCATTTCCTGTCCACAAGAATCGGGGCGGCTTCTTCATGTAACTCGTGGATCGTGGCTGCCATTTCCAGCTAATGAACGTTTTCCTTTACAAATATCATTGATCAAAATGTTTCGTTTCACACAATGACAAAAAAACAACAGAATTTCACCAAACGTCTCCACAGAACACCATCAAAATCACCGGTAATTCAACCACCATTACAAAATCGGTGTTCGCAACTGAAAGCGATGACCTCGTTTAGGACGGTACAACATCGGGAGAGGCAAAACTTGTACTTCACCTTCCACTCTCCTTCGGGAAGCTGCGTTGCCTAGCGACCACTCATCCTCAACTACGCATCTGTCCGTACTGGCTCCCTTTCGCATCTGCGCGTCACCGGGAGGGGAGAAGCGAGACACATCTCCGTGGGATCGATTGTGCAAGACAGGGATGGAAACGCCAGCGATAGACGCAGTGTTTTCAACTACATCGCGTATAAACTAGGGGAATGTACTGGTAAGATGTAAGAACTCTTACGGCTAACAAGATGACGTGATACATCACACAAGATATGATAAGAGCAGAAAAGATAAGACACCTAAGCCCAGCCAAAGTAATGTAAAAAAATAACGACCGTAAGTCCACAGTGTTCCTTAAAATAAGCCTGTGCTACTGACGAAAAGCCCTTGAAATCAAGTCCATTAACACAGAGACAAGACAGGCAGTAACACTGAGGCGCGTTCGTGCAACCAATGTTCCAGTGGAAATGCAATCAATGTTCCAATGGAAAAGCAATAAGTATTACATGTTCTAAGTGTGTGTTTATAGCCTTAGTTATCCAGCATGCAATGCGCATGCGCCGTATTATATTTTCACCTCGTGGCCTGCCCGGATTTTTTCATATCATCTCATAAACGGCACGATTAAAAAAAAAAAGGAAATAGTTATTGAAAATACAATGTTTGTTTACATTTTATATACAACTTTTGTCTGAAACATTTCACATTCTAAGAGGATTCAGCGAGATATGTTGAAAAATATGTACCGCTCTTCATGTAAAGCACTCGTTATTCTCGTCAGATTTTAATGAAACTTTAATTTTCTCGAAGAATTTTCAAACATACTCAAATATTAAATTTCATGTAAATCCGTCCAGTGGGAGCCCAGTTGTTCCATGAGGACGGACGGACAGACACGACGAAGTTATAGTCCCTTTTCGCAATATTGGGAACGCGCCTAAAAAAAGGCCTACCTCCGTTGTGTCAGACTTCTTTAAATTAAATTTGGTACCGCAAAATATGACAAAAATTAAGGGCTCTAGACGGTTCGGGGTTCAAATTCCGGTAGCAGCAAGAGATTTTTCTTCTGCTAAACGTGCAGGCCGCCTCTGGGTCCCATCCAGCCTTCGTTTAAATGGGTACCGGTGTTCTTTCACGGGGGTAAATCGGCCGGGGCGCGAAGTTACCACTCACCCCCATCTACCTCAAATGTTAGAAATGGATAGCTATACCTCCAGTCCCCCATATGCTTTTATGGCGTAGGCAGGGACAGCTTTACCTTTTAATGCCATTTTGGTTTACATGCATTACCAATTAACACAACAGCCAGACTATCTTTTAGGGTTATTTTCCCCCAACCGTGTCACTCTAAGTTACACGCCCTGCCTTTGTTTTACGCCCTTGTTGCGTTCCTAACAAAGTGAGCATAAATGAAAAATCCGTAAATCAAAAATTATATTCCAGTAACATATAAGGGGTTAGCCTAACGTAACGCAGTCGGCCAAAAGGCGATTTGCATGCGTCAAACGCCGCCAGATAAATGTTTAGATTGTGCCGCTGTACACGAATGAACGACATGCTGCCGTCCGGACGCGGCGAAGTCAGCGCTGTCACTATCTGTGAACCTTCTGCAGAGCTAGTTTACGTATATTACAAACCTACGTGTGGAAATTATATCATTATCCCCATGTGCGAGTAGGTGATTTTTATAGTTATGGATACAGTGGCAGTGACTGCCCAAAACAACAGATGTTTCGAGACAATGGAGAGTTACGTAGGCGTCGGTCGGTATTGCAGCCTGAACCTCGGGCTATGTAGCAGCGCTGCTTATTTTATCCTGCTGTCTTTCAAGAGATTTTGAAGTTCGTGGAGTACACATGCAGCGCAACTGTATTTAAACACACACACACGTAGGTCTACATACAGATACGCTCTCTCAGTCTGCTACTTTAGCATAGTATGTTAACAAGGGCACAACTGGACGGGTAATCAACTAGTATTTAATTCTCCACCTAAGCCAGCATTTGTTAAGTATGTAATATAGCACAGAAAACTGCAGCCTCCTGGGATGTGACACCATGCAGCTTGGTAAACAGTTACCAATGTTTCGGAGGCAGTCGCTGCTTCCGTCTTCGGGGAAGTCCAAGAACAGTACGCTGTGTGGAAGAAACAGTTGCAATTATATGGAGGGGGGAAGAGTGGGTTTGGTGACAAGTGTAGTGACCCAACAGAAACAGCGAGTGTAGTGGGCATGGTTGTCGGTAGAACACACCAGAAGAATGAAGAGTGACAATGAACACTGGAGGAAGAACATTTAAATATCAAAACAAAGACAGTAAAGATGACGGGGAGCCTGGGTCAGCCGGTCCTGTAAAAGGCCATAGTGCTACAGCTGTGTACCCTCATGGGGAGGTCTTCTTTGTTCCTTCTGGGTGACATTTCCATCACCTGCTCCAAACAAGGCCACCCTCCTTGTTCATGTGGCTGGGATGAACTTCAATCCTGACCTCAACCCGTACCAATTGGTTCATCTATCAGGATTGGGCAGCGAGCATCTCAGTGGCATGGATTTGGCTATGACATTCCCTGACTTCTCCAGCTATCCGAGGAGCATGTGCCAGGGATGCTCTATACTAGATGATCTGTGCTCTATACCCTCATCTCTCACTCTGTCACACACATACACACACACACACAGACACACACATATATACATATGGTCCCCTTAATGTAAACCTGGCAACATTCACAGGAAAAACTGCCCATGCCTGGAGTCTGGATTAACAGATTGTCCTGCACTGGGTACAGGACGTTTACATCTTGCAAATAATATAATTTTGACATCTAATGAGTGTGTTTCAATACATATAATAACAATAATTTGTAATTCCTGATCACTATGTGGTCCTTACTTGAAATTGGGAACATGTCTAGGACAGGAATGATGCTTGGAATTGGTTTAAAAAAATTAAATGGCGCCACATTTAGCACTTCAAGGGCAATGGTCAAGTTGGTGGGGCTTTAGAATTCTTCCTCCTATAATAAACATACTAGATATATCAATGAAAAGGGGATGTAATTAGCCTTCCAACACACTTTTAGTACTCTATGTCTAAAATACCCAATTCTGCAGACATTAAAAGCAGCAACTTTTGCACAAAATTTCTGGACTGTAAAAATTTTTGACCACCACTATTTCAGAACTATCATCCTTAGACAGCTCAGAACTGGTATGCATATTGACATCCACAATAACCCACAACTCTGAAATTTTCATGTAAATCAATGGAGGTAGGATTGTGAGCTGTGCTGATTTGGCATGGAATGATCCAGTGGTGAAGAGATCGAGGTTTGAAATCAGTCTTCTGGGTTTTGACGTCCTGTAGGGTTGTGGATTGGCAATGACATTTGGGAAAAATATACTGCCACCAGTTTCAGACTGAAAAGATTGTGTCCAGACGGAAACTGAAGTGATACAAGGAAGGGAGTTGGTCAGCTATATAGGTGCATTGCAGGTCTCCACAATCTGCTGAGGAATAACCTGTCCTCATGATTCATGTCACCAAGTTGCAGCTTGATTTCTATCACTTCCTGTATCAGCCAGTTCATACATCTGAATTTCTTGGCCAGGATTCTGGCAATGTTCAGGAAGATATGATGACCAAAATCAAGGTCATGTTCCGCCACTGTCAAAATCTATGGTTCGTACAGTCAGCTATGGTGGTGGTGTTCATTAATGCTGATACTGACACCAAAACCAGTTCATCCTACATGTAACTTTCTACATCTATAGGGTTCCTACCTCCACCTGGTGCTTCTGTATTTTTCTTGGGTAAAAAGGTAAAGTTCACCCTAGAACAGGCCACAAAGACCCAGAGGTGGAGCAGAAGTATAGCTCTACTCTTTTTTTAACCTCGGCGCTAGATGGGGGTGGGTGGTCAACGCCACGCCCCGGCCACTTTACAACCAGGAAAGAGGCCCTGGCACTCATTGTACAGGAGGCTGGGAAGGGCACAGTACCGGTCTGGACGGGCGTGGAAAATCTCACCCCCACGGGGATTCAATCCCCAGACCGTCCAGCCTGTAGCGAGTCGCTAGATCGACTATACTATCCTGGCTCCTTTCCTTGGGTATGAGGCTTCTCAACTTCATGTGACAATTTCTCAATGCTGAGAAAGGTTAAGTATGAAATAGATGTTTCAATAGCTGGAATGAGACAGAAGTGGCCCAATTCAGCATTCAAATGGAGATACTAAGCCACACAATTAAAAACTCAGGAAAGCCTAAAACCAACTGAGATTTGGGCATGTCTCTCTTGAATTCAAACCTACTAGGTGCTTACATTATCTCACAGCTATCACTTGTCACTTCCCATCATCACACTACTACATGTGGGCAGTTGGATTTGTAGGTTATGTCCATACAACCAAATGTGACAGAAAGTGGCAACCTGCAGATGTCAGACAAAACAATGGCCCTACAGAATTCTACTGTTACATCAGTCCACCAGGTGACGAAAAGAAAGAAATGCCATATTTTATTAGGGTATATTTGTCCATTTCCTTGCCACTGAAGACAACAGGAGTATGGATATAGCTCCACTCACTCTTAAACTTGGCACTAGATGGAAGTAAGTGGTCAACATGATGAACTGTTTGCTTCAACCCGAGAAAAAACCCCAGTACCCAATGAACAGAAGGCTGCGTAGGACCTGATACTTTCGCCATTATGTGAGTTCTTAAAACAGAGGAAAACAGCAATTTCTAAACCTTAAAGAATTTTGCAAGCACAATATAACGAACGTTTTGTCATAGTTTGAAGATCATGCAAGATTAGACCACAGTAAGTAAAGCTTTAGCACAGAGTGAGATAAAAGGACTGTAAATAGTTCACTGGAAGAGACAGGCAAGGTTTCCAGGCATGGACATGAGAAGGCATGTACAGCCATCTCAAATCAAACAATTCTTCTTCAGTAATTTTACCTGCAATTATTTCTATAATCATAATGGTGGCTGTAATTTTCACAGGTTATAAGTTTAATAACAGGAATATGGTTCTTATCCCAATTCAGAGAAGGATAAAACACTTATTTACATCCCATAGATCCCTTAGAGCAAGGAAGCAGAATATGTTACAGCATAAATATACTACAATAGATACGTCAAATACATGGTTTGTACAGTTATTTATAGTCAACATATAGCAAAATCACATTAAACAAATTAGAAATATAGCAGGGTGTTGGTGTCACAAACAACTTAATAATATGCACACTACATATCAGCTTTTAGTTGAAAACATTCTTCTACAGGGTATAGAAAGTTAGAAAACAGACAATCTTTCATGCCTGTCTTACATGCTTTTATATCATGCTTCATATTTAAGTGTTAGATGGAAGGGCATTGTACAATTTGGTTCCTGCATACCACATACCTGTCCAGTAAATAATGAGATTCGCAACTGCAACATGAAAGTCATGTTCATGTCTTGTATTTTTTCTCTGTGCCTGTATATTTGTTTCAAAATTTTCTATGTTGTCTACAATACAACATTGTAACCAGTACAGGTATTCAGTGGAAAGGAAAACTTATTAAAATTAACTGTAATTCCCTTCAAGAGACTCCTTACTGACAAGCTGTCGTTTTGAAGAATCTTGAGTAAAACCTGGCAAAATTTATGAAAAGATTCTTTACCAGACACACATCAAACTGGCATACTCCTTGATACAGAAATCAGCACATTAGTTTTTTGTCACCAGAACAGGGAAAAGATGGCTTGGCAAGAATGTTAAGCCTACACATGCATTAGATGTTCTACAAAATAAAAACAGAAATGCCTTCGTTAAGAGTGAAATGCCTTTTGCATTATGGCGCCAATAAGCAGACCCAATTAATCACCGTTACACTCCTGATGACATTTTTTGTCACTAAACTATGCAACTTTTGGCCTTGTCTAAGTACTTCACTAGTTCATTATTAATGAAAGATTACAAATTGAGTTGTCTGCCTCGTCAATTCAATTCGAGGACTGCTGTTCAAATTACAAGGGCCTAAAGAACTAAGTAATATGCGTTTTATGCCTTCTTACATTACGCTATGTTCAAATCCAAAAGGCTTCGATCCTTGTAGAAATAGTAACGTAAAAACAACTCATGTAACATCAACTTACACTAACAACGACGCTTTTAAAATATGTACACTATTTTACATAACATGTGACACCGTCTTGTAAACGACGTGTCAAAGGTACTTTTTAATCACTGTATTGCCCGGCTGTATACACGATGTTCAAAAACACACAAAGAAATTAGGTATTTAACGGAAACTGTACGATAAGAGTAGGTTTAACTTACGTAATATCAAGTTTTATGGAAAACGTTGACTCTTCTTCGACAACAGAATCCATTGCCGAAATTCATACGCCACTTACTCACGAGAATATTCACTAAGCACCAACCGTTAAAAAAACAAATCTATTTCAAACCAACTGCCACAATCATTTTTTACAACACTACCAACCTAACGCATGAGTACCACTATTACAATGGAATTAATAGGTTTTAAGAATTGCCATTAGATGCCAGAATAAAGCAAAAGCCCTACGACATCTCTAGTGCGAATTATGCACTACATTGTCGACTAAAGTCCCCTTATAACGATAACTCCTACAGCTATTAGCTTTGGCAAACACACATACGAGCTTACTCGGTATGTATCAACGTATGTTTAATGTAATATTATTACACAAGATTGGCAAATCACACACCTTAAACCTGTATATCAGCAACAGGGTATAAGCAAGTTCACTCTTTTTGCATCCTAAAGAGTGCTGGTCTCTCCATTTTTCTTTAGTTGAACTATGTTCCTGTTGCACGTCAGTGAATGTATGTACATTTATTTGAGAATGTGTAACCAATTCTCGCACTTTATTAAAAGTGTTAGTACTTCCATTATACTTTCAACATTGTTGCCTTATTACTTGTTTCAAATGTGTGTGGAATTGTTCCATGTATGTATTGAAAGCTTTGTAGAAAATTATATACAAATTATTATTTATATATGATATATGACATCCCAGGTAATTAAATTATTTTTTCTGTTCTCTTACGTTTGATAAAAGTTACTTTTGCTTTAATATAGGATATTAATTTCCTTTAAATGCCATGACTAATGCATAATACAAGGCCGGTCCCAGTGGCCGCGCGGTCTAAGGCGTAGGTCTGCGGCCGCTCGCCTGCTGAGATTGTGGGTTCGAATCCCACCGGGGGCATGAACGTTTGTCTGTTGTGAGTGTTGTGTGTTTTCAGGTAGAGGTCTCAGCGACGAGCTGATCACTCGTCCAGAGGAGTCCTACCGACTGTGGTACGTCGTTGTGTGTGATCTAGAAACCTCGTGAATGAGGAAGCCCTGGCCCACTGGGGTCTGTCGCGCCAAAAACAAACAAACAAAATGCATAACGTCAGGCTTCTGCCGCTGTGTAATATGAGTTCTCCCTTCTGGAATGTTACGTAGCAATAGTCAGTTACCGAAAGAGGAAAGTCATATCGCATAATTTCGCTAGTGTTCATTGCCTAGTGTCACAAAAATATTTTCTTGGGAAAATATATCGTGCCTCAATAGTATTTTATATCAAAAGACAATAATTACAATAATGGTAGATGCAAAAATTGTCTTGCGTAGGGAAATATTTAATACCATTAACATTGTTCCACTTGCTAGCCAGTACTTACAGTACTGACATGTTTTGCATACAATTTGGAAAGCATCTGGAACAAATTCAGTTTGATAAAATGTATTGATATGACCATGTGCCAAATATTACAACAATTTTGTAAGGTTGTGACTATAGCACATTAAAGACACTCTCCATTTTACTTGGTCCAGCGCTCAATGTTTGAATATAAACACATCGTTCCGGAAAAATATTCCCTCTCTGTTCTCGGATACAAGGCGAGAAGGCACCTGTTGGAATTACGAATAGCTCCGTGTGACGGGTGGGCCGGTTAGCGCAGTCGGTATAGCGACTGGCTACGGGCTGGACGGTCCGAGGATCGAATCCCGATGAGTGTGAGATTTTCCGCCCCTGTCCAGACCGGCCCTGGGGCTCATCCAGCCTCCTGTACGATGGGTACCGGGTCTTTCTCGGGGGTATAGAGCTGCCGGGGCGTGACGTTGACCCCTCACCCCCTTCTAGTGCCGTGGTCAAGAAAGAGTAGAGCTATACTTATACTCCCCTATGGACCGTACGGCTTGTACAAGGGTGCATTTTACCTTTACCTTTACCGTGTGACGGGCCGAAATGAGTCTACTGGAATCACGTTTAACAGAGGAGGCCATGACGGAATTAATCACAATCAACTTTAGAATTAGTATCGTTTTAAGGGATCTTCAGTGACATCAGCTAAAAATGGCGGCTGAGTGTCAGAGGTGGTTTCGTGTCCCATTTGTACAGCTTTCGTTTACATAGTGACTCATAGCAGCAGGGTAAAATGTAACGCGTGTGAAGTGTTTGTGGTTCGGATCTAATGACGATCCTGAATGACCCATTTTTTTGTACATATTGATCGGTTGAAGGTGTAAGTACGAAAAAGTCTGTCATTTGTGTAGTACATCATCTGCATGTAATGTCCTTATGTCATGTTTGACGTTATATTTTAAGTATGTTTAAAGTGTTGTAATACCTGTTATGTTGTGTATCGTTCCAGGTGTCTGGAAAACATTCTTCAAACATGTTTGCCAGTTTGAAAAATAAAATCAAAGAAGAGACAGGTAGTGATCCTACTAAACTAACACTAAGTAGTCCTCCACAAAAAAATATCCATGGCAGTGGATCCAGAGGGCACCATTCAAGGCAAGGTTCTGGGTCCAGTTTGGGTAGTCTCTCTCCTGATGGTGCAAGAGAAGAGCTGGTGTCATCCCCCACTCCACTGAAAAGACAAGACAGTTCAGAAATCAAGCTTGCTGATGGAAAGGTGAGAATTTTCGTTGCAATTAAAACCAATTAATGCAGCTTCTTTAGATGTGAGAAAGTAACTTTTCAGCACCTTAGCATTCGGTTTTTAGTTAGTATGGATAAGAGAATAAAAGTGACAATGAGGGTGAAATTGGCTCTTTCCTTCAGTCAGAGTTTTTTCACTTTCTGCCTCATGTTGTGTTACTTCATTTGCATATGCAGAAATTTGAGCATTGCATGGGGGCAATACTGAATTTACCCCCCAAAATTTGTTATATTACTTTTTATTAAGGTAACACACTTTTTTTGCTACCCTGCTGATGGGGGAAGCAAAGTCTATTGAAACACTGGTAACATACTACCAACCAACATGATATCACATCCCAGAAGATTGTAATGTGTAAACCTTAGATCACCTACTTTTTATTAGTTGTGATATGACAGCATTTTATAAGTATTACCATATGTTGGTTTCCAAAAGACACATACCTTTTCAGTATGCATGTGAATCTCATTGATTTTGAGAAAATTACTGTAGTTTTCACAAACAGTTTGAAGATGGTTGCTCTTATGGAAATGGCATTGTGATATGTGTTGGGATAATAGACTGTTAGTTAAATGTAAGTCACACTTACACATTGATGCATTTTGGAAAAGGGTAATCTCAGACTGAGATGGTAGGCTTGTTGTCACACAAATTAGTGGACATACATAACTTGTTTCTACAGCTTTGTGCTGTGAAATTGTCTCTTATTTTCAAACCAAAGCTTTTAGAAAGCCTGACGGTAACACACTTTCAAGGAATTTTTGCTTTTAATACATTAAACATGTCTTGTATTCATGAGTAGGGGTAGAGTTGCCAGTATGTGAAGCTGACCACTGATGTGCTGAGCTTAAGCCAGCATTGGCCATACCACTGGTCTCCCATGTACTGTCATATTGTGCACAGCAACAACTTTACGAGCTATAAAGACACTTTGAATAGTTTGGCCACTGTGTTTTAAAAACCATCATTAGGTATTTTGAAGTAATACATATTTTATATCATGACTATAATGCAGAACAATGCAGGCCATGTTTGTATAATGTAACTATGTGGCATGTTCAGGTAACCATGTTTCCATGGAAAAGCAATACATATTGCATATTGTGAGTGTGCGTCTGTGTTCTTGCCCTAGTTATCCGTCATGCAAGGTGCATCTTCTCAGCACCGTGTTACGTTGTCATATGTGGTCTGACCGTACAAAACTTTTTCACATTATCTCATAAACAGCATAATTTTCAGAAAATTTATTGAACATCAAATGTCTGTTTTTATTCTCACTACAACTTATGTATGAAATATCTCGCATTCTCAGAAGAATTCAGCTAGTTATTTTCATAACGTACACAGGTCTTCATGTAAAGTACCTGTTATTCTTTTCAGATTTTTAATTTTCTTAACAGGTTTAAAAAAAGTGACATCAAATTTTGTAAAAACCTGTCCACTGGGAGTTGTTGCATGTGGACAGACAGACAGACAGTACAGACACACAGCCATGATAAAGCTAATAGTAACTTTTCACAATTTTGCAAATGCACCTAAAAACTAAAACTATTAACAGTGTTTTTAAACAGGCTGTTTGAGAAAGTACTGTGAAGTCATTCTGTAACACGTGATTAGATTCTGGTTCTTGTGGATGAACCCTGCATTGAATTTCAGGGTGCTGTATGTGGATTTGTGGTGAGCTGGGGGACATTTTTCTGAATGCTTCGGTTATCTCTGTTTCCACCTGGGCCTCATTTGTAAATTTGCCTATGACTGCCCTGATGTATGCAACAAACCTGACACTTGACATATCAGAAAACAGCAGATTTGGGTATGTCGCAATGCCTAAAGCTGGATATGACTGTCAAATTACTTGCTTTGTGTACTAGTAGATTTTGCAGATTGTGTTCATGTATGCTTTATTACAGCTGTTTGCATTGAAAGCAGGTGTGAAGCAGCAGGCAGTAATTATTTACTAAAAAGTGTATTAGCAGGAAGTTTTGAAAACTTTATGAAGCTATTCACCTCCATCTGATGCCAAGATTAAATATTTCATGGAACTGTGTCACCATTCTCTTCTACATTTTCATGAATTACACCTTAATTAAACACAGGTACCTTTGTTGTAGTGTGGGCCAGGTAGAATAGCGCGTATAGAGGCTGGCAACTGTATAGTGGGTACTGGGTTTTACCCAGGGGTAAAGAGCAGTAAGGGTGTGATGCTGACCCCTCA
>Ga0123357_10010321_pt1 | contig 11867 bp, 9 predicted proteins | sample TergutEmb28metaG_FD_89873 | JGI IMG/M metagenome (GOLD analysis project Ga0123357, IMG submission 89873) | Embiratermes neotenicus P4 segment gut microbial communities from Petit-Saut dam, French Guiana - Emb289 P4 | ecosystem: Host-associated > Arthropoda: Insects > Digestive system > Gut ...
TTCCGTTCAGAAAATTTTGGGGCTTGCTGTCAAAGCAAGGTCTGTGGATTGGTGTATTTCAAAGAACCCAGAAAGGAACGTATACCATGATGACGTCCAAATGCAGAAAAGGTATAAATACTTTCCCCCCACTTTTTGTCAACAACAAATCATTCGCGTTCATAGGCGCGGCAATTCTCGTTGCCCTGCTCTTTTTCGGAGGAGCTGTGATGCAGGCGCAGGCACCAGCAGGTAAGCATCGCCCCGCATCAGTACCAGAGGACTACGTGATTACTCCGTTTGGGTATTTCCATCCGTCATGTATCGTAAACCTATCGAAAGGAGATACCCTCGATAAGGGTTCACGTGCTGTTCGCCATGCGGATGGATATTACGACAGTATCCCAACTTGCGGCCATCCTCGCTACAACGCAAAGGGAAAAATTGACTCGAATTTGAACGATCTGCTCCCGGAAAGCTCAAATGTACCATCGGGTATAAGTGTGCCGTCGCCAGAAAATCCATATAACCATGCCTATGTTGTACAAGCAACCACAATGGGTTACTCGTATGGGGAGCTTGTGTCTTCCTGGATTGTGCCTCCACCGCCGGCATCTAACGACGGCCAGACTATATTCTTTTTCCCGGGTCTGGTAGATAACAATGCAGCAAACACACCATATTATACTATTCTGCAGCCGGTGCTTGGATGGAATTCTGGTAGTTGGTTTATCGCGAGTTGGAACTGCTGTATCTATGAAACCAACTCTGATGGAAGCATACAATACGATAATACGACTAATCCACCCACACCAATAACTAATTTGATATTAACCAAGGGTCCAGACTATACTGTCAATCCAGGAGATATAATTTCAGGCATGATTAAATCTGCCTGCACGGCAGGGTCTTCATCATGCGATACGTGGAATGTTACGACAAAAGATGTGACAACAGGCAGTACGAGTACATTGTCGACCACTGATTATGGACACAGTGAAAGGTACGACAGGGCTTATTCGGGAGCGATGGAAATTTATTCCATCGCCAACTGTAATGAATACCCTGCGGGTGGCATCACGACATTCTCCACTTCTCTATACAACTACGACAATTTTTCTTCCGCAATCCCCGATCCAGGTTGGAAGTTCGATAACAATTATTCCATTGGTATGTCCACAAATCCACCCGACCCGCAGTTCACAAACATACCTGAATGTAACTATGGTGGAAATGCTACTGCACAACAAACAACGCTCACCTATGGTCTGCCGCCTGCTCAGCCGCCTACCTGGACTACTCCAAACATCCCCCTAGCATGCAATACCGGCGCCAATGTTACTCCTGGTCCTGGCAACCAGGGTCCATTGAACTGTAAGCAATCAGCCACGTACACTGCTCCTTCTTATTGGAAGTCTGGCATATCGCCGTTCTCAGTTTCGATCAACTATACCGGTGCTTTGTGCCAGATGACTTCTGGCACTGGTAATGGTTCCGGCCAGTTTCAGTGCTCTGTAGCTCTTGTATGTAATGGAGGGACTGGTGGCGGAACCTTTGAAACGTACACCGCATCATCTGTGAGTTACAATTCTCAGTCGCTCGACCCTCCTAATGCCTCATTCAACACGTGTTCGGGCGTTACCAACCTCAATCAGGTGCAGGTGGTTTATTCTGTGAGCAATCAACAGAGTGGTCCCAACCTTGTGACAGTTACACTATCTCCTCAGGGGCCCATTCAATACACAATTCACTAATGTTTTATACCAGCCTGGGGCCTTGCCCCAGGCTGGTTGGGGCGTGACTTTAGCGCTATCTTTACGCTGTGAACACAACAAACAGATTACGAATACTTTTGAAAGCGAGGACATTTCAATGTGGATGATGAAGAAGAATCTGTGGAGATCAATAGTTCTGCTGGGCTGCCTGTTTGGGCTTGCCGGTGTCTCTCCATCCGCCTCGGCGCAGACTGATGCCACACCCGCAACTCCAACATTTTCCCCTGGAGCTGCCACATTTCCTACCGCGCCGGTGACTGTCACGATCAGCGATGCGACCGAGGGAGCGACCATTTATTACACAACGGACAACACTACTCCCACCACGAACTCAATCCAATACAGCAAGCCGTTCACGATAGAAACGACGCAAACGATTCAGGCCATAGCCGTGGATTCAGACGGGATTCAAAGCGAAGTCGCCAGCACAACATACATTGTTCCACCTGACTTTGCCATTACACTCGGACTCTCATCCCTCACGGTTAAATCCGGAGGCAGCGCCTCTATGGGTATCACTATGCAAGGTTTACCCGAAGGAGGAAACGTCAACTTCTCCTGCTCCAACCTGCCGAAAGACGCTATATGTGACTTCAAGGTCGAACCTGTACCCACTCCCTTTGGTGTCGAATACATTACGTTGACGGTGTCTTCCTCTACAACCAGCGCAACCCATTACAGCTATGGTTCGGGATTGGTTCTTGCCACCGTGTTGTGCTTCTTCGGATGGAAGCGGCGGCGTCCGATGCAGATTCTGCTGCTTGCGGTTTGCATAGGCGCTCTAGGCACATTAACTGCATGTGGGGGAGACACACCTATTGCCACCCCTACCCCTACACCCACACCCATCCACTTCCCCCCTACACCCATACCCACCACAACAGTTACTGTGACCGCTACTTCAGGCTCAATATCGCACACCGCTGACTTTGAATTGACGGTGTACTAGCCACAAACATCTTTGAAAGTGAGGGTATCCTAATGGCAATGGTAAAGTATCTGCGGAAGTTAACTGTAGCAGGATGTCTGTTTGGATTTGTCAGTATTGCTCCGCCTATCGAAGCGCAGACAGCTGCTCCGGAGTTTTCACCTCCAGCCGGAACCTACACAAATGCCGTCCTGGCTGTCACCATCACCGATGCGACAGATGGAGCGATCATTTATTTCACTACAGATGGCACCATTCCCACCACGAAATCAACTCAATGCAACAACGAGTGCCTACCTCTGGTGACGCACACGCAAACGATTCAGGCCATCGCAGTGTCCCCGGACGGAATCCCAAGCGAGGTCGCCAGCGCGACGTACACCATTCCGCCCGACTTCAACATCGCTATCAACCCTACAGACCTCACGGTTAAATCCGGACGTAGTACCACTGCTAACATCACCGTCCAGGACGTGGGAGGCGGCACTAGTGGCGGGAACGTCAACTTCGCCTGCTCCGGATTGCCGAAGGGCTATGCATGTGCCTTCAAAGTCGTAGTTGCGCCCACACCCTATGGAATTGCCGATGTAACGATGACCGTGTCCCCATCCACACACAGCGCGTTCAGACACAGCTATGGTTCAGGATTGGTTCTTGCAGCAGTTGGGATATGCTTCTTCGGATGGAAGCGGCGGCGTCCGATGCAAATTCTGCTGCTCGCGGTTTGCATAGGCGCGCTAGGAACACTGACTGGCTGCGGAGGAGGCACAACTACTCCCTCCACCTCAACGGCCACCGTGATCGCCACCTCAGGCTCAATATCGCACACCGCTGACTTCACGTTGACGGTTTACTAAGACTTACTCGAACGAACCAAAAATCAGGGGCCGCCTCGGCGGCCCCATATGTTTGGTGCGCATCCATCAGTTGCCTATGGATTGTGTTGACAGAGCAGATTCCGGCTGCTTGTACTGGACGCAGACCGCCTTGCCGCCAAGCAGGATATCGACGCGGCGGTTCTGAGCGCGTCCCTCTTCGGTAGCGTTGCTGGCTACAGGATATTCCTTGCCATACCCGTTCGCCGTGATTCTGGCGTCATCCACTCCGTCCTGCACCAGATACGCCTTCACCGTGCGCGCGCGGTTCTCGCTCAGACCCAGGTTGTAGGTCACGCTGGCAATCGAATCCGTATATCCTTCCACGTGAATGTCCACATCCGGATACTGCTTCAGAATTCCCGCTACCCGATCCAGCAGTTCCCTGCCCTCGGGCTTCAGCGTGTACTTGTCGGTATCGAACAGCACTGAATTCAGATGAAAGGTCAATCCACGGTCACCCTCCTCGGTCTTCAGAACAGAGTTCAACTCGGCGCGCAGCTCCTTGCATGTATCTATTGGTTTTTCAGGAGGCGCTGGAGCCAGAGCAGGCTGTGGTTCCGGAGCGGCAGCAGGCTGCGGAGCCGGAGCTGCTGGCGGAGGCGGGACACACTCCATCGGCACACGGGCATGAAGTGTCGGACGATACGGAGCATAGCGTCCCTGCATCTGCGCTGGCGGCGGCATTGTTGCTGCTATCCGGTCGATCTCTTGCAAAGAGAGCGTCTGTACCAAAGCCGGATCAGCCAGCCGAAAGCTGAGTATGGCTTCGGCAGGAACTCTGACCGCGCCGTTTCGAGTCGCAGCCGAAGCTCCCAGGCCTGCCGCGCTGCCTACACCTGCTCCTAAAAGCGCTCCCGAACCGCCACCCGCCGCGGCTCCAAGGATTGCTCCCAAAGCACCCAACCTGACCGTGTTTTCAACGGTTTGCCCGGTCTTATCGTAACCGCCTTGCTGCCAGTATCCGGTCACCAACGGGTAAGGCTGGCTCCCGAGACTCACTTGTGTCAACGCGAGAGAGATACCGCCACGTCCACGCAGCGGAGTTCCCGGTCGGGCGTCAGCCACAACTCCCTGAACGTAGGTTCCGCGCGGAATGGCAATCTGGTTCCCGACAATCACATTAGCCAGCACAACTCCGTCAAACGCCGTTCCCGGAGGCGTTCGCCTGCTATCAATGGCCTGGTTGATTCGAACCTGAAGCAGCGTTCCGGCTGGAATGACTACGGTCACTCCAGCCTTCTGAGCCGGTTGAAGCTGGCAAGGATAATATCCGCGCGTATGGGGCCTTCCATACCGGGGCTGAGGATAGGGCGGATATGCCTGCGGATCTCCGTACTGCCCCGAGTTCTGCGGAGAAACGGGAGCCATGTTGCGGTCAGCCGGGTCCGGCTCCTGATCGCCATACTCGGGAGGGTTCGCCTGGCCGTAGACCTGGCCTTGCTGCTGCTGCGATTCGATGACAAGCTCATCGATGACCTTCTTCACTCCTGGAGTATTTGCGGCCAGTTGTTCGGCTTTGGTTCGCGACGCCTCATCGCGGACGGTTCCGCTCAGAGTGACTGTTCCGTAGACGATTGTCGTGTTGATGGCTTGATCGGCAAGATCGGCGGCGCCTGCCAGAGCCTTGAGGACGCTGGCCTCAACCTGGGCATCGGGTACGGTTGCCGGTTTACTCTGATCCTGCGCGAAACCGATACTGGGAACCACCACCAAACCGGCGATCAGAATCGCAAACTGTGAATACTGCAAGAGAATGTTATGTGTTTTCATGAATCCTCCGCTGCTGATATTGCATACGCTCGTAATCGTCACAGGGGCAAATCTGCGAAGCAGCGTCTCTATATTAACAACGTATTTCCGGCAAAAAAGTTACGCCCTGGAAAAATGCATCCTCGAAACCATGACAAGAAGTCAAGATTGACGTTTTCACCGAAAAGCGTTAAATTTGTAATGCGGGGTGGAGCAGCCCGGTAGCTCGTTGGGCTCATAACCCAAAGGTCGAGGGTTCAAATCCCTCCCCCGCAACCATTAGAATCAACAACTTACGCGAAAATAGCAGGCGCAACCACACCGGGTGGTTGCGCCTGGGTTGCATTTGGTTGCATCCATTTTAAGGATTTTCCTCTACGATTCCTCGTCCAGACGGTCAACATAAGCAATATCTGCTCCCGGCACCAGGTGGCCGTAGATATCCACGGTGACCTGGATCGACGAATGGCCCATCTGTTCCTTGACGTAGGTAAGAGGTGAACCCTTCTGGATCAGACGCGACCCGAAGGTATGCCTCAGATCGTGCAGCCGAAACTTCCGCAGACCCGACTTCTCGTGGGCAGCCAAAAAGTACCTGTGGTACAGGTTGTCCGGGTCCAGAATGGTTCCTTCCGGCGACGGAAACACCAGTTGATCCCCGATGGCCAAAGGATCAGAGAGGCCGAGCGCGGCAAGACGAGCGTCCCGCAGGCCGAGGAGAACACGGCGGAGTCCGCGTGACATATCCACACGACGCGACTTCTTGCTCTTGGTGGTGGTGTGCTGGCGACGCACATAATTATGCTGAACCAGCAGGTACCGATTACGATCTTTGTTGCTTTTCCCGAACTCCAGATCCTGGAACTGGAGAGAAACCAGTTCGCCACGGCGCAGGCCTGCCCGCACAGCAGTCAGGAAAAGAGGAACGTATTCGGGGCATACCTCTCCGGCAGCTTCAAGCAACTTGTTTACCTCCTCCTGAGTCAACGCAATCCCCTTCACTTTCGGAGCGCGTGCTGCACGAGTGAACTTGCCGAGATTAGTGGCAGGATTTGACTCCAACAGTTCATCGTCGATTGCATAATTGAGAATGCTGCGGAGAATGCTTATAGCATTCCGGATGGAACTGCGTGCCATGCCCTTCGCGATGGCATCAGCAATGAAACTCTTAATGCTGGCACGCTTGATCTGGTCAAGGCGACACTTGCCAAATCGCGGACGCAGATGATTCTTCATAACACTTTCAAACGAGTCGTTAGTCGATGGCTTGCAAGAGTTGACAGCGTATTCCTGCTTCCAGCGTGTGGCATAGTCGTCAAAGTTAGGCATTTGTGAACTGCCCCCGACCAGTACACCGAGATCACCCAGTACTAATTTCTCCTCCAAGGCAAGTTTGACCTTAGTTGCAGCAGACCGGCTTGTCCCTACGCATTTTGCCTTACGCTGGCCATTATGATTAATGAAAACGTACCACTGCTTATTCTTTTTACGAATTTTAACTCCCATAATTTAAACCCTTACTTCTAAACCTTTCAAAACATTATTTGTGATCTGCTCCACATCGATGCCGTGCAGAGGCAGATATGGATGGGACTCAAGCCAGCGATCAAATTGAGTCTTGTTGATTAGAATTTTTCCACCGTTCACCTGCACGGCAGGCAACGGATCTGTTGGTAGGTGAATCCATTCCCGTACTACCCTTTCCGAGATACACGCGTAGGCCTCGATGGTTCTCAAATCCATCCATTCTGGCTGCTCTACGCGTTGTCGTCTCGCTGAAGGCATATCTATTCGAATTGTTTGCTACTATGTTCGCGAGTTATTAGCGGCCAATGAATCTGATCCAGGTGCATTGGCCGCTACCATGTTGTTTGAGCACGTTACGGCTAGTCATTGGTCGAAACGTACTTTGTCCTTTGCCAGCACATATCCGCGTCTTAGAGGTAACGTGTAGCTTCTGAAACGTCCTTGTGACCTGCCATTTTCCTAACGGCCTTCAAGTCATCATGACTAAGTAATGATGTGAAAAGAATTCCTCTATACTCGTCATGATTCCAATCTTCGCACTTACTGCCTATCGTCTTGCAGAACTTGCAGCCCTCACAATTAAGCTGATGGAGGAACACAAAGTTCTTGACCTGATAGCTCAAATTAGGAATTGGTCCACCATTTGGGGTTTCAAGAATCAAAGTCTGAGCCGGGTGACTAAGCTGCCACTGGTGCAACTCACCAACGACTACATCCGGAATCTGGATGAGACGCGTAGGGCAGTCCACGATTGGATAGTCGAACAGAGATACATCACCGATCTTAATCGTCGTGGTCGTAAAGTCGATATCTGCGAAGCTTGCAAATACGACTTCCTCTAAGCTCATACCACACATGAGCATCAGGACGATCGCAATACGCGGATTCCCCTCAGCCTGTAAGAGGAATGTATTAATTTCTTCGGAGGTACACATCGGCACCTCTGCATCCTGGGACGAATTGTTTTTCATCTTTTCTCCACTGAAACCGTATTTAGTTATTTGGTGACCACTTATATCTCAGAGGTCGGAACGTTGCCGAAGATATTCGTTTTCGTTCGCGGAGGAGATCTATTTCTTGTCGTTAATATTTTCACCTTCATCTTTACCTCCATAGTGTTTGGTCAGGTGTACTGACAGTTATTGTGTTTAGAATTTGTATCTTGTCCTTATTCACGGACTACAACTCTGGAACAAAATGCTCGAGTGCCCGCCGACAAATCTGTAACATCTGGACACGACTCAGATGGGGAGAGCGCGAGAATGCTTCCGCCAAAGACTGTTGACCGAGCATGTACCTCACAACACGGGCAGGGATATTGGCCGAATACAGGCGCAACTCAAAACTTTTGCGAATAGATTGCAGCCATCTTCCTTCTCTAGCAAACTCGGGAGCGATCGCCTTCAGAATGCTAACGGTCGAATCTACGCGAACTCGAGGGCTATCACCCAATAAGAGCGACGACGATGGATTCATCGCGTGCAAATCGTGTAGTGCCGTATGCGTCCTCTCAAAAATCGGAAGAGTCAACTCTTCAACACTCCGATTTCCTGTATGAGTTACCTCAAGATATTGACCATCAGGATTGATATCTGTAATCCGCAGAGATTTTAGATCTTCGCTGTGCAGTCCAGTGTTGGCAATCACCCGGACGATATTCCCTGCTACCTGAAGACTAGGATCTTGCTCGCACTTCGCTATGAATTGGCGGATATCATCGAACGATGCGACATCCATCCGCTCAAGTCTCTTGTGAGGCTTTGTATTCCTATGGGACGTCATACAATTCTTCCTTTCGTTTGCCGTGGCTCCGCAAGTACCTTTCTGGTTGGCAGTCGGAGCACACTATGAAAAATGCCACTGCACATCAGGTCATGTGCAGTGGCTAGGTGTTACTTGTAGAACGGCTTGGTAAAATCGATCTGAGAGACACGACCCTGTACTTCAGAGGCTTTAGCCGCCGCAAGGTAACGCTGTGTTGTCCTGATATCGGCGTGACCTGCGAGTTTCTGGGCAGTCGGAAGATCGAGGTAGCGGCAAATTGCGGTGATATACGTGCGCCTGAATTTATGCAGAGTCCATTCTTCGCAGTCATGATGCCCTGCAAGACAGTGCTCACAGCATCCGCACGTCAAAGAATGCTCAAACGCAAACTGTTTCAGGGAGTGAATCACTCCCGTCAACGGCTTGCCATCCTCACCCTGACAGATCAGGCGCTGACGAGGGTGCTTATTCCTCCAGTCGTCCAGCTCAGCCAAGAGATCATCTGGAATCGGTACCCTGCGCTCCTTCTTGTTCTTCGGGCTGAATCCGAGTTCAGGCTTGGCGCTAATAAGAAACGTCCCTTCCCTCCAGTTAATATCCGAGAAATATGAGCAAACAGCCTCGCTCTCCCTCTTCCCACACTTCAACATCTGAAGAATCAAGATCCTCAAATCGCCCGTAACCAACGGGAGGAAATCGGCAATCTGTTCTGGCGAATAGATCGTGATTTCTGGCTCAACATAGCTTGGGTTCTTCGGAAAGATCTCTTGATCGACTCCGACCGCAGTAAGCCATTGATGGACCAGGACGTAATAGGAGAAAACAGAACGATCGGCCAGCATTTGTGGCTGATCAGAATTGATTGCAGAAGATACTACTTTTTCTTTCAGTTCGATAAGAAAATCCACAAGATCACTTGTCGTGATCTCGTCCAAATAAGTCTTGGAACAAGTTTTCAAAAAAAGTCCGATTGCGTATTCGAGCTTGCTGACAGACTTCGGAAGAATTTCCACCGTTTTCTGTTTGATAAAATTCCTGAACGATTGTTGAAGTGATATGCGGTCAGAGGGGCCTGCCACTGTAACTCCGGCAGATTTGGCAATTGCTATGGCAGTAAGTTGTGCCTCCAGAGCGTTGCGTCTTTCTACAGCTTCTTTTAGGTTCTTTCCGGCAGGGATATATTTAGCCTGCCCGTTAACATAGTGACGTACCTCATAGGAGACCTCACCAGGTTTAAACCTAATATCAGGCTCGCCTTTACGGCGTACCAGTCCAGGGATCACACGTCCATTCTTACCAGGTGTTACAGGGAAACGACCCCAATGACCGCCGATCTTTGCCCTGATCATCAGAGTAACTACGAAAACAATTTCTGTTATTAACTGCATTAATAAACTCCTAAAAATCGTGTTAGTGAAAAAATACTGACAATAGCCGGACAACCGTGTCAGGCTTGCTGAAAACAAAGGTGTTAGGTGGCATTTGAACTTTATTGCCGATAAAATTGAGCACTCTAACTCATGTGCTTGAGTTATAGAGAGCTATTAGCTATCTCTGTAATTTCAGGTAGTTTGTGTGAAGTGCGCTGCAAACGAACTGATATGGATTTTCCGTCTCGTCCGTTGTGTCGGCCCCTTTTGCATGACAAAGGGGCTGACGCATGACAACGCTGGATATGCCCGTAGCTACCTACAACACTACGGGCGTACCCCTACTACCTGTATTTGGACGGATTGGGCTGCTCAGGACACACTTAGAGTGTGTTTGCAGCTTGGGAATACTTCAAATAGAAGTCTTCCAAAAATCGCGCTCGGTAAGATCACGGGCGCTACAGCGAGTGTTGCTCTATCCTCATCACCGATGCTGCATAATGAAAATTCTCGCAATACGTATAGCACCGTTCCGCTATACGCCATGTTGCTTATAAATGCTACTGCAACTTATAGTAATATGTCAAGTTAATTTCCAGCATTTTTCAGCAATTCGCAGAGAATGCTTTTTTGAGGATCACACCCTTCCTCAAAAAACGGGAACGAACACCCAAATTTCCACATATTTCGGGTTTTACCGAATGTTTTTTACCCGAAATTGCATATAAGATTCTCCATCTATAATTACTGATTAATTTCAAGATTGGCATAGCATACATTCGATATTTAATCGACATAGGGCGGAGAATTACCTCTCCTCCCCTGTCACACCACCGTACAAGAGGGTCCATATACGGCGGTTCGGTTAGATTGAGCTACTTCCTTACGTGTAACCTTGGGATCTCTACCTTTCGGTTCAGAGTGCCTCCCTAGTCTTGCCGACGTCATGAACTACTTTGCCCACTGCTGACTTTTGCTGCACGATCAGAATGAATCCCTCCCCCCCAGTCCCGATTCCGGAATACGCAACAGATCTCCCGTGATAAGAACAACCGCCTTCAACGCATAACCGTCGAATTTACCACCTGCACCCTTGATAGTTGTGGGCTTCGTTGTCAGATACTAACTCGCACGGTGCCGTAGACTCTTTATCCAATTCTTGTCTATCGGCTCGCGTTTTTGCTCCACGCTTCCTTCAGACCCCGCCTCGCAGCGACGCCCTTGCGCTTCGCTATCACTTCTCCCCGTCAGGATGTGAAGAGGACTTCCACCTCGAAGCTGTTATTCATGCACGGTGCGGTGTACATCAACAACCCCGCTGCAAGCAGCAGGGCATGAAAAACAATGTAATCCGATTATCAAGGCAAACCTGTAATGCGTATTTCACATTACGCCGCGAGCCGGGGGGTATCAGACCCTTTGATCGAATCAAGCAGGTCGCAAGATAGACATTACAACGGCTACATAGGCTATTCAGAAAAACTCGAAAATCGACGAAAAGATGTCAAAAAAAATGATAGCAAACCATCACCCGAGGTTCAGAAATCACTCCTGGGGCATTGTAGAGCATCATTATTTTTCGCCTTCTCCAAAAATTGAGTTTTTGCGCAACCTGTACAGGCACTCAAATGTGGATTACGGTGTAAAGTATCACTTGGTGTGGATCACGATGTATCGTTTCAAGGTGCTACGGGGCGAGGTAGCAGAAAGGGCACGAGACCTGCTACGGCAGATATGTCAAGGGCGAGACGTGGTGATTGTACAAGGAGCAGTATCTCCAGAGCACATCCACATGCTGGTGAGCGTACCGGCACAAATAGCACCGGCCAAACTGGTGCAGTACATGAAGGGGCGGTCGAGCAGGCTGTTGCAGGACGAATTTCCGCAGTTGAAGAAA
>Ga0123357_10010322_pt1 | contig 11867 bp, 4 predicted proteins | sample TergutEmb28metaG_FD_89873 | JGI IMG/M metagenome (GOLD analysis project Ga0123357, IMG submission 89873) | Embiratermes neotenicus P4 segment gut microbial communities from Petit-Saut dam, French Guiana - Emb289 P4 | ecosystem: Host-associated > Arthropoda: Insects > Digestive system > Gut ...
AAAGGTTCACTCAAAAGTTTGCACAACATAGGCTATTATATTAGACATAGTTTACAGTGCTATTTTGGGAATTGTACACCTTTCTAGTTTTTCCAAACCACAAAGTTTCGGAACCTGGTTTTAATTCCTTTATCAGGGACAGGTTAATGTAAGGTATTCTACTCCTTTGAACCCCTTCGTAGAGCTATTATCACAACCTCGGCTGGCGTGGCTTGAAACGACCGTGGAGATAATCACTATCAGTCTAGAAGAATGTCATGCACCGATGTCAGTAACATCCAGACTTTGCTGATTTTCCTATATGATTAATGCTTGATGTTCTTATGATGAATGTTTTTGTCTTCGTGTGACGTTTCGTAAGGTTACGGTCAGAGGAGAGGTTCTCGGTGCGTGCAGGGTAGATGAATTGAATAAGTGGTCGCAGACAGCCGACAGTAGGTATTGCTCCAGTTTTACGGTTGGGCGCAACACTGACAATCCTCAGGACCGCGGAGAGTGGTTTCGGGCCCCAGTGAAAAAATTTCTTCGTGCTCCCCAGAAAGACCGGACCAGCTAACAATATTTACACTAAATCGGAAAGGCTGTCAGTTGCAGAATGCTTAGGCTTGGCCTGACAGGGTTAGTTTGTACAATCGGCAAATATTGATGCTACCAAGAAAGACAAATACATACGCAATATGATCTGGCCCGGGGAATTAATGCCCCCCCCCCCCTCGGTCTCGTCTGCACTGACAATCCTTGTAGTAATAGTATCTTTTTCACATTACGAAATTTCTAATCAAGCGTCGAGTCTAGTGGCGGCTGAACTTGTGGATTGTTCTGCCAATATGTGGGTCGTTTAGTGATCATTCGCAATACTGTATCTTGTCTTATCACTGTGTGGAACTTCGTGTATTGGGAACGAGTGCTACATTCATCCATACGCAGTAGCCAGTATCACTAGTAAAATATAAATTATCCGTGTTTTTGGTAAACTAGCGATTTTGCAAGTGGAAGTATTGCAGCTTGACGAAACTACCGGTTCTGATAGCAGCAACGGATGGGACTGTGTAGGAGTTGCTGCCGGCCCGTTCGGACTGCCTTGTCACCTTTACCACGCTTCTTGAATCGTATGTGTTATCAGAATGATCGGCTATGCACGACTACGCTAACATAGTGTGGCCAGTACTTTGTGCTAGTGGGAAGGACCGGTGTCAGGTTATCGCAGTCCGTAAGGCTGCATGGGACTTCACCATTTCGGGAGCACGTTTTGCGTGGAGCATGTTCTGTATAATTACTTTGCTCCAATCCGGTTTGTCAGTTCAGAACTACGCGTAGGAAGAGCCCCCAAATTCGTCTTTGCATTGAGCCTACAGACTCTAGCTGAAAGATGAGAATCGAGAACTGGTGAGAGAAAATTCGAGGCACTTGGGGGAAAGCCGGCTTAACTACCATTTTGTCCACTAACAGGTGACTCCGTACGGACCTTCGTGGTGAACACCCGACGACCAACGACCTGATCAGTGACACGGCGTATCACACAGGGCGTATTAGTAGGGTACGAAACGAAGATGGATTGGGTGGGCGAACATGTGGAGCTTGTGGGATTGATGCGAAATGCATGCAACGTTTGAGTAGGGAAACCTAAAGGAAAGAGCCGTCTTGAGACCTAGTCGTTGATGGTAGAATATAGTAAAAGGTTTACAGAAGAGAGATGTGAGCCCGTTGGATTCAAACAGCTCTGGACACGATGCACCGATGAGTTTCTCCAGAACCGCTTATCATATGCGAAAATGACAGGTGACAATACAGAGCTACGGAAGTCCAAAAGACATATTAATTTTTGTTAGCTTATAAAAGGAACCTTGCCTGCGCTGGAATATATACACAGCAGATGCACATACTTTCTCCTACGTGTTTCGGCACTCCATGGGTGACATCCTCAGGGAGCCTTCACGCTGTTTAAAGTAGTGCTGTCGGAATGGTCCGTTGCTTGCGGCACAGTCACACACTTGCACATGTATTAAGATTTCCATTACAACACAGAAGAAACCACTCACAAAATGTTAAAATTTTAAAATAATAGCGGAGACACTTCTTCGAGCTCCATGTAGGCTGTGAGTGGGGATACTGCGATCTTCATCAGATGATCAGCAATCGTCCAGAGGCCTCCTCGAAACCCAAAAATGGGTAGAGTCCTGAAGGTGTTGAGCGTGTACACTCTGTGTTGAGTAGAAGCACCTGTTGTGTGCGTGTAAGGTTGGTTTTACAAGTTAATGTGTACAGTTGTCATCGTTTGGAAAAACTGGAGATATCTGCAGTTTATGTTGGCATGTACTCACATCGTGAGTCACAGTGTGGAATGCACTGCTAGTTACTGCTAGTTGATACTTCCATTTCTCATTCCTTTCCTGATTCTGGAACGAGGACAGGAATGAGAAATGGAAGTTGTTTCACTTTATCCGAGGAACTTGTCCGTGCTTTCCTGGACCGCCTCTTTCCTAAACAAACTGGGTGTTTTGATTTCTTCGCCACAGCCCAGCCACTCCCATGTTAAAACTGACACCCGCCCGGTATTGTTTGCCTCAGAACTTAAATTTTCTTCGAAACTTTATGCAGTTGTTTGTTCCTCGCTTTTCTTCAACTACCACAATGATGGACGGTCCAATAAACATAAGAATATTCTGGCTCTACTAGGCGGAATAACCCTCGATTTTTCAGATAGTCACGTATCAGCCGTTTAGGGCTCAAGGTTACGTTGTTTCTTTCCCCCTAGATGTCCCTCTGGAGTGCTGTAGACCATATAGAGGTGTCAAGTAATATTATCCCTGTTGTGCCGTACCATGGAGTATTGTGTAGTGGGGGTATAGCTCCACATTCTTAACCTAAGCACTACGTGCAGGCGAGTGGCCAACTTCATACCCCTGATGATGTAACCCCCGTAGAAATACCGGCCGGCGTACTTGGCATAAAGGGCTTTGTGTGCCCCATAGCCGATCTTGAGGTTTAGAATAAGACGAGAATCTCTTGGTCCTGTCGGCAGTAGAACCCTGCTACCTTGGTCGTACACCCTATAGTCTGGTCTCTAGATTGTCTGAGATGTCGCTATCCTCCCTACTTCACGTGCAGGTCTACGGTTAGTTTGTTAAAAATCAGCACTCGAATTATCAGGCGAAGGAACAATCGATTGTTGGACAAAAACTAGGTAGTCCGTTCTGTGTGATGAGCTGCTGACTATGTGCAATCAGCCAGAGCATGTTTGGTAAAGGGACCGAGTCCTGTCGACCCGGTTAGCAGCAGTGCCTCGTCATCCTCTTACACATCGCTCCACTTTCCACGCTACTCTCAACCGATTAATTTCTCGCTTTCAGATCTCAGTCCTCTTTCTACTGCTGTTTGCCGGAAGTGTTTATCCAGATATGGACAAGCAATTGCTGTTGTGAATTGTTCAGACATTGTTAATCTTTAGACTTATTTTTATTTAGCCATTTTTTAAATGTCACGTTAAGGTAAAAAGCTAAAGGTCACCCTAGAACAGGCCACGAAGTCCTGGAGGGGTAGTAGAGGTATAGCTTTACTCTTTCTTTAACCTAGGCGCAAGATGGAGTTGGGTGTTAAACGCCACGTCCCGGCCGCTTTACCTCCCGAGAAAGGCCCGATACTCATTGTACACTAGGCTGGGTGGGCCCCAGGGCCGGTCTGGACGGGTGCGGAAAATCTCGCCCCCACCCGGAATCGATCCCCGGACTGTCCTTCCCTTAGCGAGTTTCTATATCGCCTGAGCTATCCTGTCCCAAAATTATTATATATATATGCGATCCCAGTCACCTTTTGTCTCTGTACATCATCAGTTTTCCTCCTCCCATTCCCCTCTCTGCCATTGTGTCCCGTATTCCTTTGCACCATTTATGCACCATTTAATTCTTAGCGTCTCATTTTTTCTCTTCTCTGGCGGTACACACTCAGCAAGCCTTTGGGACATTTTATAATGCTACACTGCACTCAGTTTGGTTTTTAAGCGTTCCTGAAGTCTTTTCGGCTTGTAGAGAACAAAACTCTTTACATTAACTTTTTTTGACCATATGTTTATTTCATGCTACCGATATGTACAAAATTTATGTGCGATGATTCTTTTGTCAGAAGATCAGTTCATTTGGAGTTTTACATAAAGTACCTGCTACACTGGGTTTTTATAAACCAAAATTAAGTCCTTTAACATTAAAACTACTCGAGGAGGCTCTGCAGGGCACAATATTTTCCAAAGGGAATGTTATCTTCTTTTACAAGAAAGAGGTCTCTTTCATTTTAATGTAGCCGTTTTGAACATTTATGTATTGTGTCGCCTGAGTAGGGAACTTTTCGGGCTGAAACAGGTAGCGAACTGATGTAGGTAATTTCTACTACAATAACGTATTGTGCTTTACATAATTCGAACCAGTTTGGTTAATTAAACGCAATGGATTGACCACTTTAAACAAAATTAAATTCTTCCGACAACTTATAGCGTACATTGCGCATACGAAATGTAATCGAAGTCCGTCCAGTAGCTTCAGAAATAATTGCTACTTAATTATTAAGCACGCCTGCTGACATACAGACATCTCCAGTGCGCTTTCATTTAATGCCGTTTGTGCAGAGGCTGTCGATGCAGTATGTAGTACTGTTCGACCCGGACGTTAATGATCGAGAGACCAACAGGATGACTTACGACAATCCGCTCAACTTATGTAACGGCCTGAGACAAACCAGGACAGGATCCACGTGACTGAAAATGGCGAACCGTGGTTATACTGTGTTTTGTATTTATTTATTACAAGCATAAGTATCTGTTCTTCGCCTGGGTTTTTTTAGTTCCTTGTTATTATCACCGTGTGTAGCAGCCTACCTAGTAAAGTTTAATCATATTCATTCATTCATTCATTCATTCTGTAGCCTATCTTACGACAGGTCCACATCCTCTACCAAAGCGAGTTCTCCACAGAGTCAGATCTAGTGCTTCCTCTTTCAATGTATAGTATTCTATCATTTCCTTAGGGTCAGCTTACGTCTTCTTGCTCGTCTTCCCACCACTGACATCCTTCCCTCTATCTTTCCTTGAATAACGTGTTTTAGAAAGCAGTTTCCAAGCACGATGTGACCAATTCAGTTAGCCTTCCTTCTTTTTATTGTTTGTAGGATATTTCTTTTGGACCTAGGAGGGACCAGGTAATGGGGAAATGGAGGAGATTGCATAACGAGGAGCTAAATGATTTGTACACCTCACCCAATATTGTGCGGGTGATAAAATCGGGAAGAATGAGATGGACTGGGCATGTGGCGCGTATGGGTGAGGAGATGGGGGTGTATAGGGTCTTTCTGGGGAAACCGGAGGGAAGGAGACCACTGGGGAGACCTAGGCGTAGATGGGTGGATAATATTAGGCTGGATCTCCAGGAGGTGAGATGTGGGTATATGGACTGGATTGGCCTGGCCCAGGATAGAGACAGGTGGCTGGCGCTTGTGAGTGCGGTAATGAACCTTCGGGTTCCGTGAAATGCGGGGAATTTCTTGACTAGCTGCAAACCAGTTAGTTTCTCAAGAATTACTCTGCACCATGGAGTAAGTAAGTAGGATATTTCTTTGCTCTTTGGCTTTTGTAGGACTTCATTTTTCACACGATCGGTCCAACTGATCTCCATCCTTCTCCAGCACCACATTTCAGAAATTCCCAGGTGTTTCTGAACTGCTTACCGAAGTGTATGCTAATGTACCGGTCGGAAAAAGAAAGACTTTCGAATGAGGATGTCGATAGCACACCAATCTCACATCACTTTAACAGCCGTGGTCACAGTGCCTACTGGCAAGGGTACGGTTTAGGTGTAATATCTGTGGGTGTTCTCTGGAATGTTCGCAGAATGGAACAGGAGACTGGTAGGAACACACACACACACGTACATACGTATTATTAGAAATGTGACGTACAGACCTATATAGGAGGACTTAGATCATATCGTGTATCATCACAATCATGGTGTAGTTTGTCTTACTACAGGTCCATAGCACGTTCCACAGCGAGTTCTCCAGAGAGTACGATCTAGTGCTTTCTATTTTAATTTCCAGTATCTTCTCGTTTCCTTATGGTCATCCAGTAGCTGCTTACATCTTCTCTTTCCTCTTTCGAGCCCTTGTATCTTTCCTTCAGAAACGTGTTTCAGAAGGCAGTTCCTACCCATTCAGTTAGCCTTCCTTCGTTTTATCGTGTATAGGACGTTTCTTTCCTCCTTCAATTTTTGTAATATATGTCCATTTTTCACACGGTCTGTCCAACTGATTTTTTTCATCCTCTTCCAGCACCAAATTTCAAAACGTTTTTGGTATTTATGATTCATATATCATATATAGACCAAATTATAAATTGTTTAATGCCTACAATCACCGATGTGATTCCGATTTTATTAAAAGCGGTCATGAAGCTTCTAGTTATTTACACAGTGACCAGTATTTTGTTCTGGATTCGTGCTCGAAGTGCAACTGGAGGGTGAGAACAGAGTCCTGTTTGTTTCGTCGTACTTCCCAAGGAAGCCGCCATGTTATTTGCACAGTCAACCAAAGCGGAACTTGCAGCTTTCTCTTTATATTACGAATTTTAGCACTTCCCTCACCATTCCGTGCAGGCAGCTCTTCCTGACAATCGAGGTCTACTAGAAGTGCGCGCTTGGCGAGATGCCTGTAAAATGAACGCGTAATATGTATCCCTGGATCTGCCGAACAGATTTCCATTAAATTTGTTTTCGAAAGTTGGCACAAATGACATTCTTCTCTTTGACCTTCAAGGCTGTTATTTGGTCGTTCCGGGCTGCAGGAGATCGTACGTTACACGAAACTGCAATCGGGCTTTATTTTCTAAAAAACCCACTTATTTGACAAAATAATTGTACGTGAAGTAGGTACTTACTTTTAACGTTTGTAAGGCTTATTTAAAACACCTTGCATGTTGCGTGATTTCAGGCTTCCGCCGCAAAGTAGTTGAGAACTGCGCTCTGTTGGGTTATTACACAGCGTATGGTGGCAATTCCTTACGTCGGTAAGGAATTACCACCATGTGCTACGTAATATCCCAGAAGAGCGCATATCTGACTTTCCGAGTGTTGTTGTCATTATAATAATTTAATTAAATGTACATATCTGTAGTGCGATTAATCTTGTAACATTAGATTTATATCTGCAATAGACATTTAAGCCAGCAATATACGTAAATACACAATAAAGGTTTTCGGAATGTGATTGGATATGTTTCAAAATACTTTTTAGTTCTGATGTGAAATTTGTTGGGATGTGGATTATATTTGAGATAAAGTGCAGGTTAATATGTGTCAAATTTCAAGAATGCTTAGACCTCAAAATGTGTACAAAACATGTAATAGGTCTGCATCTGTTTAACTAAAATTTTTAATTATAACCGTCTTGGCCCAGAGCGACGAGGCTACGGGCTTACGACTGAGGACCTTGAGATCGACTTCCGGCAGGTGCAACAGATTTGTACCGGGGTTTATTGATCCAGGGGTGAATCGGCTGGGGCTTGTAGCTGGCCTGTTTCTTCCCTTTAGTGCCGAAGTTAAGCGTGTTTGGAGCTATACCTCCTTTCTTCCATACGTCTTCATGGCGTGGATCAACGTTACTTCACATTTGTAGTCTGAAGTATTTGTCAGTTCGTGCAGCCTGTATTCAGCAATATAAATTTGATGTATTAGTTAAAGTTCCAATAATAAATTGTCGGTAGCATTAACATTTATGATTCTGGTACAGAAAGGGTCACCAACACACACTGCATTTAAACAAAATTGGCTAAATACTTCATGAAAAGGAAATGAGGAAAGCGTTATCAAACTGCGTCTTATTGTTCAGGCCTGTACCAGAATAGGTTCTTACAAAGATACCTTTATCAGTGTATTAAAGTATGCTTGAAGTGATGACACCGCAATCTTATTCATCATGGCTGGTGAGAGCTACTATCGGGTGTGTGAGTGTAGGATATATTGGGGGCCGTGTGATTCGCACCTACGGCCACTCGACTTCGAACGGAAATAATTTGTGGCCATAAACGAAACAGGATATTATGACAAAATTCACTGTCTTCTGGCCAACACAGCTAGATATATAACGTGTAGCGGAGGCTGTTACCCCGGGAGATGAAGCTGCCGGGCCGTGAGGGTTATCTGTATCTAGCGTCGAGATTTAGAATGACTGGAGCTGAAGGCCTGCTCCCTCCGTATGCTTTTATGGCATTCACGGAGCTTAACCTTTTGACGCCTAACGTCGACTATAGTGGTCGTACCGCACCGCTAACCTCTAAATGTTGCATTTTATATATTTATTCAAGAAAGACAGGTACTGAAAATTTTAAACATGGTATATACTCTCCGTTTTTGCCTCTTCAAAATGCAGTTTGTTTCATAAATCTAATGAATTTGGTTCCTGTATTATTCACATTTTATATACAGGGTGTGCTAAAATTAAAAAAAAAATAATTCCTGCGCCAAAAGGTTAATTCACATTGTCTTGCTACGAACTGCTACTTCTGGTTCTCACTGCGAGGACTCGACTGTCACACCCTAAATCCTTTACTTGCTAACGTGGAGAATATGGTGAGTTCCGAATAATGCTAGCAAAGGGCAGATGGGATTTAACTCGGCGTTTAAAGGGTTTAAATCGGCGCTGCATGTGCGACGCCCTCAACAGTCGTTCAAGCCTTATGAACGAGTTTAAAGTCCTTCTGGACTTCTGTCAAAGGAGGGAATTTGTACTTCTGAACTTCGGGCTACGGCTCATCAAATGTAAGAAATTCTCTGTCGGTAATGACAAAGCCATAAAGTATTACAAGTTTTCGTTTAATCGTAATGTCACTTCACATTACTTAGTCGAACCTCTTCTGCCGGTAGACGTAGAGGGAGCGAAGTTACGTGAGTTTGCTTGTAATCAACTAAAATTTCGGATACGAGGGGGATTGGCCAGCAGTATCCTACATTTTTGCCAATCCCAGTGGCCGCGCGGTATAAGGCATGGATCTGCGGCCGCTCGCTTGCTGGGAGTGCGGGTTCGAGTCCTGCCGATGGCGTGAATGTCTCTTGTGAGTGTTGTGTGTTGTCGGGTAGAGGTCTCTGCGTGGGGCTGATCACTCGTCCAGAGAAGTCAGACCAAGTGTAGTGGGAATGTTATCGTGAAGCCTAGACATTGAGGAGGCACTGGCTCTCTAGGGGCTGTCATGCCTTAAAAAAACTAGATTTGTTTATTGCTTCTCCTAAGAGGGCTGGCTTCACCACGGATTACGAGCCCAACCCTCGTGACGAGGACACTGAAGTTCGATTATAAGTGGCTGATCTTAATGTCGCAGAAGTTTTTTACACCACGACAGTACTTGATTAAGTTCCACACTGTATGGTGGCACCAAATGGAGGTACGTAGCTTCAACCACCGGAGGATTTCTCTTCTGGAAAAGAGCCCTTGTACCCACTGAATGGTAGGATGGGTTGGCTCCAGAGCCCGTTTCGATGCTTTAGAAAAGAAAATACTTCTCCCAATGCCGGTAATCGAAAAACAGTTTCTCGTTGTCAAGCCCGTAGTCTGGTCACTATGTTGGCTGAGCTCTCCTGGCTTCTAATGGCAGCGTTTATTAGCTTTTCTAAATTTTTAGTTTCCTTACTCTAGGTGCAGTGTTCCTTTCGAAAGGCTTTCTCCTTATACAATGTAATTATTCCGGTTTATAATCTCTTCAGTAATTATTTCTGTTCTTAATTAATTAATTCCTTTGTTCAGTCGTTTTCATTCCACATCTTCGTTTGGAGTTACTGGGTTCAACGCGCGATCGTTGAAATTGCTTGCGCCACGCTAACTCGCCATACCGAGTGTAGAAAGTGACGCAATGAGACAAGCTTGACTAATGGTTGACTTCTGTGGCTTGTATTATATGTTGTGGGCAGTGAGGCGTGCAGCCATTTCCTAGTTTGCTGCAGGTAATCGGTCAACTAAGATTATGACTTAGTGTGTTAAGATACACAAGGAATATGAAGTTGCTTTCTGATGTGCTTCTTACTTTAGAGCTCGATACCAAAACACACTCTGACACTTCTAAAATGCGTTGCGTGAATTTGCTTTCCTGATGCGAAATTTGAGACAGGTCACTCGTTTCACAAGTCACTCGTTTGCAGGGCTGATTGGAAATTATATCGGTGTACTGCCACAAACGGAAGTGATTAATGTATGAGGTCTGAGGTTCGCATGTCATTTCCTATGACGAGTGCCGTGTTTTGGAATGCTACTCCGTGTGCCTGCTGCCCCCGTCATCAGAGTACGTCTATCTTGGTCATGGAAACAGCAGTTTCTCCGAAACGCCGACATATATCCAACAGTCTGCACGGTTCTTATCCCAGAAGAAAATTGTGTAAGCAACGATTAATTATTTTAACCCTGTCGTTACCTTGTGGCGCACGGCCGCGCCGTCTTCTGCGCATCCGACTCTCAAAGAGCCAGTCTATTTTCCGTTGCTTATGTCTCAGCGATCTTTGTTATAGTCATTTAGCGCAGATGTACAAACCTGTTAAACTAATAAATAACACAAGAACAAACTCTTTCGTGCATTTCGTTGAATAAATCGATGTTTCATTAAATGTTTCAAGGTAAATATGAAAAGATAAGTGTAGAGGGAGGGTAGTATTGCAACATATTTTAATGACATAGGGCGGAAAGCACCAAGGGATCAGTCCAGGTCCGAGGCTCCTGTTTATATTTCGTAACTATGCCAGTTTTCACAGTGAGGAGTTGTTAGCAACTCGCCCAAACCCCAAGGTGGAGGACCACCACTTGTCGGTTGCCCGCGACTGCTTATGCAATATATTCCCGGCTACCCTCCATATTGGAGGCCGTTTCTCCATCCGCAACCTGAAGGAAGACACGCCAGGCCGTGGTGACACGGACCCACTTAAATGCGGTAATTAATCTTCGGGTTCCGTAAAATGCGGGGTATTTCTTGACTAGCTGAGAAGCGGCAAACTTCACAAGCAGGACACTGCTTCATGGAGTAAGTAAGCGTGGAAAGTGTGAACTGGATTAATTTAGGTATAACTCAGAATGGGGATTGGTGGCGGGATGTTGTCGGAAGTGTAATTAAACTTCCGGGTCCATGAAGGGCTGGGGGTGTCTCAACTGCTTCTTCAAATGGACTGTGCTGCATGGAGTTGGTTACGCGTTGCGTACAATAAGATCTGTTGTATCTTATGTTGTGTGCCAGTTGTGTTCTTGAAGAAGTTCGAGTTTCATGTCAAGTGTGGTCCATCCTCAATCGGGGAGTGTCCAAATTAACATTGTCCCGCAGACGTTTAGTGTGCAAGTTAACCCGTAATACAGAACTTCATCAAATTCTGCACGAGTAATTCGCAAATAAAATGCATCGACCCATTATATGGATTTGAGTTTACAGCATGCTGATATCTCGGTTTTTGGGAAATGATCCAGTTATTTCAAATTCTTGACCTCAAGGTTACTTTTCTTTGTACGTAATATTGCCACACAGTGCTACGACTGTATGGTATAAGTCGGAGAAACGCCACGAGTACCAACTTCCTACTGAACCATTTCTTTTTTATTTCGTTCTTAAACGAGCTTATCACACGTTTGCAGTACCCAGGAAATGACGTGTTAGGGCAGTTCATTGTTTGTTCATTGTGTTCTATTATAGTACGGCGACGATATAGAAAGGTTGACAGCCGATATCTCTTCTTTCCAAATCTATTATTTCCCAGATACTGCATGTAGCGTACTGTGTGTGTGTGTGTGTGTGTGTATGTGTGTGTATGTGTGTGTGTATGTGTGTGTGTATGTGTGTGTGTATGTGTGTGTGTATGTGTGTGTGTATG
>Ga0123357_10010323_pt1 | contig 11866 bp, 5 predicted proteins | sample TergutEmb28metaG_FD_89873 | JGI IMG/M metagenome (GOLD analysis project Ga0123357, IMG submission 89873) | Embiratermes neotenicus P4 segment gut microbial communities from Petit-Saut dam, French Guiana - Emb289 P4 | ecosystem: Host-associated > Arthropoda: Insects > Digestive system > Gut ...
ATACGAATTGAATTGTGAATACTGTAATATAACTTTAGCAAGGAACAAAGCTCCCTGATGATGATCTGACAAGATCGAAACATGTCGGAGTGTTTTAAAGTGTTTTAAAAGTGTTTTATGTGAGATTGTATGTGCATTCGTTGGTTTATAAATTGAAGTGATTCTACGAAAATGCGCGGTGCTACAATAAGATTTATACTATAACTGTCTTTTATTTATGTGTTCCGCCTCTATGTGAACTGTACCTGGATCGAGCCTCTGTTCGAGCGTTTGTTCTGGGGTTGTTAGCTTCCTGACATTTAGTGATATTTTACATTATTTACTATCGATTTCTTCTTCAGATTTAATAATTATTTTTAAATACTATTCGTAGTTACATTAAATTCGAGATGGAAACGGACATTAAATAACTTCAGACTACGGAATATAACTTTTTGTAACCATAGACCCCCTATCTTTACAAAGTTGTACAAACGAGTGTACTGTACAGAGCGTGTGTGTAGCTTTTATTTGTATTAGAGGTAATACACAACAGGAAGGAAGCACAGACCGTCTTTCACAACTTAATTCATCAGTTTTTATTGCTTGCTACATGCTCCGGCTTTTGGACAAGCCATTATCAGGCACCTAAAATACGCGCGATGAAAGAGAATTTAAATACCGCCCATTAAAATGACTCTTTTTCATGTAGCTGAGTTCTCAGTTTTACCAAAATTAGAGTTGTGTAAGCCCGAATGATAAAAGTAAAAACTGATAATTAAGTTGTGACTGACGGACTGACCTCCTTTCTGCTGTTCGTATATCACTGCGGGATGTCATCGATAAGGGTGATGTGGAGGATTAATTTGAAGTGTTTTACATTCGAAAAACACGATTATGCTTTTATCTAGAACTGCCAAGCATTTTACGTTAATACGGAAGGACGCGTGGTACAAATTGTCAGGTATCTCTTTCTGCGGTTCTTCCAGCCAAATCAGTAAAACGCAGTATAATTTATACCTGAAGACCGCAAGGCTTTCTTTCATGTAGTCTGTCTTCACAAATATTACAAGTCATAGTGGAAACAACACTTCAGATAACATTGTACTTCCGATTGTGTTCTTGTTGAAAATCCCCCTGTTTCTGGATTATTTTACGGTGCTGTTTCACTGCAAGATTTCTCTAGTTTAGAATGGTATTTGTCACGTTGTGATTGAATAAATAGGGATGTAAAAGGAAGGCGCCAAGATGTGTTTAAAGATGTTATCCTTTAAACCGCTGGAAATGCTACAACTTTAGTGTCAGCGATATTCTTAAAGTGATTAGACACATTTGTTAATACTGTCTTGTGAGCTGTGATGTCATATGAATATGTTCTATACTTTTCTCCGGTACCTGCTTTATCCATATTTATGGCAGTTTCCGTTCTTACAGCCTGAAAAAATGAGGAAATAGGTTGTTCCAAAACTTGTGTATTCACCCTGTTTTCGTAGGACCGTAATGTTTGAATACGTACCGCCGTGATGCCCTGAAATCACACGTATCCTGCACACGTCCTCTGAATGTCATCGTCCTGTTTAGAATCCACGTGTTTTTCTTTATGCCAACAGAACTAAAGAATGTAGGCGGGAAGAAATCTTGAGTTATAGCGGTATGTTAATGTGAAGAGTGTCACCTGCAATTAAAGGACGCTGATGTACGGGACATGTGGTTGACAAGTAGGAAATGTGACTTTGGTATGTTGGAAAGGGGATTTTTTCTTGTTGCAAAATGTGGGTTTATATAGTCTTAATATATCCTGCTATAAATAATCTGCCTACTTCGCAGTGTAACAGGAATATGGAGCCACGCCTTATAACGTAAGGTGCTCCTCTGCTACAGTGACTGTACTGATGACGGACGAAGGTTGCTGCAGCTGTTGCTGATAATGATGATGTGTAGACTATGGGGTTGTTTCTGGAGTTTACAGGCTTCTGAGCTGTGGTGTCATGTTGCTTGTATAAATTTACTAACTTTTCAGAGGAACTAGCGGTCTCTGTCTTGAAGATGGAGACACCAGGTTCGTCAGATACACCAGACTACACGAAGTCACATTCGAGAATAATATGTTCGTCGTAGTTGCGGTCACGAGAACATCAAATATTGTAGGAAACATTGCACTTGAGAACTGCGTTTTCAGGGCTATTACGCAGCGAGTTGTAATTCCCCTTACCGACGTTTCGGTACAACCTATCAGGCCCATCTTCAGGGTCAAGAATCCAAGAATTATTGGATTCTTGACTGTCGAAGATTAGCCCTATAGGTTTTCCCGAAACGTCCGTAACGATTTACCACTACTCGCAGCGTAATAACCCAGAAGAGCGCAGTTCTCATCTACGTCTCGGCGGAAGCCTGAAATCAGGCAACTTTGCACTTATATACACATATCCAACAATAACTTTGATCGTGTGTATTTGTTTGGTGATGTTTCTCTGACATCACTTTCTACGCCATATTGAATTCGTTCGGTCTTCTAGCTAGCTCGGGAAGATCAATATTTTCCACTTCTCTCTGTGTCACTTGTTAAGCAGTGAGAACGTCCTAGGGCGGTATTTCCGTGGTACGACAAGCTTGTGTGCTTGGGCTGCTCTGACACTGTCTTACCATCCATTTACTGTGTGTAGTTTGCAATATATGAACACCTTTCTTTAAGTTTCAGCCAGTTGTTAACCATAAGCGCGTATTCAGCATGGTGATAGCTTGGTATAATCATTTGAAGGAGCAAGCCACACAACTCCAAATGTGTTTTGATTTGATTCATAAATACATAACAGGAGAAATGTTTGCAGTTTAAATTTATTTGTAAAACATTTGTCAATATACAGCGTAATGTAAAACTTTTTCATTAAGTGGCTAAGTTACGTGTACACAATGATTATAAAACCGTCGTCAGCTTTCATAATAGTTTGTCATCTGTGAGACACCATGAATTGTTCTGTAACACTGAGGGAGAAACATAGGTGGCGGATGTTGGAGAGAAGGGTGCTGAGGAAGATATTTGGGCTGAGAGGGACGAGGTAACAGGGGAGTGGATAAAACTACATAACGAGGAACTTACTGATCTGTACTCTTCACCAAGTGTAATTTGGGCGAGCATATCAGGAAGAATATTGTGAGTTTGGCATGTAGAATGTTCCGGGGAGGGGAGAGATCCATACAGGATTTTGGTGCGTAAACCTGAGAGAACGAGATCATTCGGAAAACTTAGATATAGATGGAAGATAATATTGAAATGAATCTTCAAGAAGTGGGATGAGGGATGAATTGGATTGATCTCATTCAGGATAGGGTATACTTCGTATAATCTCTTGACTTTATGGATAGAAGCAGTTTTGACTCTTATTACTTTGGCAATATTTATAGTGGGCAACAGTTCAGTTTTCCAACATTTTCACAAGTTTCTTAGATTTTAAAGTCAGATATAGGCTCTTCGTTTATAGAATAAGGACCGCCCCAGACTGTCATTGACAGAATAAGTAGACTTATTTGCTCTTCGAGGCTTTTGAGGCAATATCTCAGAGCGCTGGTGGTTTGTAAAATGTGACGTTATGTAGCCTGGTGAATCCATGATCAGACTAGATAAAAATAGTAACCTCTAACCGTTCAATGCCGGCCTTGCTACACTGTACAAATGTTTAGTTTCTTACACGCTGCCTGCCTTTGTGCACTGTACGTTCGTGATTGCATGTAAGGATACCGTCGATTAAGAACTTCTCCTTAACAGTACATATCCCGTTGTGTTGTAAACTCAGTAAGGAAAAAATAATAAATCAGCAGTAAAAACAACTTATATTCTCTTTCATAAGCTTGGCTTCATGTTTCGGATTAAATCAGTCAGTCCATCATCAGGCCCTTATAAAGATAAAGAGCAAGTATAATGTAAAGACATGTCAACATACATTCCTTTCTTATGTTTATTGGACCGTGCATAATTGTGATAGTTGAAGAATAAAAAACCAGCTTGATGTCACTTATTTCACTTCTTATGTGCTCAGCATGTTTCGGACATTAATATATCCATCATCGGGAGCTTGCGACTATTTTGTTGAATTACTACATTGGTCGTTTTGTTCTTGGTTCGGTGTGTGTTGGAGATTCGGTGTGGTTGGTTTGGAGTGGTATCCGTGTTGCAGGCTTCTCGGTGTGGTTGGGTTGGAGTGGTAAATAATAAGAGTATTTTGGCCGTAAGAACGTGTGGGCAGGGAACGACATTTAGCGCTCCTGAATTACAGTAGCAACATGACGCCCGTTGATAACGCTCGTAAAAATATGCCACGTTTTTTAATTTAGTATTTTTTACAATGTACGTGTAAGTAACAGCAAAAATGTCTTTATCTTTGAGTTTAACGAATATAGGAAATGAAATCTGTTACTCTGGTAGACCCATAATTTACATGCACCTTGTACATGGGATGTTGTTCATAAGTCGATAATTATGTACCTGGTCACAGCGTGAACCTTTGAGGTTGTATCTGACGAATTTAATGTATACGGAATTCGTACTTACGCAAGAAGTCTTTAAGACGAACAAATTATATAATGGCGGCGCTACCGATACAAACGTATAACTAGAAATGTATGTGGTAGGACAGTGGGCTAAATATGTTCTGCTCGGAAACCTTCACTTCATGCTTTTGGTTTATTCAGTATAACAACATAAACATAAAACTTAATGAAATTGAGAACCGTAAATTAAAATCTACGTAGCTGTCACTTGTTTCATTCCTGTCGATGGAAGGCAGAAATGCATGATGAAGCTGTAGCTTGATATAGGTTATGTAGACTGCAGATATATGTTTAATGACGGTTGGCACATCTGCCCTCAAGGGAAGCATAGGCCTAACAATTTTTAAGTGAGGCATCCCTGTTGTTTTGTATATCATCAGTATATGTGGTATAAAATTATGAAATTATAGTCATACACAATTGTCAATTTGTTAGAAGTATTAGTTGTATTTCTAACTACATGTTTCGGCTTTTTTGACATTCAGAGGACCGTGCATCGTGATATATTCTTATAATAAAATCAACGAGGTGCCCTAATTTCTCATTTTTTTTGGAATAGAAATCTACATGTTTCAGACAGGTTTTCTGTCCATCACCAGGGGTCTAGTACTGTACACACAGCAACAGCAACTGCTTGGTAAGCAGTCAGCATAACCTGTATGACGTATACCTATTGCTGTGTATACAGTACTAGACCCCTGATGATGGGCAGAAAACCCGTCCGAAACATGTAGAATTCTATTCCAAAAATAAATTTGAGAAATTAGTGCATCTCGTTGGCTTTATTATAAGAATGCTTCGGCTCGTATACAGAGCCATCTTCAGGATAGTCTTCAGAGTGGTATGTATGTATGTATGTACAATTGTTGGTGCTTTGAAAGCACCAACAATTGTAAATACAAACCACTTTGTTTTGTAATGGGGCCGCTATTTGTTCTCTTTGAAGTTGTCTGCGTATTTTGTATGTTATTTATATCAATATCACACTGAAGAGGATTAAGGATGACAAGTTATAAAGATCTTGTAGAGATACTTAGAACACGAAAATTTGTGAAAGCTTAGATGTAAAGTTACGTCGTATCGCGTATCGTCACTGTGAACTTCTGCTTATGGCCTGTATTGAGAAGGTGATTCGATAATAGTTTTATGAAATACACCATTTTATGCGTAATATCGATAAGTGGGCGTGTGTTTGTACATGTTCTGTGGTAGGGCTAGCCGCTGCAGTTGGACCCGCAGATCCGGGATCGATTAAGCACTACTCTCCTCATGAGATCAATTATTCATGACGTGGTTTCTGGGGAGCGTTGAGTGGAGGGCCCGATGTGTGTGTGAGAGTTTTATATCAGTGTGCCTACATGTGCGTCGGTTCTCACAGTAGTTTGCTTATTGTACTGACACGAGCTGCGAACGAAGTAGTTCCCAGACGTCTGGTACAGTGGCTTCGTGCGGGGACACTACACTTCTGCGAGTTGACACAGACGATGTCGTTTAATTTATAACGATACTTGACATTAGGAAGTTCTCTTGTGCATGTAGACATATTTGTGTTTGTTTAGTTTCAAACTAAGTTAGTAAATATTACTTTATTACATATCGGTGTTCTGCAGGCATGCTGGTTTTAGTTCGTACAGGGAAATAGCAAACTAGCATTTCTGCGAGGAAAAACGAATGTTGATTTTGCTTGAACCATTTTGACAGTCTTCAACCGAAAATGAATAAACGTTTTGAAGCTCTGTTAGAGGCGACCATTTTTCTCTTTAATGAGGGTCTGTTACCGTAACTTTTGGGGGCGTAATAAGTAGGCGTAATAGGCGTATGTGGGTGTTGGAGCTTGTCTTGTATATCACGCTGTAGTCGGTATAGTTTGGTTACACTGAGAAGAGGATCATGTAAAGTTTGTAGTCATACTTGTCAACTAAGCTGAAGAGAATACAAAAAAAGCGCAGCATGCAGTCCATTTTCTGATATCTTGAAGGCAGCCAGTTATATAGTAAGGTCACTAGCGTTCACTTCAGATAAACGCCGTATTTTAACAAATGAAGCGTCCATTTCAGGATTTTCGAATATTTTCCGTTTTCTTCTTGTTGCTTACTTATAAATAATCTTTGAATATGATGAATTACAGTTAGCCCGATTCACCGCTATGTACTGAGCACTTTTTTTAACTGAAGAATAAAAACCAACTAGATGCCACTTATTATTGTATTGTACTTCTTATAGGCTCAACATGTTTCGGGCACTACTATGCCCATCATCAGGAGCTTGCGATTATAATGTTGATTACCACATTGGTCGTTTCGTTCTTGGTTTGCTGTAGGTTGGAGGATTACCAATGTGGTAATTAATATTATTGTCGGGAGCTCCTGATGATGGGTATAGTAGTGCCCGAAACATGTTGAGCCTATAAGAAGTACAATAAAATAATAAGTGGCATTTAGTTGGTTTTTATTCTTCAGTTATCACAATGATGTACGGTCCAACAAACATCAAATTTTTTTATTCATCGCCTGTTATTTATGTGTTACTGGTCTATAAGTTCGAGATGAATCTTTTAAATACTTGGTGTTTCCGTAATATTTACAACCACTGTACGTGTATAATAAGATTAAATGAATACTTGAAGAATAAAATTAGTCCACCTTATTTATAATCTTTCGGTTCACGTCTCAGACAGAACGCAGTCCAGTCAGAGTAGGCTGTTGGTTGTGAGAATCATGAGTATGTGACCACATAAAAGATTATCTGAGCAAAAATGCAGATATTTTAGTGTTGAGCCTTTCAGTGTGTATATTGGTTATCGCTTAAGTTCGATCTCATATGGAAAAGCACTAGCGAAACAAATGTTCAAGTTGATGTCCCTCCTGTTGCTGGCGCAGGTTGACACGACGCTGCACCATACATTGCACACGTTCTGAAGTCTGACGTGTGATGTCTATAATAGCAGTTCTGATGCTTTCTTTAAGGTCGTCAATGTACAAGAAAGCGTATTGTACAAAAGTGAATTTGGACCCCAGAGGTAGAAATTTTAAGTGTTTGAGGTCCGGGTACCTTCGTGGTCCCTCGATTGGTCTCCTGCGCCCAATCCATCGCCCGGGAAGAAATTCATCTTCGCACGTCTTACTGCAAGTGACATTTTACCTACCGACGGTACCAACTCATCATTCAACAACTGGAAATATCTTTGGGAGTTCGGTCTTCCTTCCAGGAATACTACATCCGAGGGAGTAGTTCTACGTTTCGCGCACCATGTGGTTATCGTGGGTTAGTGTGGTGATGAGCAACAACTGCTATATATTGCCCTGCTTCCAGGACACGATGTTCTGTCAGCTTAAGTATCCATTTAGTTGGAAAAACGGTACATCGTTAAACATTATATCGTCTGCTCGGACTCATTGTGACTGAAACCATTCACAAAATTGAATTCGGCGATCTGTATCATGGAATTCTTGTACGAAGTGTTATTTCGAACTGATGAAATTTGTGGCTTGCATTTTCTGGTGTACACGTGTCTTCTAGGGATACAATTTGACGTGCAACTTTCCTCGCCGATCTGCGTGGAATTACTTGTGATCTTGGCAAGTACAAATGTACTGTTTTCGTCATCAGTTGAAGTTCTTGGGGCTAAGTATTCCCGGTCTCCCAAAGTCTGCAATGAATTCGACTAATCGTCACCGGGTCGTGATCCTGTAGGATGACGACGGTGAATTTCTTCAGCTGTCGTTATGTAAGGACCTCAGGCAGGCAAAGGGATGATTTTCGCTCTCTCCTGAATTTTATTATACCTGCAAATAAAATTATATTTTTCCATGTGATACTGGATTTATGGGACACTCTGGACATCAATCTCTCTCCCAAAGCGGTTTTATCCAACGCGACTTTTACTTTACGCGGTTGAAAATAATTAAATATATGGGGAAAAAAATCTGCCGTGCGCTGAAAATTTTAAATACACGCGTGTCAACACGGCCGGTTACTCATTATACCGCCGTGTAAGCTGGAAGCCTTAGCTATCTGAGCACTGTCTAAATGTTTAGTAGCCAAACATGTACAGTTTTAAGCGATGAGGAGTAGGGGCAGCAGGGATGGATCCATAAGCTTCCGCGTTAGCGTTAACTTATTTTTTCCACAAGCAATATGTGCAACTCGGTTCCGCTCAACACGCCGTGTAACTGCCCCTAAGCCCCGCGTTGCACGAGGTATTTGTGCGCTGTTTACCAAGATTAAAAAGATTAAGCGTAATATCCAAGCGGACTGCGTTACAAGTTACTTAACTCTGACGTTTTTTCGGCCTTCTCCAGATTTACCAAGTGTTCTGAAACTTGGGCCCCACTGTACAGAATCATTAATCTCTGTCAATTGCAACGAATATCTAGCCTATGGCAGAAGTTTCACGTGACCGGCGGAGGTGGGGGGTGGGGGGCATGGCTGATGATAAGCCGTGATGGAAAGATGACATACACGCTTGCATGTCCAGAGCGGCAACAGAATGCTTATGCCGGTAAATTTGCAGAATGTGTAAATACGCACAAGGGTTGTTGAATGTGTCATCGGTGTATAATTTTCTCTGTTGATTATTCACGTTTATGTTTACCATTCACTCATTCTTCTGTCTGTCTTAACGACAGGCTCACAATCCCTTCCAGAGCGAGCTTCTGTTCCTAGGAGTTGTAAATCGGGAGACCCATAAGATATTCTTCAGAGCTACGTTACGTGCACCAGCTATTTTTGTCTTTCAGAGAAACTGGATGATCTCATTCAGTGATATAGAAGAGTCTGACGACAGTTGAAAGAGATTTTGCTGGACCTAAGCATGTTTTCAGTGAACAGTTTTTTTTTTTTCGATAAGAAACCCGAAATCTGCGTCAAAATTTCGTGCTACTTGTAACTTATTGCATAAAGGTATAACATTACACCGGTGAGGTACTTTGCTGCGCAATTGCCTGCAAAAGCTTGCCTATATGACTGCACTTATGGTACTAATCATATGCGTGATGGTTTATTAATGTTATCCTATGTGCCCAAAAAATGTCAGTACTGAGTGCGAGTTGATTCCTATGTAGGAACGCTGGGAATTTTTCCTTCTACCACCATGTGGAGAAACGGCATACTGAATGCAACAAACCCCCTGTTTAAATTCTGAAGTTTGCCAACCCCGTTGTGCGTTTAAACTATATGGTGAGGTGAATTCAGTCAAAAAACACAACTATAAAATACGGCTAAATTATGGTGTTTATTAGCAAGGAAAAACTACATGTTTCGGCCTATAGTGGCCATCTTCAGGTTCTGACAATTTTCTGCTAAAAGAGTTTCATACAATATGCCTAAACCGCGTGGGGATGTTGAGATCTCATCTCAACATCACCACGCAGCTTGGGCATATTATATAAAACTCTTAGCAGAAAATTGTCAGAACCTGAAGATAGCCGCTATAGACCGAAACATGTAGTTTTTCCTTGCTAATAAACCCCATCATTTAGCCATATTTTAGAGTTGTGTTTTTTGACTGAATTCACCTCACCCCTGTTTAAAAACTATCTTCTCTTCTTCATGCGCAAGGCTAAACATACTTACAGTTTTTAAATTTCCGCGTTTGTGGTTTGACGCTTGAGCTGAAGATGGCCTTTTTGTATACTACTGCAATAAGTACCACCGCCGCCTCCACTACCACAACCACCATCACTACCAGCACTACCATCAGGAAAGTCCATGGTTTTGGAATGCCGCTTTAGAACTACAGAATGCTCAACAGGACACAACCGCACCAAGCCTCCTTCTGCACGAATTTGTAGGTTAAATTTATGAGTGGCGAAGTTTGGTAGTCAGAAACTGCTGATAATTAGCAGGATTCAACTGTGGCCTGTACACTATATCTGCCCGACGGAATGTGAGACAGATGCACGTGTTTTGGAATCGGTCCGTGCCACCAAGAGCTGCGCCACTTAATTCTGTCACCTTGCCTGGCATCGTGCTTGCTGGGAAAGAAATATGTTATGTTTTCGGATGTGTTGGCTTGTTTCCACCCCCAACACTATTCTCCGCCCTCGCTGGATGTTTCTTCGTTGCCATCAGAGCCGAAATTAACCATAGTGTCAGGCGGCCTCATTCTTACGAATTCGCAAGAGAAAATGACACGTTGTGTAAAAAATTCACTCTCATAAGTTTCTGGCCTTCGTTGGACTGTACGTAGGGAGACTGTTCTTTGTTTCTAGTGTTTATAGTCTTTCAAGGTCATGGTAATTACAATCCGCAACTTTTTGTTTTGCTGTTAATAAGGATGTGGCGAAGTTTGGAATGTGCGTGAATTTAGTAACGAGAAGAAATTTATCTTGCGGGCTTTGTATTTTTCGCAGAGGTATAGCTGAGCTTGCCTTCTTCAGGAATATGACACCGTGTATTTTACATTAGGACTGTTGAACGAGGGGGTACGCGTTGTCGCAGTTGATTGAGGCACTGCGCTACAAGCCGGAATGTTGCGGGTTCGATTTCCGATGATGTCATTGGAATTTTTCATTGACATAATCCTTCCGGCCGCATTCTGGCCCTGGGGTGGACTCAGTCTCTAACAGAAATGAGTACCAAGATTACTTCCTGGGGGTAAAGGCGGCCGGTGCATAGGGCTGACAAGCTTACCACCTTCGTGTGCCGATTGTCTAGAAATCTGGGAGCCTCAACCACCTGGAACCCTCAGGGCTTGTCCAGGCCTGTAATGGGACTGCTTGACCTTTAGGTGTATGAACAATTCTAAAGCGGAAACCGATTGTTTGTCGGTTTACAGTGTAAGAGGAATATTGTATTAAAATAGTTTAGCTGAAAATTTTTATCCCATTCGGCAAAGCAAATAATAGCACATGCCGCTGTTGTTAACAGTGGTTTCATAAAATCAAAGGCACATAGAAATCATTTCGACTGAATTTACAGTATAGTAAAGATTAGCTTCTCTTACGTGATCTAGGAACCCATTCGACGGAAAAAGTTTGCTTTGCAAATATTTAAGTTCATATATAAAATTTTGCTTTTCAACTCTGCCTTCGAGTATGCCATTAGGAGGGTTCAGGTAAATCAGGATGGCTTGAAATTAAATGGTACACACCAGCTTCTGGCTTATGCCGATGATGTTAATATGTTGGGAGGAAGTGCAGATACTGTAAAGAAAAATGCAGAAACTTTAGTAGCTGCTGCTAAGGAGATTGGACTAGAAGTAAATGCTCATAAAACTAAGTACATGACCGTGTCTCGAGATCAGAACGCAGGACGAATTCACAGTATGAAGATTGATAATAGTTCTATTGAGAGGGTGGAAGAGTTCAAATATTTGGGAACAACGTTAACAAATCAAAAT
>Ga0123357_10010325_pt1 | contig 11866 bp, 4 predicted proteins | sample TergutEmb28metaG_FD_89873 | JGI IMG/M metagenome (GOLD analysis project Ga0123357, IMG submission 89873) | Embiratermes neotenicus P4 segment gut microbial communities from Petit-Saut dam, French Guiana - Emb289 P4 | ecosystem: Host-associated > Arthropoda: Insects > Digestive system > Gut ...
ACAATCCTGCCACTGACATACTTCATTCACCTGCCTATGAAGATGGAACCGATAGTGAGTTCCGAAACGTCGGCAATTAAATCTCAGACGCCGGGGAATTACCCAAAAAGGAATAAATTACGACCTTAATGAAGTTTTAGAATCTGCGTATCGGTGAGAAGACTGCAGTTCTGCAATCCACAGTTGGACAAGTGTTTGTAGCCATTTAATGTGTCGGGAAATTTAACAGTTAAAATGGCACTCACTTGGATGGCGCCGACGAGCGTCGAAAGGCATCGGATTATTGGTTAAACTGTGTAACTTTGTGTATGAGATGTGGTGCATTACACGTTGGTTTGATGAAGATAGATACTTATGGTACTAGACTCAATGATGTCCAACAGCTACTAACTTACAATGTTCTAATTTTAACACTATTTTTTTATATCAATTATGATCATATTCCTCCCGGTCGACTAGTATGATTGCCTTTAAGTCACGTGTCTCGTGTCTTGCAGTTTGTAGGAAACAGTGAACAGAACATTATTCGCGAAGTTTGTTGCGTGTACCAGGTCGCATTAGACAGGCCTTAGTTTGAATCTAGATGCAAGCTATTCTAATTCAGAATCTTCAGTGTTTTACACGAAAGAAGGCACAGATACGTAACATCGCACCTCAGTACCTCAGTCCGTCATTCTCAATAACATTTTCTGTTTAATTCTGTGCCCGGTATAAACAACTCAGAATTACACGAAAGATTTCGCATTTATTTAAAGGATTATTTCCGTTACATTAAGAGAGAAAGCAATTACTACACAGTACAACAGCCTGGTTCAAAACACATTACTTCTCTCCAAAAAAATGTCGCTTTTAGTGGAAGAAGACAAATAATTTAAATCAAAACACAGTCGGTGTTCTTACCACATTTGTTCCCACAGTAGTTTATCAATGAGTTCTGTCAATGTACAATAAATGAAAATCAATCTTTAGAAAGTTCAAATAGACGAAATGACCGCTTAATATCTGCATACAGTTCACGAAACAAACACAGACGTCCACAGTCAATATCAATGAAAAGGGTTTCGAAATTTCGGCACTTTTGAAGAAGAAATGCAAGAAATATTCAATTGTGAGATGTTACGTTGTGTCGACTGTTGTATATTTACCCTACGTTTCGAGTGAATATAGCGCCTTCATCTTCAGGTCAAGTAGTCAAAGAAGTCGTCTTCGTAGCACCGCAGCCAGAAACTTGCATCTCGCAAGAAATTCAATATTTGTTGTAGGACCTATACGTTTCAAAGCTTAGTGCAAAAATATTTAAAAAAAAAAAACAGGAAAGGGGGATCAATATAGACTAGCCCCCTACTGACACCACCGAAATAAAAACGAGCATCACACTGGGACACCCCACCCTCCACTCCTCCCACCCTTTCTCATTCATTTAGTATAAACCCCATAGATTGCAGAAATAGTCGGTTCACTTCTGAAGCAGTGGGCCCCCTACTGGGAGTGTCTGGGGCACGCCTGGTGCCCGAGCCCCCCGCCTCGACAGCCTGATGAATGGTGGTACGTGTGGGTGCGTTACTCGGCGGGGGGCCGCAGGGGATTCAAACAGACTTAGCTTCCTCTCTCAGCGGGCGCTGTTTTATTATGTTGAAGAAAATACAGGGTTTTGTGCAGGCCTTCAGTAAGTACTAGGAGTTAGAAGAAATGCCGTTGTTCGTCTATAAAAGTCAGAGGCAAGAATATTCTAACACCTCTCGCAAATTCCTGCTCATGTATCGTTGGAAGTCCCGCCCTAATCGTTAATCCGTCTCCTTCAGTAAAAAATAAAAAGAAGCAAGAAATATTCTGACTCAGAACATGCCAAACGGCATAGTGTAGAGAAAAGTGCTAAGTCATAACAATCGCTTGATAACCCAGGATTGCATCCGAATACAAAGCTGTCTTAAAAAAAACTACGGAAGGGGTGGTCTATTATTCATTGTATCTAGATCGGTAGCTTGGCTTTCACATGTCCGTCACGCGTTCTAAAAGGTCGGGGTTTCTCATCCCTGCAATGATAACAGTAAATATATTGCATATAATTCCTTTGTTTTTAGGTGCGCTAGAAAAATTGCGAAAAGCGAATATGAGCTTCGTCAGTCTGCCTGTTCGTCTGCCCGTCCGTCTGTCCACGCGCAGGGAACGACTTGGTTCCCACTGGACGGATTTTCATGAAATTTGATATTTGGGGATTTTTCGAAAAACTTTCTGAGAAATTCACTTTTCATTAAAAGTTGGCATGAAAAGCGGATACTTTAACATGAAGACTAACACACATTTTTATCACATCTCGCTTAGTTCTACTCAAAATGAGAAATGTTTCGGAAAACTTTTTTAGAGAAAATCGGAAATGCATTTTATGTTCAATAACTTTTTTTAGTCGAAAATCGCACCTTTGATGAGAAAATGTAGAGAAGTACCGTACAGCCGGACAGGCCACAGATTACAATTTGGTGCATGCCCATTACATACTTGATACCTAAGTCTACAGATACAAACTCAGAATTCGTAATAACTGTTGCTTGCCCACTACAACAAAGGTTGCACGAACGCGCCCCAGTGTTACGTTATACTCGTACGTACATTACCTCTTTTGTTACAGTTTAATTTTATGTATACAACTGCCCTTTTAGTTCCTGTTAAAGTAACTCTCTATAATGTACAGGAAAATGAAATTCGGAGTGAAGAAGGACCCTAGAAGGAAGCGACAGATAAGCTGCAAGCTACGGTCGTTTTATCCTCAGTGTAAAGGGCACGTAATATATATTTTGTAAGCGTCTCGGTGGAGCTGAGAAACCTGTTTGAGCACAAGAGCAAACAGACAACATCCTGCTCCTGTCAGAAATTGAAGGCCGATTGTTCGCAAGTAAATGGTTTAAAATATCGAATTATCCCCAGGACTACACTTAACGCGTGCTTAAGTCATGTTCATATGGCCCGGAAGGAATCATGACTTCTTTCCAAATTTCTAGATTTTCTCACTTAAAGTTAAAAGTTGCGTTTACACTCGCTGAAATGTCAGAGCACATTATACCTTGTACTTCCAAAGGAAACAAATTTAAGCACAAGAAAAGATGGACTGGGAAAAAGAATGTAACCACAGAGCAGAGAGACAGCTGGTTATTTCAACACTAGGTCCATTAGAAGTTGGAGAATAGAATTCAATTGTGCATCCGTATACATGGTGCGTGCCCAAGTACAGAACTCGTGGGATTTCGAGTCGCTCTCACTTAGAGGTGCTGATGTGGGGAGTGGACACTCTGTAGGGGGTGGGCTTTCAGAGACTCACGACAATCCTGTGGACACTGGTCACCCATCTACCCACCCACCCTTAATGCCACCCCTAATTCTCCACACAATACCCTTACAATACTTTCAGGGGATGGAAATGTGAGAATCTCACAGCTCAATCAGAACAATATTGTGCCGAGGCTTTTGTTGAATGTGTTGGGCGTTGTCGTTATGCGTTTGTTTCGACAGCTGCGACCGTTTCCTCGCATTCTGTTATATTTCTGAATCCTTTATTATATTCCTCAGGTGTTTGAGGTGGACATTCACAGTGCTTCTGTACGAAGAAACAGTCCTATCATACTCGACAATAATTTCGAAAGGCAGGATTCGTTTACTTGTTTCCCCATTTCAAAGCTTCACTAAATTGTCCGAATTTTTTGTTGAAATTTCAGAGCAAACAATACAATATATACAACTCCACAATATATAAAAAAGCACACTTTTACTCAACTGATGTAATTTAGAACAAAGTATTTTGACAAACAGTTTCCATATATTCTGTTATTGTAAATAAAATGAAAACTCCCTCCAGCTGCAAATTATTGACGCCAGAGTTGTGTTACATTCATGGTAAGGAAGGTCCAGTCACATTATGTTTGTAACTTCGTAGGATTAGTAATCTCAACGACTATTAAAGACATCAGGAATTTACACTTAGAGTAAAACATGTAATTACAGACGGGGACCAATCATCCACGGATTAATACCACTACAGTAATTACCATTCGCAGTGACTGTTTTGATTTTTTTACCGCATTCCTACCTTCCATTATAACGATAGAAATGATTACAATTTACTTCTTTAGAATAAGCGTGAAAATTGCTCACTTATAATAAAGGAACTAAACAATTGAGGGTGTGTGACGACAAGAATGTTGGCACGATATTTGGACCTACGGTGGAAGAAGGGGCGAGACGACTGAGAAATTTTTCTTAAAATTTTATCGTGGCTATCAAATCAATAGGATATGGCCGATGAGGCACGTACAGAGCGCCCAAGAAATCACTGCACACCTGACTTAGGCCTATTTATTTATTTCAACATAACTGCGTTTTATGGGTCCAGTAGATCTGCGTCGGCACCATCATGGTCGGCACAAAGACTGGTGCGTCGCCACTTCCCTTGTGACCTCTTTTATTGCATTTGTGGTGTTAAAGAGGCAAAAGTTTAAGTAACGGCGGCTCGTAATTGAACGATGGTACAACAATGACGCACTGCCAATTCGTCTTTTATTTTTCGCCAAAGGTGGTTGTCAGGTGTGGTCAAGTTCGGACTGCGTGGACATCAGAATATTGGTGGAGATGCTGCAGAACCACGACCAGTCCACAGGCCTGAGAACGCTTCATTCAGGAATTCAAGTATAGTCAGTTGCCCTGCGTGGAGATGGCTTCTCATATCACTGCTGAAACTGTGAAATCAACTCATTCATCGTCTGACCTGTGCTATCTTTTTATGCACCCAAACACTGGCTACCAAACGCTCTTCAATGGAATAACTGCGTATATTTGCCAATATCAACGTCGCAAAACAAACTAGTAATGAGAAAATGCGACCGTAGGCGTTGTCTCGTCACGGACTTGTAGCATGTTCACTGCCACACAGGATCGCCTAGCCATGTAGCCATGCCAAGTCACAAAATGCAGACATCTTGAAATAAATAATTATACCATTAAACAAATAAAGTCAAGTGTATCGTGACTTCTGGAACATATTGTACAAAAATGAAGAGTGATGAGAGGAGCAAAAACATCAACAATGGCACATATTCCGCACATGTTCTCATGCAATTCGAATTTCGAACTCTCTGATGAGAAGTTAAGGCGATTGGAACTTGAAGCTAGCCACCTAAACCCATTTAAAGCAGAAGCCGAGAATGAATGGAGCTTTACCTCCACATCGTTGCACTTAAAGACGTGATACTTACAGAATAGTAGCATTGTCTCTTTCATAATTATTACTCTTATTCATGGTGGTGTGACAAACAAATGTAATAATAATAATAATAATAATAATATTTATTTACTGCAATTGGGTTGTTACCCGGTGGCAGTGGTTATTTTACATGTAAACAAAACATGAAATTGGTTGATACTAAATTTAAGTCGGGAGGGCTACATGAGAAACATGTAGTGGCAACCTGGAATCTTGTGAACCATCTCAGTATTTGCTTTTAGGCACAGGGAAACCAAGAAAAATCTGTGTCGAGGTGGCTGGTCGCAGGACCTTCCGGATACTGACTTCTAGCCAGCAGTCCGGCATCTAAAGTAAAAACGGCAATACACACATAGTACAACAAATACACATAAGATAACAACGCACACAAAAACAACTACAACAATACACGCGGTCAACCAACAACAATTACACAAAAGACAACTTAAAACTAGCAACAAAACACACGAGACAAATTAGCCTGTGGAGGCTGGAAATTTTGCGCTGTACATGGTTCTCATTCCGTAACGGGGAAGGCAGTTTGCAATCGTTGCAGTACTGCAGTCCATATGTACTAGTTTTGCGCTTTTAGCGTTTGGAAGTAGTTAATCACTTCACGTGTCTGCAACTGACCAACAAAAACACTAACACAAACTCTCGCCTGTTCTCAGTTTAAAATTAGCTACATACAACAAAACAAAACTAAAACAGACCACAGGAAAGACCCGAAAGATGGGATGAAAGGACTTGAGTGCCTTCAGTCCTACAGCAAGCTCAGGTTCGTTGGCTTACATTAAATGGAATCCAACGGCGCGAATTTGCAAACTACCTCGACAACCAACCCGCTACTATGAAACATAATTACTATATATTTAAAAGTTAGAGGCTTCAAGAGAGCGTAGATTCAGTATATGGAACTTACGCGCAAGTGGCTGCCACTTTTCTGCATATACTCTAAAGTGAAAGGCCCTGAAGCTCTGTTTAAAGAATTCCTTTCATGTTACAAGCCCATATAATGAACGTGTTTATTTGCAACACAGCTACTGAGCCTAGAGAGATGCCGAGTTAATAGTTAAAATGAACTTTTCAAAACTTAATAGTAGCTACACGTACTAGTAGCTATAACATTAAGTAACTCTGCAATTTGTCAACTAAATGTATTTTTATGCTGCGCACAATTGTCACAATAAAAAGGTGGCCATTATAACGTTAGCGACAGGTGTCTGTGATGAAGAAACTTAAGTTTCAGATACACCTAATTTAGATGCATATCAGTCTTTAACCCTTTGACGCCTAATGACGACTGTAGTGGTCGTACCGCACCGCTAACCTCTAAACATTGCATTTTATATATTTATTCAACACATACAGGTACTGAATATTTTAAACATGGTATATACTCTCCGTTTTTTTTTAATACAGTTTGTTTCATAAATCTAACATATTTGGTTCCTGTTTTATTCACATTTTATATACAGGTGTGCTAAAATTAAAAAATAATTCCTGCGCCAAAAAGTTAAGGAAGATATCTGGGTCTAAGAGGGACGAGATAACTGCGGGGTGAAGACTACATAAAGAGGAACTTCATCTTCTATTCTCTTCGTCCAATATAATTCGGATGATCAAGTCAAGAATAATGAGATGGACGGAGTGTGTGGCACTTATGGGGGGAAAGGAGAAGTTCACATATGTTTCTGGTGTGGAGAAATAATGGAAAGAACCCACTTGGAAGACCGAGGCATAGACAGGATTATAATATTAAAATGTATCTTTTGATTTGGGGTGGGGTAGCATGAAATGGATTTTTATGGCTCAGGATACGGACTAGTGAAGGGAATTTGTAAATTCGGTAACGAAAATTCTGATTCCATAAAAAGTGGGGAATTTCTTAACTATCTTCTCAAGAAGGATTCTGCTTCGTAGAATAAGTTCAGTCTTCAAGGCTTTTAATACTGAAGTGTTTTAACACTGCTGTGTCATTTTATGTGGTTTTTAACATTCAGTGCAAATATTCTCGTAAGTCAATCTTATTCCTCTTACGTCGCAAGTTCTACAGTGCCGAACCAAGCACAAAATCACGTGTACTAAACATACGGTTCTGATCGACTAATGTTAAAATGCGTTACTGGTACATCTTATGGGATTAGGTTGAATAGGACTAGAGTCTTACGTCCAAAGCGAAAATAAGATTTTCGTTGATTTAGACAATATCTGTTTGACATGTGTTACGTAGGCACAATATTTTGAATTCTATTCTCAGTTTTGAGAAATATTTTAAGTGCAAAACTACATCCCTGGAAATACATTTGCCCCACGTAACACTTGAATGTTAAACTCATAACATTTTTGAACCAATATATTTGCGTCGGCGTTTACAATAATTAAACGTGATCCTGAAAAAGTATAACTTTTGCTCACCTTCCTGACCTTTCACTAACATTATGTTCGAGTCACAGTAGAGTATTATTCCTGAATTTAAGCGTCAAGTAGGAGATGATGACAGAGACGTAATGATATAAGAGCTCAATTTTGCATCATTTCTTTGTTCGAGTCAGAGAGATAAAACCTCTTTTTGTGTTTCTGTAATAGCTGACAGTACCCTGAAGCGTGTATAATGGTTATATCGGAGAGGTGGTACAGGCTTATGCGACGTATTTCAGATGCAAAACGGCACAACTCACACATAACGATTTTATGTCTCAGTACCCGAAAGATGGCACTAGAAATTGTGTCGCAGTGTGTCCGTCCAGTCTCCGACTCTCTAGGAAGTCTCAAAATACGAAAGTGCGTCATGGTTTACACCCCTCAAGTAAGGTCCGAAGTTGCCGAATCTGCTTAAACCTTAGTAATTAATACGCCAACCCTACAACTGAGTCGGGAGAAGTCCGGTATTCGTCAGCTTAAAATATACAACGACATAAATTTCTCTCTAGCAATGCTCAGTGTGAAATTAATAACATATACAATTGTTGTCGAAGAGCTGTTTTTTGGCAGTGTTGGCTCAGTCAGTAAAACAACTTGCTAACACATGGGGGACTGATTTTTTCCTCTCGTTACCATATCGCAACCAGGCTGGCTGTGCAGAACAGTAACTTACCCAAATGGACAGTAAGATATCTTTCCTCGGAAATAAGGCGAACAGTGCTTGAAGCGCCCTCCATTTAGTATCGAGATTAATAATGAGTGAAATTAATTTCGGTGCCCCGCACGACGTAATGGCGCTAATGCAGGTTCAACAAACCACACTTATAAAGCCGGAAGATGTGCAAATATATATGCGGACAAATCGGAAGAATGGATCAGAAATGATCGTGTTCAAGTGCAGAATATGCCCTTGATTACTAGTGCAGTTGCATCTATGGAGTAAAGTAACCATTATGGATGTAATAAATATTTGTATTTCATCCCCCACTTATTTTCATCTTCAGTTTATTAGAATATATTTTTAAGACAGGTGTCAGCAACTAGAGAAATGGCATTCTAAGGTTTATTCCGTTTATTACTTAATACGCATACTGAATGACTAGCACTGCTGTAACAAGTCTGAATTAGGCTATATTCAGAGGCAAACTTTCGAATGCCGGACTAAATAAATCAGAAATGAACGCTATTTATGTTTTCCTTGTAATTATTCACAAGTAGGCTATACAGGCAATACCTTTACACTTCTTCCATCTCAGGTCTAACATTATGTGAAGAGTGTAAGACTTTGGGTTTAAGCCGCGGTGTAAATAAATGTTGACAGGTTTTTACCGAAATTTCGGGACAATCAATCGGCTCCATCTTCAACGGTCAAGCATTCAAAAAAGAATTCTTCTTGGTCTGCTTGAACCTTGAAGATGGAACTGACAGTGTAACCGAAATGTCGGTAATTACTTACGAAGGCTGCATGACATCCAAAAAAGCGGGAATGTCAATATGTAAAATTATTTCAGCAATAATTATTACTCTATTCGACTCTCATATAGTCAAAACTTACCATTATCAACACCTGCACATAAATATCACTGTAGCTACTACCAGCAGGCACAGGATACACTCAACTGATTACTTTGTAAGACATGAGTTAGAAGGGAGGAGTTATTGGTGTATCTTAACTGGCCGTGAGGCATATCGACGAGAGGTATAGACGAAAGCTATGAAAAGTCGCAGCCAGAATATCCGATGATGTACATGAAATTCAAATATGGTATTTTTCGAATAAAATCTCCAGTCGCCTGGAGGTTGTACCTTATTAACATAAAACTGTTCGGTACGTTAATCACCAAGATCAACGGTGCTAAAGAAACATTCAGTCTTTAAGACTCACACAGCTTGAAGAGTAAAATCTGAACTGAAAAAATTAAGCACATCGACTCTACGTCAAATGCCACAGTTGAAGTACCGTTCAACGGCAAAGGGTAGCAGACGTACCTTGAGGGTTATGCTGTTGCAGTTGGGTTTATACAGATGAAACCGCAGACAGTTTGTTCGCTACCACACCAATCAATATTATGGCGTATTTTAAGTTGCGGTTTGAATCCCTCTGGCTCTGAAACGCACCGTTATTCTGAGTATTGCTGTGTCTGCAAGAGAAGTCACACTTCACGCATTGCGATCATGCAAGAGGAGAGCAGACGGACATGCAGACAGGGAGGCGGACAAGTTGCCAGGAGTTTGACGAAACGAAAAGCATCGCTTCCCACAGTTTAGTGGAGAACATTGCTTTACCGCTTGTTTTTCTGTACTCGGTTGGAGAGGCAGAGAAACAGGAAGATAACAAACCAACTCCCTAGTTTGCGGTCCAACCATCTACAATTTGAAGACACGTGAAATGAGTACAAGTGAAATTTTGCTTGTGAACAAAATAATACAGTGAATACGTTGAAACAATTAGAGGTAAATATCGCTCTACTGTGTGTATACGCTCGATTGACGTTTCTATGGTCTTATAATTTGTGAGATGTACCTAATGTAAATTCAGTTTTAACCCCTTTCGCTACACCCAACCTTCAATTACATACTTAGTCTTCTAATTCCGGTTTATGTTCCATTACATTTTTCACCAGCGGAAAGAAAAGAACTGCAATCGTGAAGTGGCTGCATCTCTAAAGCGGACATTCTTGAATTTTGTCAGAGCACTAAGCAGTAACTCATTCCACGGACTTTATAAACACAAATCAGGCAGCAGGATGTAAATCAACAAATCAGAGACACAAGTCCCAAAAATCTGTTTCGACCTACTTATTATTTTAAGTGTGTATTAAACAACATGAACGATCATCTTGTCCGACTATTTTATCATAAATATTTCTTAAAATTCACCGAACTAATATGTGTTTACTTTCCGCAACCTTGACAATAGTCATCAGATAGTTATTACACACACGTACAGGAACTTAACATTCCGAAATGTGCAGATACGCGTTATTCAGCTCTATGTTTAAGTATGTCTTATCCTTAACAGATACAGTGGTAGATAACACAGAACGAAATAGCTCCTCCATTTCTCTCACAAAATTTTATCAAATGAAGTGGGCATTCAGTAAAGTCAACTTTAAAGTCTCACAGTTACAGACATGGCAGAAAGCGCAGGCAAAATATAATACCATGTTTGAAAGAAAACGTGGTTTTTCCCTAGTCACACCATTAAACACTGTACATACTAAGCAAAAATAATTAATGGTCGAAATTTAAAAAATGTTTCTTCGTTTCTTATTTCCCTATTTACCTCAATTTTTTCCCCCGTTAAGGTCCTGTGTCCAGTGAGACGAATCAATGGTCAGAATGGCGTGAAGAAAATTGGCGTGGTCTACTTTAATTAGGCTACTAGGCTTAATTTTTTTGGTGAGACTGAATTATATAGTATTTCTTTGCTAATATAGAGAAAAAAGAAAGTAAATGTAGGCCTATTCTATTGGAACGATAAAAAGAAGGCCCCAAACCCATGTCGCTGTAGTAGTGTCTGAGCAAAACCGCTGAAAGGAAACAATTGCGGGGAACAGAACACTGTGTATTTAACTAACAATCGTGATAATCAATGAGAACCATATGAAAATTATGTCGTAATGACAGGGGCGCTGAAGAAAGCGACGTCACACGTGATGTCACAGCAGGGCGCAGCGATCCGCCTTCCACTAACTCTTAGTTTAATGCCTCACGGAAGGAAAGTCATAAAAAGTACGCACACAGAACGTAGGTAGGGAAGGTTGTGTCACTCCAGCAGTTCCAGTTTTCCATCTCGGAAATTACTCAAAGGATTTTAATGAAAGCTGGAACTTGGGAATTCTGCGCTAAATTATGATTTCTGCGTTAATGTAGGAGCAGTTCAGTTAAATTAATCTACTGCACACAAAGCTAAAATCGCACATTATACGCTTTCTCAAAAACGTCTCGTCCTACGCAAAATTCATACATCATATAAAAGAAAGCCACCTAATACTTTAATCTTAAATGTTTTCTTTCTTTACGGCGAAATAGTCAATGCAGTGCACAGCGATACCGGAACATTAACACCAGTTATAAGCTTTATGTTCCTGTGACCGTGCATCGTGAGTAAAGCGTGAGGAAAGAAAACCAACAAGATGCAACAATATAGATGATTTATTGCCAATAGTGGATGTAGATTATTGACACTGT
>Ga0123357_10010326_pt1 | contig 11865 bp, 8 predicted proteins | sample TergutEmb28metaG_FD_89873 | JGI IMG/M metagenome (GOLD analysis project Ga0123357, IMG submission 89873) | Embiratermes neotenicus P4 segment gut microbial communities from Petit-Saut dam, French Guiana - Emb289 P4 | ecosystem: Host-associated > Arthropoda: Insects > Digestive system > Gut ...
AACGCGTTGGAGAGCAGGTTGTTCAAAATTTGCTTGATGCGCAGTTCGTCGCCGAAAAGTTGCAAGGGCATGTCCTCGTCCACCTGCAGCGTGAATTCAATCGGCTTGCTGCCGATGCGCAGCACGTTCAGGTGTAATGTATCACTGAGCAGACTTGCGACTTCGTAGGGAGCGGGCATCAACTCCAGCTTGCCCGCTTCAATTTTGGACAGATCCAGCAAATCGTTGATAATGCCAAGCAGCGTATAGCCCGAAGTGTAAATTCTGCCAAAGGCTTCCTTTGTATTTGTCGAAAGCGTTGCTTGTTGGAGCTGCATTTCGGTAATACCCAAAATCGCATTCATCGGCGTACGAATTTCATGGCTCATTGTGGCCAGAAAGGCGGATTTGGCACGGTTGGCGGCTATCTGCTCCATTGCGGTCTTCCGCGCGCGCAAATCGTGCGTATAGCCCACAACAATAAAATCTTCCTTGTACTTAACACGAACGAGCGTAATTTCGCTCGGTATCGGTTCGCCGTGCAGCGTCTGGTGCATCCATTCGAAACGGCAGTAGCCTTCTTCAAAAGCCTTGCTGAGGAGCTCCTTCCCTTTCTCAACCGAGTTTTGCCCATCGGGCTGGCATTCCGGTGAAAAATCAAAAAATCTTTCAAGATATTCCTGTTTGCTCTGCACGGCAAAAAACTTGAGCGCTTCCTGATTGCAGTCCAGTCTATTGAGATTTCTATCCCAAAGGGTTGCGACCACAGGAGTGGCATCAAGCATGAGATGCGCGCGTTCATTCGCTTCGCTCACCTCGTCCAGCATGGCGCTGAATTTAGCGGTCAGTATATTGAACAAGCGAGCAAGTGCGCCGATTTCATCTTTTTGGCTGCTCAGGATCTGCTCACTGAAGTCGGCGCGGTTCTCGGCGATATCCTGCATTTTCGCCTTGATCTTGTTCAAGGGGCCTATAACCAGCATGCGCAAACCCAGCAAAAGCGAAAGAGAAGGCGCGATGACCATGGCCGCCAGCATGAGCGACAGAGTGATCACAGCCGTGCGCACAAGTTGGGTCGCCTCCGCAGTGCTCATGACGCAGGCCAGCACACCGACCTGTGTTCCCCGGTAATCGCGTACGGGAAGCGCCGCAAGCGCCGTGGAACCCACGTGTTTAATGACCTGTTCGTATTTTCCTCTGGACAGCAGTTCGGGAGTAATCAACGCGTCGACGGCGTTGTCCTTTGGCGTTATAACGCGCACAAAATCCCCCTTAGGGGGATTTTTCTCCGGATCCTGCATCCCTGCGGCAATGGCAACCGGATTTCGCGGATCCGGATGAAGAACAATCCGATCCTTACTCACATACAGAATGAATTCGATTTTTCCGGGTTCCTGGACAGCGTCCAGAACAGACCGCATGTCATAAAGGATTTCCGCAGATCCAAGCTGTCTGCCGTCCAGCGCTTTGACGGGCACCACCCCGCGAATGGCTAGTCCGCTGTTCCCAAGTTCTATGCCATTGACCGCCTTGCCGCTCTTGTTCACCTCCACAACCGTAGGCCGATACGCGGCAAGGTCGTCAGAGATATCAAGCGCTTCTCCCTGAATCCAGGTGTTTTTGTCGCGCCACAGGCGGACCAGGCTGCGGGCATTGGGCAAATGAAAGTGCAAGTGCAGCGTAGTCCCGTGCCGTTCTCTATAGCTGTCCAGAAAGGGGGCGAAATCTTTGCGCAGCAGTTCGCGCGCCGCCTGGGACTGCGGCGAAAAAGGGTCGTCAATATTCCCCTCAAGAGCCATTTCATAAGCCTGCACCACAGACGGCAGACGCACGAAGACCGAAGCCTGCCTGAGCGCCTCCTGCGCGTCGGCTTCAATATCCTTGGCTATGCGCTGCAAGCAATTCTCAACGAGTCCCTTGGCGTATTGCTCACGCAGACTCATCAAGGAGGAGTTGACCACAACAAAACTCGCCAGCCCAACGCAAACGACAATGCACATTTGCGGGATAGAAAGCTTCCAGGCGAGTTTCATGGCATATCCTTATCTCTTTGCGATACTGATACCAGTAAAATCACAGCAAAGAAAGAGGACGAGCGTGCCAGGACAAGGGACGAAAACCGGGTGTGCTTACGCGAAAAACCGCCGCAGCTCCCAGCTTGTTGCGGCAACGCAAAGCGCCAAAAAAAAACGGGAACAGAAGCTCCCGCTTTTTTAGAACCAAAAAGGCGCAGACTACACGCAGCCGGTAGGCTTGGGCAAGCCGGCCATTTTGCAGGCGCCTTTGCCGGGGCCGGAGGGGAAGAGTTCGTACACTTCCTTCAGCTTGTAGCCGGTATTCTTGGAAAGGATGCGCACCATGGGAGCGATGCCGTTCTTTTTGTAGTAATCCTGCAGGAAGTCCAGAATCTTCTGATGATCGGGGCCGATTTCGGTAATCCCTTCAGATTCTTTTACATACTCCATCCAATCGGGGCACCAGTCGTCAAAACGAAGCAGGAAACCATCTTCATCCACTTCAAACGCTCTGCCCTTATACGTGATTTCAGCCATGCAAGTCCTCCTTGGACAGTTTCTATGCCAACCTTTAAGATATACCGGCAACACCAGCAAGCCGCGCAGACAATTCCGGGTCCAGCGGTTCCCGCTGACCTAGCCACGCAATATGTTTGAAAGATAGTACGCTCAAGCGCGTCCTTTCCTATCGTGTGTGCGAAAGACTGCCACAAGCTTCGACGAATGGCAAGCTGATACAAAATTTTTTTATAAACAAAATAAAATTACATAGATAGAGTTTTTCCCATCGTATTCGGCAGCTTCACGGCAGGCGAATCAGGCATCATGCTCTCCTTGATTTTACACGCGGAACGGAGATATGACAATGCGAACTTGACATGCGAACTTGTCAATCACAGCTCACCTCCGTCATCGGCAAGCCCGGAACGCCGCGTTGAACCCTACCGCACTCAGGAGTGCCCATGCTTCTTTATTTTGATTGCCGCGCCGGCATCAGCGGCGACATGACCCTGGCCGCTCTGGCCCATCTGGGCGTTGACTTCGCGCCGCTTCAGGAGATCTTCCATGCTGCAGGCATTGCCTGCGCGCTTGCATTGACCCCCGAAGTCCGGGCCGCCGGCCCCGGCATGCGCGCCGACATCAGGTGGGAAGATGCCCAACCCTTGCGCCATCCCGCCGATCTGGCGCGCATTATCCGGCAGCTTCCCTTGGAAGACTGTGTGCGCGAGCGCGCCCTTGCCGTCGTGGACGCGTTGGCCCACGCCGAAGCCCACGCCCACGCCACTGCGGTGGAAGAGGTGCATTTTCACGAGGTGGGCGCCATAGACAGCCTTGTGGACATTGTCGGCGCGGTCTGGGGCCTGCATCGGATCGGCGCGACGCAAGTTCTGGCCTCCCCTCTGCCCTGGTTCAGCGGCACGGTGGAATGCGCCCACGGCGTCCTGCCCCTGCCGGCGCCGGCGACCGCCTACCTGATGCGGAACAAGCCCTGCTTCCCGAGTTCCGCCACGGAAGAACTCATCACGCCGACCGGCGCGGCCCTCATCCATGTCCTGGCGCAAAGCCACGCCCAATGTCCCCCGGCGGGAACGCCTCTCGCCCTCGGCACCGGCTATGGCTCACGTCCGGCGCCGACAGGACTGCGCGCATGGCTCATCCGCATTCCGGCTGAGGAAGCACTCGAACAGGTCACCCTGCTGGAAACCCATATCGATCACCTCTCTGGTGAAGATCTGGGCAGCGCCATCACCGCCCTCGGAACTTCCGACCCCGCGCCGCTGGACATTCTCTGGCTGCCCGGGGTCACCAAAAAAAACCGTCCCGGCGGATGCCTGCGGGTGCTGTGCCTGCCCGAAGATGCCCCAGCCTTGACCACAGCCCTCTTCCGGCACACCCACAGCTTGGGGATACGCCGCCAGCAACTGGAACGCGTGGTGTTGCCGCGCGCCGCCGCGACCCTCCAAGGCCCGACGGGATCTTTACGCGCGAAGTCCTACCAGCTTGAAGGACAGGAATACATTCGTCCGGAACACGATGCGCTGGACGCCGCCGCCCGTGAACTCGGCCTCGGAGCGCCCGGCGTGCGACTCAAAAAGGTCAAGGGCTAAGCATCCCTTGCGCAAACCCCAAAAAGCGCTTATCGTGCAAAGCTCATAGCATAAAAACATGATGATTTTTAAGGAGCGCATATGACCACAAAGCGTACCCTTCAACACGCGGCGCTGTTTCTTGCGGCCATTGTCCTGGTCGCCGCCGGAGGAAGCAGCTTCGCGTTTGCGGCAGACCCCGAACCCCAGACCGGCACACAGACGCGCCCCGCCCATCTGCGTCTCCTGAGCGGTCCCGCCGGTGGCCAATGGTTTACCGCAGGCGAACGCCTCGCGCCGATCCTGACCCGCAATGTCGTCCCGACCACCAGCCGCCTGGGCGGAGGCGTCGCCAATATCGCCGCTGTAGAGCAGCGTCATGGCGATCTTGCCTTCACACTCACCTGTTTCCTTGGCGCAGCCCAGTCGGGCGAACCCGAATACCAGTCCATGGCTGCCGCGAATGTCACGCTTATGGCCAACGTCTACCCGCAGGTGCTCTATTTTCTGATGCGCCAGGATGTGGCGGACAAGTACGGCGTCAAGGACGTCGCAAGCCTGCTGCAACAACGCGCGCCTTTGCGCTTTGCCTCTCTCAAGCCGGGCACCGCGTCGGAATTCATCCTGAATATGCTGCTCAAATACGGCTATGACACCAACTATGACAAACTGCGCGAGCAGGGATGGTCGATTGAATTCAACAACTATGCGGAAACCGCAGATAACCTTGTCGAGGGCAAGCTGGACTGCTTCGCCTATACGGCGGGAACGGAAGTGCCGCTTATTCTGGCAATGGAAAAACATGCCAAGGTTCTCGTTCTTCCCGTTGAACAACGCGTACTCGATCTTCTTGCAAAACGCTTTAAAACAAGCACCTATATAATACAGCCGGGATTATACGCCAGCGTGACCGCCCCCATTGCCACTCTTGTCGATTCCACATGCATCATTATCAGAAAAGATCTTCAGGATGATCTTGTCTTCGCGATCACAAAGGCGATTTGGGAAAACAAAAACAGCCTTGTTGACGCCGTTCAGGATCTCCGCGCTCTTTCGCCCACGACCGCCATGCCGCCGGGCTTTGATGTCCACCCGGGGGCACGAAAATTCTGGGACAGCGTGAAATAATGGCGTAAGGGGAATCCGCGCATGCACAATATCCGCATCAAGCTGCTGGCGCCGTTTATTCTTGGGACGCTTGCGCTCTCGCTGATGCTGACCTGGTATGCGTACACTTCAGCGCGGCCGGCGATTGAAGACGCCATCTTGCTCATTTCCAAGGCAAAAACCGCCCAAGCGTCAAGCGCCATTACCTTGTTGTTCAAGTCCATGTCCACGACAATGGACAACATGGTGACGGATTCGCATATTCTGGCGCTGTTTGCCGAGCCGCGCGCGCCCGGCGCCGTGGACGCCGCCTCACGCTGGCTGGAGGCCATTACCCACGGCAACGAATACTACCGGAACATTCTGATTGTCGACATTACGGGAACATGCATCGCATCAAGCAACCCTGAACAAAGCGGTCGCCGCTACGCAGACAAAGCCTATGTGCAGCAGGCGTTTCAGGGCGTCTTCAATTTCGGCGACATTTCCGTCGGCCGCTTGACAAAAAAATTCAGCGCTGTTTCCGCAGGCCCCATCGACAGAGGGGGCCAGATAGCCGGCGCGCTTATCCTGATCGCCGACTTCCCCAAAATTGTGGATTACGAAACAGATGCAACCCATGATGCCCGCACCGTCTTTACCGCGCTGATGGATCCTCAGGGCCTGTTCATCGCCCATAAAAACATGGCGCTTATGGGCAACGCGGCGCGACGTTTTCCCGAACTGTACGCCCAGCTTTCCGGCGTCAGCGAACAAGGCGACGTTGTGCGCTACACCCTTGAAGGCAACGAATACATCGGATTCGCGCAAATGGAAAAATCCAGCAATACGCTGGTCATCACCAGCGGAATACAAAACGAGGTGTTCGCCCCCGCCTATACGGTCGGTTTGATGCTTCTCATCATCAGCCTTCTGTTCCTGTGCACCGTTTCCTTGGTTGTCTTCCGTTTTGCCAACGACATTCTGAGTTCGCTGATGTCTCTCATCCAGTACGCCAAGCACGTCTCGGAAGGCGATCTCAATCTGCGCCTTGAGACGACCGTGCGCAAGGATGAACTCGGCACCTTGCATAATGCCCTGCGCAACCTGGTGGACGTGTTGCAGGCCGCTCTGCGGCAAAGTAAAGAAGCCAGCAAAATGAAAAGCGAATTTTTGGCGAACATGAGCCATGAAATCCGCACCCCCCTCAACGCCATTATCGGCGTGGCGCATCTGAGCCTGCGCGTCGGCGACCTTTCGCCCAAGCAGCACGGCTACCTTGTAAAAATCCACTTGGCCGCGCGTTCTCTGCTTGGCGTCATCAACGACATCCTTGATATTTCCAAGGTGGAAGCGGGTATGCTGTCCATAGAGCACATACCCTTCAACCTGAAGGAAACCCTGAAAAATATTCTTGCCGTCCACCAGGAAAAAGCCCAGGAGAAAGGCCTTGCCTTGACGCTTGAATATGCCGCCGCCCCCGTCTTTCTGATCGGTGATCCTCTGCGCATAGGGCAGGTGTTGAACAATCTTGTCAGCAATTCCCTAAAATTCACGCAGGCAGGCGGCGTGAGCATCCGTTGCTGGGGAGAAGCGGCGGAAACCGGCGATACGGCCATTATGCACGTCAGCATCACAGACACGGGCATCGGCATGTCGCAGACGGTAATCGACATGCTTTTCCAGCCTTTCACGCAAGCGGATGCGTCCATCAGCCGCAGATTCGGCGGCACCGGCCTTGGGCTTGCCATCAGCAAACGGATCATAGAATTGATGGAAGGCAATATTTGGGTGGAGAGCAAAGAAGGACAAGGTTCGACCTTCTCCTTCTTCATGAAGCTGCCCCTTGCCGAGCAGGAAGTAGAACAGCAAGACGCATCCTCCCTCGCCGCCGCCTTTGAAAACCTGGATCTCAAGATGCGGCGCATACTTGTAGCGGAAGATAACCCTATTAACCAATTCGTGCTGCAAGAAATGCTTGAGCCTACCGGTGTGCAGATCGTGCTGGCCAATAACGGACAGGAAGCGGTGTGCGCCGTACAGGCCGAATCGTTCGACCTGGTGCTTATGGACATGCAGATGCCTGTTATGGGCGGGATCGAAGCCACATTGAAAATCCGCGAACTGCCGGCGATGCGCTCTCTGCCGATCATCGCCGTAACCGCCAATGCCATGGAAGAAGACAAAGACAAGGGACTTGCGATCGGCATGAACGCCTATTTGACAAAGCCCATTGACCCGGCGGAGCTTCTGCGCGTGCTCCGCGTCTGGCTGGACGGACACAAGCCTCCGGCGACCCTGTCATGACGCGCGCGCTTGTCATCCAGCTCGCCCGCTTTGGCGACCTCGTCCAGACAAAACGCTTGGTGCTCACGCTGGCAACGCAACAGCTCACGCACCTTTGCGTGGATCGTTCTCTGGCCCCACTGGCGCGACTCTTGTACCCGCAGACGACGGTGCACCCCATCGCGGCCCACGGCGGCAGCCCGGCCGAACTCGCAACTTTCAACCGCGAGGCCCTTGCCGCCTTGGCGGCGCAGAACTTCACGTGCGTCTACAATCTCAACCATTCGCCCCTGAACCGCGCCCTGGCTCGTCTTTTTCCCCCTGAAACCGTACGCGGGCATTTTGCGGATAAAGGCCAGGACCTGCGTTCGCCTTGGGTGGACTTGGCCTTCCGTTGGACAACGCAACGCCGGCTTTCTCCTGTGAACCTCGCGGATTTTTGGGCTTTTTTACATCCGAGTCCCCTGCCGCCGCATACGATCAATCCCGTAGCACTGCCGGGCGGCAAAGGGCTCGGCGTCGTCCTGGCCGGACGCGAGGCGAGGCGCTCCCTGCCTCCGCACATTCTCGCTCCGTGCGTGCGCGCCGCTTTTACCAGCTTGGGCGGCCCGGATATCTATCTGCTGGGAGCGCAGAACGAACACGCCCACGCCCGCGACCTGACGCGACGCTTTTCCTCCGACATGCTCGACAAGGTGCATAATCTGTGCGGCAAAACAGACTGGGCAGGCCTGATCGACGCCCTTGCCGACCTCGACTGCGTACTCAGCCCGGATACCGGCGCCATGCACTTGGCGGCGCATTTGGGCGCGCCGGTGCAAGCCTTTTTCCTCTCGTCAGCCTGGTGCCATGAAACCGGCCCCTATGGCGCGGGACACCACGTATGGCAGGCGAACGCGGAGTGCCTGCCCTGCCTGGAATCCGCGCCCTGCCCGCTTGATGTGCAGTGTCTGAAAGCCTTTGCGCAGCATGGCTTTCTCTCCGCCTTCGCCAAATCTCTGGGCAAAGGCGGCTTGGCGGGGGCACAAGCTCTGCCGCCGCAAATCCTGCACCTGGAATCCAAATTGGATGTCTTGGGCAGCACCTGGACGACCCGCCAGGGCGACGAGCCCCACGGGATGCAACGCAGCGCTTTGCGCGCTCTGCTCAGCGAATACCTCGGTCTGGCTTCCTGCCGGGAAGGCCATGCCCAAGCGGCCGCCCTGCTCTACCAGGAAAAAGACTGGATGCTCACCAGCCTCACGCCCCAAAGCGGGACGCGAGAGTATTATGCAAGGACCTCACCATGAACGACATCCCCTTACGGGTGCTGCTCGTGCTGCCCATGTACGGGGGATCTCTGCCTGTCGGCCGACATTGCGCGCAGGCCCTGCGCGACTTGGGGCATACAGTCGAGATCTTCGACGCCCCGGCCTTTCATAGCGCTTTCAGCGCCGTGCGAGGTCTGCGGATAACGGGGGAACGCCTGGAGCAGCTTGAAAACGCCTTTCTTCAGCTCATTTCGCAGGCTATCCAGGCCAAGACGGAGCAATTAGCGCCGGATCTGCTGCTGGCCTTGGCCCAGGCGCCGCTGACGCGCCAGACCCTCAAACGCCTGGAACGCCAGGGCCGGGTCACCGCCATGTGGTTTGTGGAGGATTACAAGCTGTTCACCTATTGGCGGGCGTTCGCGCCTTGCTATGACATATTCGCCGTCATCCAGAAGGAGCCCCTGCTGTCCGAACTGGCTGCAGTCGGCCAGCCCAACGCGCTCTACCTGCCCCTTGCGGCGCTGCCGGACTTTCACGCGCCGCAAAAATCCGACCCCGCAACGCAGCGCAAGTACGGCGCGAAGCTTTCTTTTCTCGGGGCCGGCTATCCTAACCGGCGCGCGGCATTCCGGCAGTTGCGGCATCTTGACTTCAAGATCTGGGGATCGGACTGGGAAGACGACGACAGTCTGGCCGCCCATGTGCAGCAAAAAGGAGCGCGCATCAGCCCGGAAGAGGCCCTGCGCATCTACAGCGCGAGCCGCATCAACCTCAACCTGCATTCCAGCGTACAAGCCAAGGAACTTGTGCCGCCGGGGGACTTCGTCAACCCGCGCACCTTTGAACTGGCCGCCTGCGGCGCATTCCAGCTTGTGGACAGGCGTGAATTGATGCCCGAACTCTTTGCGGACGATGAGCTGGCCTGCTTCAGCACTATGCAGGAGCTTCTTGAAAAAATAGAGTATTTTCTTACACGCCCCGAGGAATGCGCCGCCTTTGCCGAGCGCGGCAGGCGACGCGTTCTGCGTGACCATAGCTATCATCAACGTATGGAACGCCTGATCGGCTTTATCAAGGAACGCAAACCGGGCTGGCCGGCCCGCGCGAAGGGCGAGGAACTGCCTGCGGATCTGCCGCCGGAACTGCGTACGGAGCTTGCGGAATTGCTGGCCGGACTCGGGCTGCCGGAAAACGCGTCCCTAGAAGACGTCATGCTGCGGCTGCGCCAGCGCTCAGACCCGCTTTCGCCCTTGGAAACCAACCTGCTCTTTCTGGATGAGTGGCGCAAACTCTACAAAAAGCATGTCTAACCCGCAAGTTCCATATTCCCCCAAATGCCTACCCGCCCCGCGCACTGCAGAAAAACCCCCTGTACGCCCACCTTCCGCATGCTTTCGGCCCGGCGCAGGGCACGTTCCACATCCGTGGCCTCCCGCAGCATGTTGCACAGCATGGTCGCGCAGGCATCGGCCAGCGCGCCGTCCGCCGCGCGGACAACGGCCAGATCTCCTTTGCCCAGGCTCAACGAAGGGCCTATATACGCTGAAGAGGCGCACAGCGAGACTGGACAATCCTCAGGCAGCACCCGCAACCCGATAGGCTCACCCAAGGGATCGGGCAGCAGGCCGACGATGCGTTCCCGACGGGAATAGATATAAATATCCCCTCCGTTTTCCACAATAAGATCGGGAGAGCGCCCGGCAAAGCTCTCCGCGACCATGTGGGCCACCGTTCCGGCCACGGCCGCAAAGGGACCTACCCCGGCCTGCGCCGCTCCGGCCGCCATGCGGCGCACTATCTCCGGCGCGCCGGCAGGCACGGACACGGGCGTCAGGCTGGTGCGGAACTCCGGCTGCAAGCGTATCCAGGCCTTGATCTGCCCGCGCAGCTCCGTTACCAGTTCCAGCATGGGCAGGCTGAGATCCTCGGCGCAGGTGACGCGCAGATCCGTTTCCTCCACCAAAACTTGGAACATCCGCTCATTTTCGCGCGGAACGCAGCGTTCGCGGTAGGAACGGTAGAAGTCGGCGTATACTTTGCTCATGGAGTGCGCTATTGGTATGGAGACTTCATATCAGGGAGTATGCACGTGTCAAAGCATCTTTTCCGCTTGCGGGATCTCGGGTATGCCGGGATATGGCGCATCTTGCGCAACGCCCATAGCCGGGCGACGCCTGAAGCCGCGCAGGAAGGCATGAACGGCGTAAGCGTACCGTTCTTGTTCGCGGAACACGCGCCGTGGGAGCGTCTGGCCCTGACGCTTTCCATCCGCGGCATGGGCGGCAACGAAGTGTATTTCGGCCCCGGCGAATGGCCGGGCACAGCGTGCGCGCCACAGAATTTTGTGTTCGACCAGTGCGGCCCCTTGTGCGTCCTCAACGGACTGAACGTGAGCGCACTGGACGCTCTGGCGGCATCCGTCGGATCTTCGCTGGTGAATGCCGGCGGACCGGATGCGCATCCTTGCCGCCTGCTTGCGGATATGGCCCTGATGCTCGAAAGGCAACAGGATCTGAGCGCCACACGCATCGCCTGGGTGGGCGGCGCCAACGGGCTTGCGCATTCACTCCTTGAGGCAGCGATGTATATCCCCTATGAATTGTTCATGGCGCTGCCCGAATGGGGCGAACCCAACCGGGATCTGTTGTCTCTGGTCTTTGCCGCCGGCGCGAAGGTTTTTCTGACGCGGGACAGCCATATGGCGGTGGACGGAGCGCATTACGTCTATGCCGGGAGCGCGCCGCGCCATACAGACGATAGCGCGCTGCGCGCCGGGATGTTGATTGACGGGGCGCTTATGGAGATGGCCCATCCGGAAGCGCGCCTGCTGCTCGGCCAGGAAACGGGCTGCCGGGTGCAGGATGAGGTGCTGGCCGCACACGTTGCTCTGGAACACGAACGCTTCGCCATGCACTTTCAGACGCAGCGCCTCATCTGGGATTGGCTGCTGCATGAGGACGATGCGTAAAGGGTTCCGCAACATGAGCAATCCATTTTTGCTACACGAAGCTGTGCAATAATGCCTGCAATGGATACGCGCAAGACTTCGCCAAATCACGAGCCCATGCGTCGCCGCCCGCTGCGCAGCCGCCTCATCCGCATGATCTTGTGGGCGGCGGGCCTGGCCGCATTGTACCTGCTGTGTACGGGCCTGGTGCTGCC
>Ga0123357_10010327_pt1 | contig 11865 bp, 9 predicted proteins | sample TergutEmb28metaG_FD_89873 | JGI IMG/M metagenome (GOLD analysis project Ga0123357, IMG submission 89873) | Embiratermes neotenicus P4 segment gut microbial communities from Petit-Saut dam, French Guiana - Emb289 P4 | ecosystem: Host-associated > Arthropoda: Insects > Digestive system > Gut ...
TAACTCAACAAATAAGTCGCAAGCTCCTGAGAATGGATGTATTAACATCCGAAACATGTTGAGCATTAAATAAAGAAATAATAAAGCAAGTGACATCAAGTTGGTCTCTCTTTATTCAACTATGCGAAACGCTGGTTTATAACTAGAAATTCATGCGACAGAGAAATGGTCTCTGGGTTCTTTTCAAATCCCTTTTTTCTTGTTGACTAGCAGGCCCTAAAACAAAAACTGCGCCATGGAAGGGCGTTATTCGACTTTACTGCAGCCTAATTCACATTTTTTTAAGAGATCGCTATGAGAAATTGCAAGAACAAGCCTATAAGCTTCCGTAATTCAGCACCTAACAAATCGATAATCGTGAAAAGTGTCTAAATTTGAATGACGACAAATTGTACCCAAATTCGTTGATTAATTGCAGTTGTGATTGAACTGGGAATACAATAGCGGGCACGTTTATGAATATTTATCGGAGTCAACATTTGTAGAGAGAAATGAAGAAAACAGTTTACACTTCTACGTTTTTCAAGGCAATTAAATTCGTGCCAATGCGCCAGAACCGTTACGCTATACCTACATTTCTTACTACAACGTTATTCCTACACACGTATTGCAATCAATTTTCTGTCCTTCTTTCACTTCTTACTCGACCAAGACGAAATAGACAGTCGCCCCTTCATTCCCCTTAAATTGCTGGAAAGGGGGAGGGGGATATATTCCCTCAGTCCCATCGAAGTCCATTGAAACGAAGCAAAGCAGCGTAGTTCGGAGTAAACTTAAGACTTTTGCAGCAGCTGGGCTTACAGCATCAGCCTTATCACCACTGTGCACGAACAGAGCAGGGCTACAGAACTTTCGGTCTGATCCCTCGCTGCTTATCTGAGACGAAATATTTTTGGATGACTTTCCTTTCTTGGCGGAAGCAGCAGGTTTAAGACATCATTATGCTCTCTGTAATGCACCTTTCAACTTCTGAAGCAACTGGCCGACTTTCAGAACATTTAGGGCAAATGTTATACCACTGAGGGTCACCGGAACCTCGTAAGCCTACTTTTCAATAAAAACATGGCAGAAGCTTGAACTTCTAAAGCAACGAGTGACATTAGCACTACTGTAGGGTGTTAAAATGATGAATACTAATAAGCATTCGAAAAATACGCAAATTTATTACCTTAATTTTTGTGATGAGACCCCCGGCATGAAATATATATATATATAGAGCTTTCAGTTTGACGGCGATAATTAAAGAACCGTTAAAGCTGAGCATTTTAAATTGTGTTTGGGCAGATCATAAACACACCTACAGATTGTGTATGAAATACTGCAAGTCAACAGTCACAAATATGGAGACAGTACCAACTTTTGAGGTTTTGTTACGCAAAGATAAGGAAGACATATCTGTATTTCAGGTAATTAATTCTTCCAGTAACAGTGATCTTCCTATATATAATTTCCTTAGTTTGGCTGAGTCACATATATGTGGCCTTCTTCTTTGTGCGGTGTGCGTTGAGGCCGAAGAAACATTTGAGCATCGATTGTGTTCTCCGTTGAGTAGGACCTGAGGCTAAAAAAAAGTTGAGAATGGAGCATATAGGTATAATACAACATAGCATTGCCAGATAACAGCAATCCTGTGGAAGAAATTAATTTTCGGTTCGCTCTAAGGAACTACGTAATGAGGCATTGGTGTGGCGCGTGACAAATATGGCAACAAGGCATTTGACGGACACGTAACTAGTAATAATAATAATAAAAAGAAAAGAGAAAGAAGTTGCGTCGAAAGCATGACTGTAACATTGGGATTCGCCTTTATGATAATTTCAGGGCAGCAGATCGCTAACGCATTAAATTACAAGACATATATTCTACTAGAAGCACCAGCTACAAAAGACATACAGTGAAAATATGGCCATTATAAGGAAAGATACAACACCTTTTCCCCGATAAAAAGCCAGTTACCATATTTCACTTCCGACCGCTACTCCGCCGCGGGTGTGGGCATTTTGGTAAGTGGGCTACGTTAATTCGATAAACGAACTGACGCGAAATGGCTACCGTTAGATGTCAGATAAAATAATGACACTGCATTACTGAAGTTGAGAAGTAGATATTCAATGGAATCAAACACTGTTAAGCTGTCAAGACAAGAGCACAACATATCTGATATACATTAGCTAACAGAACCAGAGAATATATACATAATCAATTAATCTGTCCCTAATATTGTGAATACTGAACTAGTATATAACAAAACATGCAGAAGCATATAAATGTAACGCGTAAACAAGCAATACATATGAAACAGGTTACAAAAGTGCCAACCTTTCTATCAGAACCTGTTGAAGTTCAGTTAAAAGATTTTTTTAATTTCTAAACAAAAAGACACCATCTCTAGCAACACAAATAACAGCAGTACCTGGGAAAAGCTGCACTCTCCATAGATTTCGCGGTTTTCGTTAATAGCTGATTAGAACATATGTGATCACTTCATAAACCTCGTAATTATGAATTAACATCTGTAGCACTTGAGGAAAAACACTTTAATTTTATAGATGTAGAACAAGAGTCTTTTATTATACAATACCATATATTTCGGTTGTCCAGATCAGCCATCATCAGGTAGATGTCAGATACATACAAGAAGTATAAAGGGAGAGAGACCCCTCTGTACAGTTTTATGAATTATAACAATATTATTCCAAAAACGGAATAATAAGGTTGAAACTAATACATAACCTCTATCTACAATGTTAAGAAATATAACAATATCATTCCAAAAACGGAATAATTAGGTTACAAATAATACATAACCATGTTACAGAATTCCTTAGCTACAATCTGTATGGAAACATAAAATAAATGAGGAAGAAAACAAGACAAAATATGAAGATAAAAATGTGAGTAGATCTACATTTTGCATTTGTCACAGATTTTTGTACACAAAATAATTAAAAAATTCAATTTACTTTTTCACTCTGCTTCACTTTAAAATTTGAAGGGAAGGGGTAATGCCAAGGCTGCATAAAGAAATGCCCTCTTATGGGCCTCAAGGCAAAAGAGGGGCTGTGAAAATAATCCAGTCATATTTGAGTCTAAAAAGGGGCATTGATAGCCCAAAACTTAATGAGAAAAAAATAAGTCAGAAGGTTTTACTCCATCTTCAGGTAAAGAATATGGATACCTGACTCACCCTGCAGATCTGCATTGTGTCCAGATGGAGAGGGCAGTGTGTTCCTAAGCTCAGCATGAAGCCACACTCTACATCACATTCAGCATCACTTACATACACTCTCATATTCAATGCATTTATACAATCACATGCATTGCCACTTACTCTCTCCCAAAATTCAGCAAAACTTACTTTCCCACACTCTGCGTCACATGCTCTCCCACATTAAATGCCACTTAACATAACCACATTCATTGCCACTGCACCCACCCACATTGTTATATAACTTCACATATTTCCCCGTATTCAATGCCAGTTACATACCATCCCACAGCACTTTTTTTTTATTAAACGACATATCAGCACTTAATTACAATAACATCTAGTCTGAAGACCAACAAGCTATTTTACTAACTTAATTTGCTACATGAATATTAACTTCACATGTCGCCCAGCAGTTCTGTTTCGTTTTGCTTACGCTTTGTCTTTTCCTTTGTTGGTGGTGATCACTGTACTAACACCGTGCCCTGTATCCCACAGCACTGATTCTGAATTTTACAAGGTTTAGACAAACCTTTTTCATTCCATATTCTAACCAACAAAATGCACATTTAATTGGTGCATTTTGTTGGTTAAAATATTGAATGCAAGATGCACAGTATGAATAACATACAAAAAATTTTTGAGTTCATCCATTACTAGAGAAAAACACAGCATACAGCTGTCAAACTGTACTAATAGTGTTCACTTCATCACCCACTGATTAATTGTAATGATGCCCAAAATCTCATTTTGAACAGGTAAATGGACATACCGGACACTCTTCTGATTACTGTTCATGCTCTTTATGTCACCCACTACTATCCCCATGGATGGGTGTTACTTAGCAAAGAAATAATGCATGTTTCACCACCTTGCAGTTTTTACTGTTGAATGAATATAACAACAAAGAGATTTACGGACACAAGTACTTCTGTACTACGTGTCACTCCATCTCTACCCCATTGGTGATAAATGGCTGTATATGTATAAGTTACCTACCTGAAGCATTGTTCTGTTGCTTGGCAACCATCTGATCCACTAAGTGGTCTGTGTATAGCGTCTCAGCAGTAACAGCAAATGGTCAATGGCAATACACATTCATGTTAAGAAAAATTCAGGCCAATATGTCACCTTCATTATGAATAATATAAATACTGAACCTGGTCATCACTGCAGAAAATATATTGCTAAAACTCACACACTCTTGTTGCAGCCTTCAATAAGTACTTTATCTTTGCACACCATGTGGCCACTGTTGCATATGAAAGTGTAAAGTAGGCAGTTGGTTATCTTACTACATTTATTCAATAAAGCCTCAATGTTTGTGATTAAACTGGGCTTAAAAAACTGTCATGAACATCAGAATCCATATCCAATGTAAAATGCCTGTTTGGTTCAGGGTTTATTGAACATAAATAATAATAATGATAATGATAATGATGATAATAATAATAATAATATGAAAAAGAAAGAGAGTAAAAGCATAAAAGTGTATCTACATTAAAATGCCAAAACTTTCTGGGAGCATAAAATACATTCAGTGTTTGAAGGAGGGTCTCATCCCATCAAGGATGCCAGTAGGTAACCTCACTTACTGAAAGACAGCACTCGACTGAGCTAAATGATCTGCACAATAGGACAGTGGAAGAAGCAGACTCTCCAGCCACGTGGTCTCATCCCAGTGTGTCAGAACCAATCACTAAAGGTTGAAACAGTAGTATAAAAGTGAGTCATCACAAATGGTTGAAATCCCAGACACAGTTTCATGAAAATCAAGCAATGGTCACTAAAATATTAGTGTGACTCAAAGTTTGGTTTCTTTATCAAACACACATCAGAACAATTTTCACCCAGTTTAAATTACTTAACCAGGAGAGAACAGGCAGACAAGACCCTTAGGCAGACAAGCCAACTGTTTGACAGCAGGGCCCATTTGAGTTGATAGGCTTTAAAAATGTGGTTTAGGGAGTTACAATAATAACCATGTCTACTAGAAAATGTATTTAATAACAAAATACTGTACATTTAAATTGAAACTGTACATTATGGAAATGACTCAATATGAGCCATGCCCTAGATCCTGCACAGTGTTACATATATACACAATGGAGTGCAGTCAGGCTTACTAGTGCCCGTTGGATGGCTGGTACTAGGCACAGCATTCAATTGTAAACTGCAAGTGTGTTTATCACTACAGGCCAGTGTGTATACATACTGTTTGAAACAATACACATAAAATTTATATGTATAGAATTTATATACAAATGTAACTGTTTTGTTTCCTACTGCACACCTAACAGAAGGCACATTCAGATATGATGAAAATGTACTCTGTAACCCTGGCTTTTAAAGCAATGTGCAAGCACTGCAGTACAATTTTCAGGGGCAATTTGAATACTCATTCCCAATATTTATTTTTCATTATACAAGTAACCTTAATTTCTTCACTTGATTCTTATTCCTTCTTGAAAGTTTCAGCTACTAAGAGTACATACATTTTAATAATGAAAAGGAAAGCAACAATACTCTGGGTAAAAACAAGAACATCTGCTGGTGTACTTAATTAGACAATAAATACATATTTAAGATTTTAAGTGTGTTTGGTGAATAAAAGCACTAAAATTCAGCAACTTAGGGTAACTCCTGGCACTGACCCTACTGATGAAGACACACGCATGTCTCTGAATCTACCATTTGATCTAGTCTCTGAAACAATTATTTACAGGTCAACAATGAAGTAGCTGATCACCTGCAAAGATTTTAATATAAATGCAAATTTATGTAGCTGTGTACAGACAGAAGCAACCAGCATTCATAAGAACTGCTAGAGAAACAAATACAAATGGCTCTCAGTCTCTAACACAGCACTGTTGGGAGGAATAGAAATAGACATCAAACCATAAATGGAGTTCCTTTTAACTGTAAAGGACTGGATCAATAATAAAAATATGCAGCAAAGACCATCAGAGGCAAATTATTTTCACAACATGAATATAATTCTTAGAATGTAAACAAAACTCCCTTGCAAATTTGAAGTTGAAAGCCGTGCTCTAGACCAATTACAATGGCACACCATCAGAAAGACTGAAATGAGACAATTCAAATACAATTTACATAAACAGACATAAAATATGTATATGGAAACACACACAGAATTTAAAATCATCCTGCAAGAAAAAAACTCTTAAAATTCACAACACAATCATATACAATTTTCAATGAAATATGAAAGTTTTATAGAATATATGTTAAAATTATTCATAAAATCAATTATAATGCCTCAACCAAATTAATGGGTGAATGAAAGTTTTTTAATTCCTAAATCTGGTGTAAATGTTATGTGGTCACAAATAATAGTCACACTTTCAAAGAATTTTACTAAACAAGGAGATATTCCAATGTCTTGTTATTAAAAGACAAAACAATAGTAAGAACATTTTTTAAAAAAATGAAATATTGTACTATGTACTCTTGAAGGGAATAACTGTAATGTGGAACATGGGGCCTTAAAATTATTCCAGCAAGTAAAATACAAAATAGTAATACTCAAATTGCATTAACTTTCATTTTAAAAATTTAAAAGAATAAGATTACATAGCTGCTGTGGGGAGTCTGACAGCTACACACATTACGGCTAATGAGGGCAGATAGAGGAATATGGCTATTTTCTTGTCAGAACAGAACTTCCCTTTTCAATTGTAATATGGGGTTATACTCTATATACCATATTACCTATGCCATAAATCAGGTTTTACATCCCATATTAAAGTAACTGGTGAGGTGCAAATGGAGAAATGAGCAGTTAAGGAAAACTACACTGAATTTTGGACATTGCCAAATGATCATAGGAGCATGTTTACACGAAGCATCCACAAATGCAAGTCTGTTTAACAGGTCAGATTTCACATTCTCACAGTGATGACTATGAAGACAACTATCTTGTGTGATGTGACACTGTGTAGTCTAACATGTGAAGAACACAAATGTCAGTCAACATCCACAAGACTGTATGATGCAACTTCATCTAACAAACTTATCATACTGATTACTGTAAAACCTTGTTAAATGGAAACTGGTAATTCTAAAGAAAATCTAATTTGAAATATGTGACATTTCCTGGCTTTAAACATACACTTTTTTGTATTTTTTAATGCGATTCAAAATATGGTTCATTTGTAATTTGAAGTTAAATTACAGCCACTTCTTTACTAAGTCACATAATTCAAAACATGTATATCATTTTCAGGGCAATTCACAGAATAGTATAGTAACCATTCTTACATGATGGCAGCAAGGCTTGGACAAGAATCAGTAGCTCATCCAGGTTACTCCACTGACCTACAGAGATTCAGTCAAAATTCAGCTGTATGAATTCATGCTCAAATTATACACAGCTGATTGTTATTTCTGTGATGGTCACGCTGGAATGTAGAGGCTTATTGTACAAACGATAAGCTGCCATTTACTGTGTGTGCTATGTACTGCTGTGAAATTGCATTAGGCAGAATTGTGAGGTCACTGAATTGTCCCAGCAGCTTCAACAAGTTTCTCAATGTCAACCAATAGATAAAAACCACTGATAACCTTTCTGTGAGAAAAAAAAAAACCATTGTTGTGAACTACATACAGCAGAACCCCGATATTATATTGTGTAGAAGCCACCTAAAAATGGTGTCAAACCTGGCAAAATATAAAATCTGGAGAACAAAATTTAAGCACCCATACAAAATGCTTGTTGCTGGACAAAAAAAAAAGGCTTCAGAAAGCCATGTAAAGAACGAACTTTTAACATTTTATAATGTATACAAAATACTGTAAATATGTCTAAATCAAAAAAAAAACTTTCTGATAGTATTATCATGTCACATATAACACCATGATAGTGGGATATCCACATCAGACATCCTCACATACTGTATGATGATCTGCAGTATATATTTGTTTAATCCATCAGCAAGTATGTCCCCCCCCCCCAATCCTTCATTAGCTTCCAGTCTATTTAGTTCAATTTCAAGTTTGCTGCACATTATAATAACTGTCCTGGATATCAACTTGGCACATGTACTTTGTTGCCAATTCTAGCACTGCATTCATCCAAAAAATATCATGATCATCAACTTCTTCTTATTTATTTTTCCCTTCATCATCATCCCATACTTCTTCAAGCCTGGTCAACTGCTGGTCCAACACATGATTGACACCATCAACTCCACAAACCCTGACAGCACTGTCAAATGTTGTGCAGTCCACAAACCACAATCCAAGAGGCTCCAAATTATGCCACTCATTTTCTTAATCTTCATTATGTTTTAGCGCATGGTCATTAATGTTCAAAAGTAAAAATTGGAGTTACAAACTTCCAGGCTTCTGCTAAACAATGCACAGCAGACAACATATTCAACTTCGCACATGAAGCATCTTGGAGCTCTCCACCATCTATCACAGCAGAACTGCTTCCTGTAATGGCACTTGGAATGCATGGATGATTCCCAAATACAAAGGATGTAGATGGCTCGTACAACTAGCTGGGAAAAATGCAACCTCTATGTTCCTCACAAATGTTGTGTTCTTTGAGTGAGCAACACACTGATCAACGAAAATCAGGATTTTTTTATATATTAGTACCCACATTTCTATCTAATTGTGTAAAACAATCTTCATATATGTTGCCGGTTATCAAGGAATTTGTATTTGCATCATACTTTGTATGAAAATTTTTTTAACATCCTTACAGCCATGTGGACTGCAACATTTGCCAGTTACATGTGGTGGTAGTTCATTAGTATCATCAGCACTACAGGCAAGGAGTACTGTAACCCGCTGTTTTGATTTTGTTCAAACATGGCAGGGGTCTCTACAAAAATTAAGACTTTTACTAGTTTTTACATTAAAAAATGGACCTGTCACACCAGCATTATATATACATCATAGGAGTCATATTAATCTCTTAAAACAGTCACTCATTTTTCCAGTCATCTTCTGTTTCTCCATCCACACTCCTGCTCTCACCAGCCAGAGTTCTATAAAGAGTGTTGTGTCTTCTCTCTTATCTTTTTATCAGACCATCAGAACCTGTAAAGTTGTCTCCTCCCAAACATGCAGTGATAATGAAGGCCTTGTCCCTGATGATACTACCCTCTACAGAAGAGTGCTTGCACATGCTTCCTTGTACCATGTAGCAACAGCTGATTCCATTTCTTCCAGTAGTATTTCAATGATTTCCACTGCTTGCAGAAAGTTCCGTACTGGATGTAACTTCTTTCAATTCCCTCACAGTTCTTCACAGCTGTGTTTAATGTGGACACCAAAATCCTGACAGCAATGCTAGGTTAACACATGCTCAAGTACATATATCAACTCCCTAAAAATATCTATTTTATCCCTTATTCCACAGATTCATGCTCTCTTTTATACACAGTTCACCTCTTTCTATGATATGACACTTGTACACCATATAACTTGGTCTAAACTAAACTTGGTATAAATTAAGTTCGATGGATTGAAACTTGCTATTTGTTGTTACTGAACCTACTACAATCTATACAGAACCATCTTTACTCCTCCTCCTCATCACCATCATCATCACCACCACCACCATCATGATTTACTCTGTCTTACAATGGAGCCACAACCTCTTCCAAGTTCTTCAGAGTGCAACCTTGTGCTTCCTCTTCCCATTACCAGTATCTTGTCATTTCCTTAAGGTCAGCCCATAGCTGCTTATGTGTGCATCCTCATCCTTCACCATCCCTTCTATCTTTCCTTCCATAATGTGTTTTAGAATGCAACTCAAGATGTGACCAATCCAGTTAGCCTTCCTTCGCTTAATTGCATGTAGTATGTTCCTTACCTCCTTGGCTCTTTGTAATACTTCATTTTTCATATGACTGGTCCAACTGATCTTCATCTTTCTCCAGCACCACATGAAGCACACAAACACATAATTCATGTCACGTCCAAAGTTCATCCTTGTATTATTCTTGGCATCCCAATTGCATTTCTAGTTCCTTTTCCCCTTCTTAATCCAAACTGATCTTCTCCAAGCACATCCTCAATGTTCTTCCCAATTCTTCTTCTAAATATCTTTGCTATTACTATTGCTGCATGTGTGATGAGGTTGTGTGCAGGCCACTGCATTTTTCAGCTTTTGGCTTCTTGTTTAAGACAATCATTGCAACTGTCCTAAGTACTTCAACATTTAGTTCAAGTATATTTCACCGAGATGTTGACAGCCATGACTATATAAATTGTGAGAAGAAAGCTATGAAACATAAAATTAGGTAAATTTCAGTTAGGACCTAGGAAAATAACTGCAAATTAGGGGAAAACATAATATCTATGACCATAACATCCATGACTATGTAACAATGTTCATATAGCCATTTGGCCAGGAACTTACAAGTGTGTAAAATCGTCTAAAACTAAGACTGCTAGAACATAATATGGGGGTTTTATTGTAAGTAGCGGGCATTTATCGGCATCGTTCATACATTATGCAATGGCAACAAAATGTTGTGTAAAATGAACTACAGCTGAGCCCAACCCAGCTGAGCTCACAACAATGGTCCAAGCCTTACCATTACTTTGCAAGAATGGTGACCGCAGTATTCTACAGTGGTCCACTAACATTCAACTTGACAAACATGAATTACTGCTTTAAGGCTTGAGTTCTGATGTAAATTATTCTAAATTACACAGAACATGTTGAGAAGTACAAGAAAGAGATCCAGTTAGTCAATAAGCAAACACACACAACATAACATCAGGAATTCCACCAACCACTAACATGTAAGTATGAATTAAAAAAGTCGCATAATTCAAACTGGCATCATTGAATGCCTGAATTTTTGGTACTGAGCACTTCAAATTTATGAGGTCTTACTGTCCTAAGAAACTAAAATTTTCTTTGAACATTTAGTTTGTTTAGTGAGTGCCAAAAGTTTAGCAAGTAGCGACATGTTGTAAAGCAATTTATATATACTGTTTTACTGCTGAGTGAAAGTAAAGCAGGCTTTATTGGCTAGCTGAACTGATTCAAAGTGGCAAGTCAGGAGCAAGTAATAATGAAATTCAGTGATACCTAATGGTTGCACAAAGGAGGGGGATGAAATGTACTCTGAAGGGCAGAGCTATTGCCAGTGAATAGGGCAAAGAATGTACACAGTTGTATCTACCACTGGCTACGCTTCCAGTAGATGGGTGGACAGAATGGATAATTGTGCAAATGCATAGTACAGTAATTAGCGCAGTTTTAAAACGCATCCATAAAGTACACATTTAACAGCAAGCACCCCACACCTGTTAGTGCAGTGCAAGTGTACGACAGTTGTGTAAGCACCGTATTATAACCTAACTTCATGAAATACAGGATTCACACAACCTGCCTAACTGCTCCTGACTTGCCACTTTGAATCAGTTCAGCTAGCCAATAAAGCCTGCTTTACTTTCACTCATCAGTAAAACAGTATATATAAATTGCTTTACAACATGTCGCTACTTGCTAAACTTTTGGCACTCACAAAACAAACTAAATGTTCAAAGAAAATTTTAGTTTCTTAGGACAGTAAGACCTCATTAACCTTTTGACACCTAATGACGACTATAGTGGTCATACCGCACCGCTAACCTCTAAACATTGCATTTTATATATTTATTAA
>Ga0123357_10010329_pt1 | contig 11863 bp, 9 predicted proteins | sample TergutEmb28metaG_FD_89873 | JGI IMG/M metagenome (GOLD analysis project Ga0123357, IMG submission 89873) | Embiratermes neotenicus P4 segment gut microbial communities from Petit-Saut dam, French Guiana - Emb289 P4 | ecosystem: Host-associated > Arthropoda: Insects > Digestive system > Gut ...
ATTACAGCACCTGAACCCTAACATTAAAAATTGTACTTACTAATGCTTGATACTGGGTAATTTCTTTCAGAGATCAAGCAATATGTACATAAGAACAAAAGCTTTCTAGCATGTGTAAATAAGAAACAAAGTGTTGAAATCAGCAGTCCTGCCTCAAGCAGAGGCCAATGGAAGTATATGAAATATGTTAGCTTCACTTGGCCTCTGCTTCAAGCAGCACTGTCAATTTTTAATGTTAGCTTTTTATGTTAAAAACAATTTTTTGAGTAGAAATTAATACAAACAAAGGACAAAGCCATCAATGGCAAATCATAAGCTTTCTAAAAGTGTCACTGTCAAAAAGACACACTCAGTAGTTCAGTAGATCATGATATCACAACCAGATGTCACTGTACTAATATATCTGATAATTTTATAATTTTGTTCTGTTATAAAGGGAACCAAAGCCACGAAGTGTAAGTAAATTAAGTAATGATACATTAACTACTATCAAGCTTTCATTTCTTTACTAAAACTGCACGCAAGACAATACTACAGTGTTCAAACAAAATGCAGACACAAGCGTTGACAGTACTAAATCTTCGTACCAATTACTATTCACACTATGGAATCATGCTAATAAAAGAGCACAAGTTTTATACGTTACTCACCCCACCTCCTGCTTTGATCCACATGGCAAGCCACCAGGAACTGAACGCAGTACTGCCGACATTCAGCAGAAAAGCGAGGCACACAATCAAAGCAATGAAGTATCCACCTGCTGCAAAGATGTAACTCTGGTATGTGTGGAATCGAATGCGGCCCTTCTGTACTAATTCAGGAGTTGTTAGTTGTCCCCCTTCTGTAAGAATAAAATTACTTGTGCTGTTGGTAATTCACCTTCAAAGGCTGTGGGCAAATGAACTGAATCAAGTGTGATTCAATAAGATGCTGCAATGGCAGACTTCAGCTTCAGTTTACCTGATCATGTAGCAGTGCGACAGACATATACAGGGATTTTATACAAAACGCAAGTCACCAACTTTGCAGAATCTTGGTCAAGCTGACTCAATTCAGTTAGTGTGTAGGTGGCCTAACTTAGCCCTTTAAACAAGAGCACAGTCAAATACACTCACCTCTCGACCCTTGTTTCTCGATATCTTCAACACTGTCTTGAGAACTGGAACTGAGAGGTCTGTTTGGACTGTCCAGTTCCACATGTTCTGTGTCTGCATGTTCCACAGAACCAGCCAGATGAATTTCCTTTTCATTGACATATCTATCACAAAAACATACAGAGAATTGTGAGTCTAATAATTTCAAATTACAAATTCTGACACATACACACACAAACACACAGGGTAAGTTCATGTCCATAATGGAGGTCATGCCACATGTCACTGTAACTACACTACTCTGCTTGAAACAAGGGGGGGGGGGAACTGCAACTTTCAAGGTACAAGCAAAGGACCTTACACTCTGAAAGACATTTAATTAAATTGGTGATCATTATTCAACTAAATAATGTTATATCCCACTAGTGGTGGGGAATCCTTCCTTTGCACCTCTTATGAACACAAAAACACTTGGCTCTCATCTTCAGCCCATTCAGATCCTAGCATATCATTAATACCACCTAAATAATATTTAACAAGTCAAGTCATACCTCATGGAACACAAGTAACTGTCTCCAAGATGAGTATGTTATTGTTCAGGGAAACATTTCTGTTTGTTCTCATGATCATATGAAACACACATACACTCTATGGGAAGCATGCTGTTGCCACTGTTTTGTAATAGGAAAATATTATGTTATGGCTTTCCAAGTTACTATTTTAGCATATTATTTCTTTACAATGATTTGCATATATGTCTTCTTTCAACACAGACCAACTCATCCTTGTTATCCCAACAACAGTCGGCAAACAGTATAAAGCACAAAGCTGTTTACTGTGGAAGCAGCATAATTCAACAGAACACCTTTACCTTTCTTTTACAAATCATATCCTTATTCCCTACAAAGTACAGTGTATTCATAGCATTACACACACGCACGCACGCACGCACACACACACACACACATCCCCCCCAGGCAGGGTGGCTTGCATGTTCCAGTGAGCCTAAGAGCTATACCAGTCGTAGTGGAGGTACTGGCAGGGACGCCCTTGCTGGGCAGGTCAAAGGAGAGGAACCAGACTAAGTAGGGGGTTATATGACAGGCCAGCAACCCATCCATGCACAAAAATCACAAGCTGAAAATGCTCAATGAGGAAAAGGTGGACAGATTAATCAAAGACAGATTAAGCAAGTCAAACAGATGATTCAGAATTGGAGTAAGGTGTCTAGTGATAGAGAAGCATGGTAGAGAATTGTTCAGCAGGCCAGAACTCATCAACAGTTGTAATGCCAAGCTCAGATGAAACACTACAGTAAGTTTTTGATGTCAAAATTAGCTCTGAATACTACACTGTTTCTTTAATATATTAATGTCTCATCACTTACACATCTTCACTTCCTTCCATCCTTTCTCCCATATTCCTTTACAGTCCCTTTCACATGTGTGTCCTATCGTCATTCCCCGTTCATTCTGACCTTCCTCGCATCCTCCCTCTATTTCACATTAAACTATTTTGGGTGAGTACCACATGCTGTTTCATAATTAAAGCTACCTATTGCAACCTAGCCACAGTGCTACAAATAACAATAATTGGAATAGCTTCTGTGTATGTGTATGTGTGTGTGTGTGTGTGTGTGTATGCATGCACGCGTCTGCATGTGTGTATGCTCACATCACAGAGAAGGGGAAGTAGCACTGTGTGGGATGATGCTGTATACAGCTACTCACTGTGGCTGGTCCCCTGTTTTAGAACTCTGTTTGTTAACCAACATCACATAATCCTTTTCTCTTTCCATCAGTTCATCATGAGTGCCACAACAACAGATATGGCCATCTTTCATCATGTACACCTGGTTACAATGCTTCAAGTACTGCAAAACAGAATAAATACAGCAGCACAGTACAGTCTCATCACACACAGTAAATTACTTACTGTCACTGTATTGTAAGTGCTTTACATCAGCTGAAACAAGTTATAAAATTAATGCACAGCAGAACTATGTCAAGGTCACTTTGGATATTACAAACTTACATAAGAAGCAGGCCTCTTCTTCCTACACTTTCCAATTAAAAATCTTTCACTTCAATAAATATTTAGTGAGTTCTATTCCAAATGCACAGCAAAACACAAGTAGGACTACATGTGAAGTGTGTTGTTGATGTCACTGTCACTGTCATTGTTGCCACAGTCATCATCTTAATGGTTATGGTTTTCTATATTCACAAGCATTGGAACTGGTATACAAAGTTCAACAAAATTCCCATATATAAAATTTCATAAAAATATATGACAAAGCTAACATGTGTTTTTCTGCGGCTTCTAGTTGCTAATGCACCAAACCTCGAGGGTGATGTAAAAATTATGACCTGCTTAGAGTTGTCTGGCAGAAAAAATAAGAAAATGACAGTGATGGATTGTAGCTCAAACTCTGTCCGATGCTTACACACTGGGTCACTCCCCCATTATTTTTATTATTATTTTTGGAACTGTAGAGCTTAATGTCACAGTTATGCAGTATGAATTCGAAGAGGTGTAAAAATGTATTTATATATTTAGTGATATTGTTACTAGCTCTAACTACATATCATCAAATGGTAGGAAGGTCAATAAATAATGAATTGTAAAGGACATGGAGTGAATGAATGTGACATTATTTAAGGACCTATCCTGACATTATCTGAAGGCAATGAGCAAAGACACAAAAACTCTCAGTCAGCATAGGTGGTCCCTGGGCTGAGGTTCAAATGGGAAACATCATAAATACAAGAGAGAAGCCAAGGCAACAAGCAGGAGCACAGTAATACAGTTTTCACACACATACATTTAAGAAAAAACTGGGACAGCATATCAGAATGAGGTAACTGGGAACTTAATTCTTCCTCAAAACCTGGAGAGAAATTACCCATGAATATGAAGGTAGGCAAGACTATACCTGAATTTCATGTGTAACAAGTATAACTGTCTTATGATTCAGAGCCTGAAGGATGCATTCGTTGAAAATATGAGCACTAACACGAGCATCGACAGCACTGAGTGGATCATCAAGCAAGTAGATGTCTCTGTAAGCAAACACAAAGTAACACATTGCATGAACAAGCACCAGATAATCCCATCACCCCTTTCAGTACCCCTGTGTGACAGAGTTACTGTACTTCCATGAGTTTACGTCCCCATGTTTAACATTTAAAGAGGAAATAAAGTACATTATGCAGAATGTTTCTGAAACAGATTCATGGTGCTAATAAGAAACATTGTGACTCCTGTATGCATTTACTTCCCACAAGCCTTCACTACATCCATTCTAGAGACTGCCTGCACCTGTTTCTTGAACACCCATACTCCACACAAAAATCATCATCAGTGCTGTCATCACACCCAGAAGGAATATTTTACAACTTCCTCTTACACCACCTTGACAAATGGAAAAGCAGCCACACTAATTATTCAAAAAAAAAAAAAAAACTTTTATTTGTTTCTAGAAGAGGCAAAAGCCAATCAGCATCACAACATTTTCCCTCAAAATAGCGTCTACCCACTCTGGAAGGGAAGTTGTTGATCCAGTTATGCAAAGGCACATGCAAAAAACATGAGATAATGTAGTCACAGCAGCAGATGGGTAATGAGTTACATCATTCTGAAATTTAATTTAAATGATAGCGCTATTATAACGATGATGATGACCATCACAGCTGCTGCAGTCACCACATCACTAACATGTTACTGCAACTGATGTCCACCACTGTCTGACAGCACTCCAAAAACACCACATTCTGCAGACTGGCTCTGACCTACTGACTAAGATCAGGCCCAACATAGTAAACATACCCCCACCCCACCTTTGGGCAGAGATAGTGCCCATCTGCAAAAGTAGCGTTTTTAGTATGCTGCACTTTCATCAGACAATGGATGAAGACCAAGTGAAGTGGCAAGATACTGGCAACAGATTCTGATGTGTTCAGTGATACAAACAACATATGACAAAGTTATGCAGTAAAATATGGCCTGTAAATTTCCTTCAGCACAACAGAGGAGGCATTACACAAGCAAATACTGTATGTGCCCACTCCTCATGCACTGACCTGTTAGCATACACAGCTCTTGCCAGAGCCACTCGCTGTTTCTGACCTCCAGACAAGTTTATTCCTCTTTCACCTATCTCTGTCTGGTCACTGCCAGGAAGCATGTTGATGTCCTGACTCAGTGAACAGCAGTTCACAGCTTCATAGAACCTGAAGCAATATGAAAAGCTTTGTGACACTCGACAAAACATTTCCACACACATTTCTTTTGAACCTCCTGCATGTTCTGTGATTTTGCATGTTTCAGCAATCTGGACATTTTTTTGCAATTATGCACATACATACATATATATAATATATATTACACACACTCATGTCCTGAGTAGCTCTTTGTTTTCTCAGTCTAGCTAGTCAGTGTCTGAGGATTCTTCAGAAAATGTGCATGCACTTGTTACATCATGTGCCAGAATTACTTCTTATAACTTAAGTTACTTAAGCGAACATTTATTGTATCAACTTTAATTTGTTTGAATATTTACCACAAGAGTTTGCTAATTGCACTGGCACAGATGGTAATTTATTTACATAAATATAATCACTTGAATTCAAGCTTTCAGATGTGACTGCCAGTAAATTCTTTAAATTTTGAATGTCCACTGTGCCTATCAGTAATAAACAGCTTTTAGATTCTCATGAGAACTTTTTGTGATATGGACATCAATGTAACTGATTCTGATTGGTTCCTTCATATTATTGAAAAGTCCCATTTTTGTTTATGATTCCACATGGATGACAGATCTGAACTTGCTCACTCACCCATATTTCATAACTTGTGATGCCTACGGTTCAAGGTTTAGTGGTGTCAAGATATGTCCCTTGCAACCTCTGGTGAATTGTGAATACATCTTGTCACCATGAATTTGAGGAATTAGTTGAGCTTGACTGTCAGTCTCTTTGGCAGTTGCTCACAGCAGGGATTTCACCCTTAAAAGTTATCTGGAGCACTGAATTTACATCCTGATGTGACATTCTTGAAAGCAAATCCCTTTGGCAAATTTTAGAACAGTGCAGATGATCCAGACATGTCCTACACTTAATGCTTGTTTTGTTGTTTTCTGGTGGCTTCAAACCAGCTGTACTGAGCTGGTAGTTTCATTGTCTGTAAAAATACTGGCAACACATCCAATTCAAACCAAAAGTCTGGGCACACTGTACAGACACTGGACAGCACCAAGCCAAACTATATTTCCCTCTTACTTTTTTAACCCCATGAAGACTTGATCAAATGTCAGACAGTCTATACTTTTGTCATGCTGTTTTAGTTTTTTATCTTCCTTGATGCACAGTGACTTAAGCATAAACTTCAAATTTCTCAGAGACATAGTACACCTCCTTTTCCTGGAACAGCTGACCTTGATGTGCACACAGTATCAGTTGATAATGGTTAAGTATAAGCCACATACTGTCTCAGCCATTCATCCATTCATTCCACACATTCAATCAAGCCTCCATCCAACTACTGACAGATCCATGCATCCAATGCATCAATTAGTAAAGCTCAGTAAGTAAAATGTGACTCATGTGGGCATGACTCACTGACTCACAACTACACTTTACCTCTTCGAGTCAAAGCTTTCCCCAAAAAGGATGTTTTCTCTCAAAGTTGCATTCAGTACCCATGGCTCCTGACTGACATATGCACAATGGCCATCCCTCGTAACTCGACCCGATGCAAGATGCAGCTGGCCCAAGGTGGCCAGAAGCAATGCTGTCTTGCCAGATCCAACATGGCCACAGATGCCTATCAGCTGGCCCTACACAAACCATGAACCTTTATATCCCGATGTCATCTTAACCTTAACCCTTTGACGCCTAATGACGACTATAGCGGTCGTACCGCACCGATAACCTCTAAACATTGCATTTTATATATTTATTCAACAAATATAGTTACTGAATATTTTAAACATGGTAATATACTCTCCGTTTTTTCCTCTTCAAAATGCAGTTTGTTTCATAAATCTAACGTATTTGGTTCCTGTATTATTCACATTTTATATGTGTGCTAAAATTAAAAAAAATAATTCCGGCGCCAAAAGGTTAAACAACACTGTAAAGTTGCAATCCACACCACAGTTTTCATGTGTTCTCTGCACCTGGTCACTCTTAATTCACACCTTCATGTAAGTACATTTCATACACATGTAAAATTCTTACTGTGGTTACTATCATCACTGTGACTACTATTCATGTGGCCAATATGCTTCCAATGTTTACCACAATTACACCATTTCAGTTGTGGCACATAGTGCATCTGCCAGAGTTCTGCTAGCAAATGTAGGAAACTGAACTGTACCAATCTGGGGTGACCTCCAATGGCATATGATCACACAAAATTTCATCAAAACCTGTCCAACAGTTCTTGAGCTCAAACACACAGATGAGCAGCAGACAGGATCATCCCTATGTGACTCTTTTCTGGCATGTGCAAAGAACACACAATAACTGAAACAAATATACCTACCATTAACTCCTTCCATGCTGGTTTTCTTTTGCTACTATAGTTAACTGGCAATTTAACATCTTCTATTGTTCAGAGATGTGTAACTTGTATCTTTCATTTGTGATCATCCGAATAAATCCTAATGAGAATGGCCAGCACTTTCAGCTAGATATTTCATATATAGTATGGAAAGGGTTAATAAATCAAATGTAAAATCAAAGAAATGGTATGGTACTGAGAGAAACAAAAAGACACCTACTTTTCCTTATATGATACAAATTATAAATAGATATTAAGCATTTATACAACACTTACCAATGTAATGCACAATATTCTAAATTAATATTTAATTTCTGATGTGTCCTACATGTTTCAAACCTCATTGGTTCATCCTCAGGAAGACAAAAAGGACATCAGAAATTAAATATTAATGTAGAAAACTGTGCATTTCATTGGTGTGTGTTATATATTGCAATGCATGGTACAAACAGTGTATTATCCAATCACCTACCTCACGCAACTTCAACTCACATAAATTTACCACGAATAATGTTTAACTTACATCTGTCAGATAAAAGTGTAATGAAATTATTTGTATAAATAAAAAACGAGGATTTGTTAACAGCTATGTGGGTGATATTACAGTTAAGTTATTTACGCATTTTTCAATTAAACTAAAAGCACGGAAACACAGCCAGTAACAGGAAACAGCATCTTCTGACACATTTCCAAAATAAGTCAAAAGAAGCTCATTACAAAAGACAATGTGCCAAATAATCGTCATATTCATGGTTGCACAAATCCCATGTGTCAGGTGGCCTGGGCAACTAAATTTAGTCAAGTGGCACCTAACATTTGAGGGTCCTCAGTATGGCTTGAGATTCTTATCACCCTTCTGGCACTCAGAATTTTGTGGACCCCTGGTCATATTTTTTGTAACACATTATCATCAGAAACATTTAAAGTGAGCTTACTTTAACAGCATGGAAGTTGATATCAGTCAAGGCATTCACACTCTGTTGCTCACTGTTTTTGTAGGGATTCAATTTCTCCTTCTCCTGATCTGTAGCTGGCAGCTGCATCTGTTTTGCACCAAGTGGACTGCATGCACAAACAAGAAATGAAGTAAAATCACAGTCCATTACCAACTATCATGACTGACCGTGCTGTGTATTAAGAGGTCCCAGATTAAAATCTTGTCCCAGAAACTGGATATCTTGACAGATATTTTGGGGAATGTTCCCCAGGCTCTTAAGAAATACAAAAGGTAGAAAAATCTTTCAATGCATCTCTATAATCAGGAACAGTTTATGAAGTGTAATTCTGGGAACTCTAGCACCTCATAATGTTAGTGCACAGAATTCTCTCACAACATTCTCACTTATCTTGATAAAACACAAGCAAAACACTTCATTGTGTAAAGCCTGACAGTCTTTCTTGTTCACAATGTACTCATCTATATTATGTTAATCAAACTCGACCATACATAAACAAGTAGCCTTTCTGTGCCATTTCCTACCATGGACCTAAAGGAAAAATCAATGGCATTATGAAATATGTGTAACACTATGGCCAATATGTATGGCAACAATGGCTGTTAAAGTGAAGTGGAAACACTGTGAAGTTTTTGGATGCAATTCAAATTATAATTCACAAATTTTCTAATTACTTGAGTAAAATGAATTTTATAATTCAAGTGTCACACCTTCTGTAAAGTTCTGACTACTACACACTGTGGTACTGACAAGGAAAGCAACAATATAAGGGATAAAGAACAGGTAGTTTTATAGTAAAACCACTATAATTCAAATGTGTACTTTCATACAGTACATGTGAACGTACCTTGAAGTGTTCTTTCCTGTGTCTGGACTGTGTGTTTGCAGAGCAATACAGTCCCATGAGAATGTGCCCTGGCTAATACAGACAGCCTGAGTCTTGTCAATGGGACGTGTAATGTATGGAGCAACATCTTCCAGCAGCAAGATGCGCTACCAACATAACAGCAGTTACATTACCCAAATACATTCCCATTCAAATAATATAATCACATTCAGTTTTGGGTTAACTTAAAATTAAAGTTGATATCAGATGTATGTCTTGTCAACAAATAATGTTTACAACAACTAAACTTAATTGCAGTTTTAGATAAATGAGTCATTATGTAATTATTTATGAATATAAAATCACATGAATGTCAACATAAGATATAGCACTGCAGGCTTCTAGAATTTGAGATTATAAAGTCTGGCAGATCAATACCAATATTTCAGAGAAACCTGCTGCCTCCATTTGAAGGGTATGCTGGAATCCACCTACTGGAATAGACCATCACGTCTGAGAAGACCATAATCTTAATTCAACTTCAAAGCACTCTGATGACACATGGTCACACTCATGACTGAAACACTGGCCATTGCCCATGACCTCAGGCTAATAAACACACACTGTTTTGGGGGCAGGTCCTGCCACTGTCTTCAGGTGGAGCAGAGAGAGGGGGCAAGTTACTCTGGTGGGACCATCAGACAGAGAAGGGGTTCACAGAACTGCCTTTCAAAGGGCCTTCTACAGTAGGCCTTGGCCTTTTCCCACCACACCTAAACACAGAAGCAGATCCAGCCTACAAAATGCTGTGGGCTTTTTGACATGAGACAATGGACAGTGTCCAAAATTTCAGTCACTACTGATGTTTTCACTCCTACGAGAAACTCAAAACTAACAACATAAAATGTGTTAATAAAACCTTCAATTCACAAAATTAGTACAACATGCAAAAGAAACTGGTAACACACCCAAAGCACCCATCAAGGAAGCATCCCTAAGCAAAATCCAAGCAAATCCGACATCAGAAATGCTACCTGCGGCAATAAAAAAACATAGCACAAAGTCTGACAATTCAAAATATTGGAGCTCTTTTATATCAGGTATGCAATGGTATGTCACACAAGCATCTCATTTACATAACATACACAAAGTAAAATCTGCATGACAGTAAGACACTATAGAATAAATTTAACCCTCTGACACCTGGTGTTCACCTAAATAATAAAAAATTTCATTCCTGCCGTACAGTATCTTACAGCGAACACACTACACTCGATTTAAACAAATTTTTGTATTAGGAAATAATTGCTGTTTTGTGTAACAATCATACAGGACACATAATACACTGAATTGGACTGAAACAGGACTTGGATGGCAAAACAATTGAAACAAACACCCATGATGATGTACATAACGCTTCCTTTTGCTTAAATTAAAAAAAATATATATGTTTTACACTTCTTGACCAAAGTAAATAAACATTACGAATATTGCAAATCTCATACCCTAATACGTAGGTTATTCGGAAAGTAAGTACCATCTGTGCATATCTCTCGCGCATCCTCGAGACTGTCACTTTGCGCATGTGCAGTGACTTCCTCTATCAATTGAGAAGCCACAGATGCCACTTCGTGAAATTCGTGTTGTGTTTATGTTTGTTCCTATGCGTTAAACATATTTAAGACGATTGAAGGAGTCACCGGCTGTGAAATACGGTCTGTAATTCATTTTATTAATGCTAGGAATGTGCTACCAAGTCAGATTCATCACCAGATTTGTCAAGTGTATGGTGACAATGTGATGAGTGATGGCATGGTTAGGAAATGGGTTCGGATGTTCAATGAACAACGAGACAACGTGCATGATGAGGCGCGAAATGGGCATCCATCTTTGATGAATGATGATTTGGTGCGTAGGTCAATGAAAGAGTGCATGACGACAGGCATTTCACAATTTCTGATCTGTCCCTGCACTTCCCTCAGATTTCAAGGACTCTACTCTATGACACTGTCCGTAGTCATTTGGGTCGCAGGTGGCCGCATTCTATGAGGAGGGTATACAAAAACCTGTGCCCCACTATGATGAGTGCCTCAATAATGGCGGCGAATATGTGGAAAAATAGTTTGAAGAATGCAATACCTTTTAACAATAAAATTTTATATGAAACCTTACTCGATTTTTTTTACAGCGAAAAGGTACTTACTTTCTGAATAAGCCTCATATATACAATTTGTACCTTGCAATTCTGAATGCTAAAAACAGTATAACTACAATGTAAAGCTGTAGTGTGTACCGCCGCAGTCCATACTGCAGTGCACACAGCCTGTACCTTGGCAATCTGAATGCTAATAATAATATAACAATATTGTACAGCTGCAGTCCATACTGCAGTGCACACAGTCTGTACCTTGGCAATCTGAATG
>Ga0123357_10010330_pt1 | contig 11863 bp, 6 predicted proteins | sample TergutEmb28metaG_FD_89873 | JGI IMG/M metagenome (GOLD analysis project Ga0123357, IMG submission 89873) | Embiratermes neotenicus P4 segment gut microbial communities from Petit-Saut dam, French Guiana - Emb289 P4 | ecosystem: Host-associated > Arthropoda: Insects > Digestive system > Gut ...
GCTATGAAGATAAGGGTCCCCCCCACCTCACCCAACCGGTTAGAACAGGCTGCGACCAGTAGGAGAGCGGCAAAAAAATATATTTCATGACTTTTGGGACACATCTTGTAATAGCAGACTAATGCTGTAGTGTCAAGGCCCGGGAAGTGAACCGAGTAGTGAATGTACTTAGGAGTTCCAATTCGAGTGATCATCCCAAGAGGCATCTACCCGCTTCAATTTCCAAGTACCCATACAGTTTTGCATCTTTTCATATTTACGATCACGAGTAACCCAACAGGAGGGCAACGTGCTCTATAATGTAAGAACTTAAGTAAACATATAAGAACAATAAAAAAAAATCCCGATGGTTTCATTGGAATTTTTCATTGACATAATCCTTCCGGCCACAATATTGCCCTGGGGTCAATTCATCCTCTAACAGTAATGAGTACCAGGAATATTTCCTGGGGGTAAAGGTGATCGGAGCTTAGAGCTGACAACCTTACCACCTTCATGTGCCGACTGTCTTGAAATCTGGGAGCCTCAGCCTCCTGGAACCCTCGCGGCCTATCCAGGCCTGTAATAGGTTTGCTTTACCTTTTCTTACTCCATGGAGCAAAGTCTTTCTTGAGAAGCTAACCGGTTCTCAGGTAGTCAAAAAATTTCCCTCGTTTTATGGAACCCCAAGGTTTATTACCCCATTCAAATGCCCACTACCTGTCCCTTCCTAAGCCAGCTCGATCCAGATATCCCCAAATTCCACTTCATGAAGATACATCTTAATATTATACTCCCATCTATGCCTGGGTCTTCCAAGTGGTCTCTTTCCCTCAGGTTTGCTCACCAAAACCCTGCATACGCCTCTCCTCCATACGTGCTACATGCCACGCCCATCTCATTCTTCTTGATTTAATCACCCGAAAAAAAAAATGGGTGAAGTGTACAGATCATTACGCTCATCAGTATGTGATTTCCTTCACTCCCCTGTTACCTCTTCCCTCTTAGGTCCAAATATTCTCCTCAAACCCCTTTTCTCAAACACCCTCATCCCTCGCTATCACTTTAGTTCTCCAAACCTGTAAACCTGTTTGAGATCTTATTCTGATACTGTTTACTAACCTCCAGCCCATTTTGGCCCCTGAGATTCAATTTTTCCATATCAGACTTCTATGTTGTTTTTTACTTACTGCCAATCTTTCCCCATCGTTTGCAACCACCTGATAGTAATCAGTATCACAGTCAGCTGCCATTTATATCTTGTTAATTAGCTGAATTATAGAGGATTGTAGAGTGGTTTTTTCTTAAATGGGCCACCGCAGTGGCTTCTCATTCTTCCCTTTCTACCTGAAGACGGAGATATCTTAGGTGGCGTTACCGAGGTTCGAACCGGAGTCCATGTTCCGAAACATGACTTACGCTTTGTAGATTTCGCTGCCTTGTTTACACTAGCTGACTTGTGTATATCACGCAGCGTCTATTAAAATTTATGGCTCTTTTATTACTTAATTTCCATTATTTATTATTATTATTATTATTATTTCTGTTATTATTTTGTATTGAAAATATTTTCAAGTAAATGTCATTATTACAAATTTTTTTAGCATCTGGACAAGCGCAGTGTCCAAAATATAATAGTATGGTTGATTCGTACGGGGATTAAAAGGTTTACGCGTAAAGGAACCAAAAATCACATCCCAACGGAGAAGCAACAAAAGAAGGACATGTTTAATAAAACTGAGCAGTAAATGAATGGTCGCCTATCCCAGTGGCCGCGAGGTCTAAGACGTAGGTCTGTGGCAGCTCGCCTGCTGAGACTGTAGGTTCGAATCCCGCTTGAAACATGGATGTTTGTCTGTTGTGAGTGTTGTGTGTTTTCGTGTAGATATCACTCCGACGAGCTGATCACTCGTCCAGAGGAGTCCTACTGAATGTGGTGCGTCGTTGTGTGTGATGTATAAACCTCAAGAAGGATGAGGCCATGACCCGCCACATTAAAAAAAAAAAGAACATTCTGCACATTAACACCTAAACGTCCGACATTTTGACGAAATATCTGAAACCTTGTCTACCTTCTGTCCGCCACTGATACAAAAGTTCCTCGACCACCTTCTTCTATGTTTTATTTTGCTTGGTCTGTCACCGTTTCTAGTCTAAAAATAACTCTTTCAGCAGCGAAGGGAAACCCCCCTTCGTCTACCTTCACAGTGTCTACTGATTTCAGGCACTTTCACATAGTTGCGAAAAGCGCCAGTTACCTTTGTCATACCTCTTCGTCAGTCTGTTTCTCCGACTGTCTGTCAGTCTGATCGAATGTATCAGTGCGTCTCCCACTGGACGATTATCCGTGAAATTTGATCTGAGGAAAGTTTATTAAGATTTTTGTGATTGATGATATTCTCCTTACCTTGCCATATTTCCCCACATTGCGACATAAACGATACTATTTCGGAAAAAAAGTTGGACATACATTGTGCGTTTTAGTTTTCTCTACAAACTTTGCTTGACAAATTTTTGTTGTAAGAAGAAATAAGCGTGATATTATCGTAACTGTTCACAGGTCTCCACATAAAGTACCCGTCATTCCTGTCTTATTTTAATGAAACTCGAAACCTTTCAACGGATTTTCGGAAAATATTCAATTATCAAATTTAATAAAGACCCGTGAAGTGGGATCTTAGTTGTTCCAAGCGGATGGAAGGACAGTCAGACATGAAAGCGCCCAAAAACTCACTACTGTAAGCAACGTAAATTTCAGATTCTCTTACTTCCAATATTAAAACTCCACACATTCTGTAAGCCTCAATACGTTATGCAAACCTCCATACCGATAGTATGCAAGTTCGTTTCCAAGAATCTTTGTGAGATATGCTTTAAGAACGTGACATGCATGCAAATCTTTATGTTTGGGATGCGGGTTCCTAAACAATTTATTGAAGCTGTTTATTAGTGCATCCCCACCGTGACCTTACACACGAAGGGTCTCGTGTTTGACACTACAGGTAAGCCTATAAAACACTCTGCCCAAAATACAGCGGTTGGTAGGCATCCAACCCGCTATATAACCAAGAACTGAACTAAAGTAAAACGCACGACAGGAATGAACAAACTTTCTCATTAAAGGGTCATTCTACGGTTTACAGATTCTTTAATGGACTGTAAAGTGTAACATGAAATAATTTAAACACTTTTCAACAAGTAGAATATCATATTTGCCTAAATATGGACAAAGAGTGCCAGTACTCGCTAGATTATTGCAAGAGATTGTGCTAGTTTCGGTTCTTAAAAATTTTACAAATATTTTAAGATAATGGAGAAAGGAAATTATCTGTTGAACTCCTGCAATAAAAGAGAAAAATACGGGACAAACGGTCAAGACATTTTAAACCTTCCTGCAGTCTGTAATTCCACAGAAAGTTTTAAAAGGATATCACTGTACTTATGGTCCACCTTAAAGCATGGGTTAACAAAAAGTTGCAATGCAAGTACAATGATTGAGATTTAGAAGAGCTGGAAGCAGATTAATGTTCACACTACAGACAAAAATTCACACGCGCCATAATTTCCCTGGTTTAGTCCAAACTGAAGCCAAGTTACATAATCAGTGTACCATGAGTCTGATCAGACCTGTACTGCAATATAACTCAGCACACCAAAATCCTTCTTAGAAGCTGACATAAGAAATTCCATATTTGTTCAAGAAATGCCTCATCTTATATGAAACCCGGTATTTCATTACTGTGTTCACAGATACCTAACAATGCACCTTGCCACGGGGCAGCTGATTCTATTACACATCCTCATTCACTATTTTTATTGATCTAATTTTAACAGCATTCTTCCATTTACACCTGCATATCCCAAGTGACCTCTTTCCTGTGGGTTTAAGCACTAAAATTTTTTGTACATCTCATCTACTGTGTATGTGCTACTGGTCTCACCTATCACATCCTCGTTGATAGTATCAACCAAAAGATATCTGCAGAAGAATTCAAAATCCAGACACTGTCATTAAGTGACTGTTCCCTTGCTATGGTTACTTCTCCACCTTACCTGTTGTCATACTAGTGTTTTAACCTCAAAATTCTCAAAATCATGTATTCAAATGCATTTCTGCAGGTTTCACAGTGGCACCAAGAACGGGGTCATGAGAATGAGATGTTATTACATTAAATTTGTTATCTCATTAGCAAGTGCTGTTATTTCTTTGTTAAAATATGATTATATCAAGATTTCTCTTCTTTCTTTACATTTAATACTCACCATGCTTTACATTAGTCTTTTAAAATCTACTTTATTCATTTATGTTTCTTATTATTTCTTATTCCCAACATGTCATTCATTTGTCACTTTTAGACTAATTCCTTCCTTAAAAGGAAAAAGGTGGCTTGTGGGCTCTGTGTCAATCCATTTTAGCTTTAGAACTGGGTGAATGGTTTTCACAAAACTGAGTACCATCACGATTATGCCACTGGAGGGTACGCGTTCTGATGTCTCCCATTGAACTGTCTAACCAATACATGGGCTAATTCAAAGGATTAAATTGACACACTAGGCACACCTATAGAAATTCCATTCATAACTGATGTTCAAATTTGCTACATATTTTGGCTCTGGGCTTCAGGCAAGTAATCCACCTATGCATAGTACTGGTTATCTTAAAAAGGCAATCAGCATATTATAACCAAGGGTACCCAGTTGTATACTGGTATGTGCATATTTTAAAACGAAACTATATTCATTTCATAACGACATGTTGAAGAATACCTGTAGCCGCTTAATTACTCTTGTAATTTCTGTACCTCTCGGTCTCTGGGTTTCTTGTAAAAGACACTTATTAATACTTTTAATATTGTACACCCTCCATGCAACTATATTACATTGCAATCATTGCAATATTTAACAAATAAAAACTCTGTATAATGCATTTGTATTAAATGTTATATATCTTAGTAATACTTTTGAATCCTTTGCCTGTCACACAGTGAACCTTATAATTTATTTTGTCCTGTTATTTATCAGGTTTTCTACAGAGAGTCTAAAGTTGTAGCGTGGTTATTTCTTGTTTTGTAAATAATTAAATTTATATGACACAGAAACATGCAATGATGTAATTGAATGTGTGGTGCCCACTAATGCATCACGGACACTTCGCATTTCTGATAAGTGGCACTGGAGTCAGCAGGTGGGTGGGGTTGGTGTTTATATGAGTGACTGGATGGCAAAGAGACTAGCATTTGTTTGTATATAAAATAGTGGCTCTTCATATTTCATGTTTCAGGGTTCGTTTATCACCATTTCAGAACAACTGTTCTAAGACATGATTTACAACTTTGAAGAAAAACTGACTTGTATTTAATACAAGTCATGTAATATGTTTCTCTTCTGTTACAGTAAAGATGTACAGCCAGTGATCAACATAGGACATAACACATAAGACAAATTTTAATTACAGACAAATTCTTCCACATGCAATCTACATACCAGTCTGTTTCTGATGTTTAAGAATACTTTTGATGTCTGTGGTGATCCCTGGGCAACATTAGGTAAATAAGCTGCTTCTGTAGCCATTATCTTGTCAAAAGATAATCAACTCTGAAAAATGAGATCATATAAGTGGAATATAATATGAATTATATGTGAATATTATAAATGTTATGAATACCATGAACATAATACGTTGAACAGTTTAAGAAATGTATCTGTACTGTAACTACTACAGTATATTTGCTCCTCTAAAATTCCTGGAAACACTGTAGCAATCGGTACGCATTTGATATTAAAGCCAACTGTATTGCTGTTACTTACCAAAGCTGCATTCTACTACACTGTTAACAATTATCACATTAGTAATTCCCTTTCAACACAGCTTTATTGATTTAACATACCAGCATATATTGTGAATGATACATAATCAATTGCATGTTTCAGCTCACAGCAACCACCTTCAGGTTATCACTAAACACTACATTTCTATTGTGATTAGAAGAAGACTCATGTGAGCTGAAACATGCAGTTGATTGTGTATTGGTCTCAGTCCTTTGCAGTAAGTCAATAAATCTGTGTTGTGTAGAAATAAAATTGTTAGTGTGATAGTTACGTATCACTCTTACCTGGATCCCAACAAAAGACAAACTACCTTACAGCCATCGACATGTTCAAATCAACAGGCTGTTCCAATTACTTTGCACAAATCCATCTACCATAAATCACAAATTGAAGAATTTATGACAGTGTGCTGCAGATGAAAAAAAGAGTTAAACGATTGTTTTAATGCAACTGTACCTTCTCTGATGATGGGCCAGTGAGGGCCAAAACAGGCAGGATTTTACATATTATGACATTATTGTGATTCTGATGAATTCTGTGCATTTTGGGTTTACATTGTGCTCCTGTGCATTCTAGTTTTACAACTGTTTTCTCAATATAGGTCATTGCTACCTACACTCATAAATTTTTTAATCTCCAACCACACAGGTGTGAACATTCCACACCTCACTGCCTCTTGCCTGAAGAAATGTGTATACAGTTTCTTTTGGTACCATCCCTTGTAATTTGTTAAAAACACATCATATACGTTCCCTGCCACAACAAGCCTAGTACAGAAATTTTATCATTAGAATGCAATTCACATTCTATGCAATCCTCCAGTTGTATTTCACAGTCTAGTAATATTTCTCCATTGCTATGCAGAGTTCAACACGACAAGCACTCTGGCCCTGTCACCAAAGAAATAAAATTCAGCAGACAATTTGGGTCAAACACTACATTGTGATACAATATTTTGAAAAGGCTCTCTTCATCATTTGATTTGTGGCTAGTAAGCCATGCAAAAGAAGCATTAATTTTCTCTCAGAATAACTAGAAATAACATTATGTACACGAGCCAATTTGAATTACTATTGTTGCACAATTCTTTGTAAACTTGTTTTTGTGTTATTGCTGCTTCCTCCTTTGAATACACGGCAATTTTTTGCCCTTCAATATAACAGAAAGCAATTCTCGCTTTTTGTTTGGCAAGGCACTACCAAGAGGAAACTTCATGAAAGCTTATCTGTGACAGGCTCTCACTTTCAGCACTTTAACTGTAACAGAGCTTGAACTCAAGTATGAAAATATCATCAAAACAAATAACACCACCCAGAGCTTGAACTGAAGTATGAGAAATATCCTCTAACTAGTAGTCAAATTGAAAACACATATGCAGATAGAAAATAAATACAGCCCTATTGTATTCAATTTGTGTGGAAAACTACTGTTATGTCCTGCTGCACTCAAATTCATTTAACTATGAAATTAAAAGCCATTCCAAAATAATGATTATATTTCTATAACAACAAAAATTTCTTTCCAGTGACACTAAAATATAAAATATAGGTTTTTAGTTTGTATAAGTTATGTACCTCAGGTATCATGTACATATTTTGGTGCACAGAATTTAAGTGGCAAAAAAACTCCTATTATTTTTTCAGACTGTGTATACATGCAAAACATAACGGGCAACACATATGTGCACAGCCTAAATGAGTAACACAGCCTCTTTCTCCAGGATTATATTAGCTGAAACATGAAGCTGACTGCTCACCTCCATCCACTTTATAGGTCAATATAACTTGAACTGTACTGCAATTATTCCACATGCCTTCACACCATGCAGAAAAGAAAATTAACCTCTACCTGTGCAGTACAGGGGGTTTGAATGCTAATGTGCACAACAACATCCACATTCTTCTCATGAATTGATCATTAAAATTATTTGATCTAAATTTAAACTGAAATGGCTTGAAATTTTTCATTACAATGCTCAAATACCAAATTTCATGAAAACACCTCTTCAGCTGTTTTCAGGTTGTTAGATGCATACAGATGGATGGAATGGCACAGCAGGTTTAATAAACTCTACCTGAACAAAAAATGGGAAGCAAGTCTTAAGTCAAAGGAAATATACTCCAAGAACTGGCTATTATTATTATTATTATTATTATTATTATTATATTTTTGCTTCTTACCCATATATTTTGATATATCCAACCCAGAATTTTATAAATAATCTCCCCACTCACCACTGCACACAAACAAAAACTGGTGACAAGTCATATAATTTTTCTCTGAGGGTATTTGACAGGATATATTCTGGCATATTTAACAAAAGTAAACTGTCACACTATGACCAAGATGACAGAACTTTACATTATTCTTCTACTACACAACCAATAGATGATAGTCAACTTAGCATCTGAACAGCCTGAGCCTTCAGATTTCCATAACTTTTTTTTTTGTTTTTGAACTTTAAACTTCAAGAATTTCACAATAACATATTGCTGATTGCTGATTGAAATCAACACGCATAACATTTATACCACTTTTAGATTATACATTCTATTTTTTAGTACATTGTTGCACAAAGGAACATAAAGTTTCATAGTCATAAAACTCAAATTCTGCCACTGGTCCATGTGTACCACCAATTCATAACTATATCAATAAGTCTCTTTCATGCAGGGTTCAAAACCAAATCATATATTTTTGCCCCATCTGAATCTGAACAAAACACTTTTAATGAACAACTAAACTTCAGACTTGAACCAATAATTTCTTAAGAAGCAGTGCAAAACAATTCACTACTGAACCTCGAATTTTGATAATCTGACTCACGTCTGGAATTATATAAAAGAAAAACTGCTCATTCACTAACATTCTAGACATTAAAGCAACCAGAGTCCGAATTTTTCCCTTATCATTTTCTTCTAGCAGTAAAATAATCTAATCTTTATCTGGCATCTTTACACATTTCTGTGAAAGCTATTGATAACACAACTGGTTATATCAAAAAGGACATTCATTATTGAAAGCATTATTTTTAAATGTTGCAATTAAGCTGAAATTTTTTATATTGCTGTCCTGAATTGTACCAAAAATAAATGTGAAGAAGTATTTACTTCCTTCTGCTGTAATAAATTCAGATCTTAATGTACAAAAATTAAAGCGTCTAAACTTAAATCATAACATGTTAGAGCATCTGTACTTCCAGGCCACCAAATGCACGTTATGTAAATATGTCTGAAATGTAGCTTGCAACACAATATATATTCTCATATGTTTCTCACATATGGTAAACAAAATGACAATGTCCTAATAGTGGTGAGGGTTTCTCCCAGTAGCTACCAACTGTGTGATATCTCAGTTTCAGCCTATGTATACCTTAAAAATTATGTCACTTCTAGTGCAATGTTAAAATTCAGGCAGAAGGGTTGGTAGAGGTAGCTTGTTTAAGTATGAGGCATAAACACAAAATCTGAAAACTAAGAAAGAAAAATTATTCAGTGTGATAATATATTTGTGTTATGCTCTCAGCAATTGAGTATGAAATGGGATATTCTATAAGATATTCTTACTGTGAGATGTTACAGACAGATGTGTAGGGCACACAGAACAAAAAAAAATTATCATACTGATATAGTCCCTGATGGAAAAAAAGATCATCACAGTGCATCATTACCAGTCATAAATTAAACAAGATTAAGAATGTAATATATCCATAACATGTGCATAATGTAACCCATAACATTCCCAGCACTGTTCTTTAGAGTGTACTAAGCTTACTGGCTGTGTGTTTACAAAATCTGACCAACAGTTGTTTTATATATGGATACAGTCATTTATGGATTTAATGAAAGTGGTAATGGAGCTGAAAACTGAAATCCTGACAACTTCTAATGACTGTGCACCATATTAAATTTCAAACAGATCTGTTCCAATGTTTTCATCACAGGCAGCATATGACAGACAGAATGACAAACGAACTGTCAGATATGATCCCCAAAACTTTAATTATCGGTAAATGATAAGACCTACAGTAAACTGTATGGAGCATAAAACAAATGTATCATATTTCTTTCCAATTTTTGTTTGAATTGTTCCATGTTACAAATAAATAGTTAGACATTTACATTCTAGTCACATAGAAATGCCAAGCAAATTTCCATTTATTATTGTCTACTTGTAAACAACACTTGAACTGCCTGATAACTTTTACTGAACCCTATCATACTTAATTCTAAGAAGATTCATTCAAGAGTTTCTGATTTGGCAATGTGTCAAAAATAGACAGACAGGTATGATTACCATATAAGGAGTTTTCTTTTACTTCTTAAAGAATGTCTAATAGTTTTAAATGTAAATTAGACATCTCCAAAAAGATATATTTTACTATGTCACCGTTTTCAATGATAAATTTTGTACAAATACTAAAGAGGATTTTACTCTTGATGAACATTTAACATTAGCACACTCTTACTATTTTTTTAAATGTGTCCTGTCCATGCCATGAAGGCATGTAGCAGGGAGCAGACATGTAGCTCCACTAATGCTTAAAGTAGGCACCACATGCAGATGTGTAGTTAACTTCATGTCCCATATATCTTTACAGGCAAAACAGGAATTAACTACAGCCAATCTACTCTTTGCTTTTAGAAGATATTTTGCAGTTTTCATATTATATGTAGAGGCAATGTTAGCTCAGTCGGTATAGCGATTCGCTATTCGCTGCACGGTCCGGGGATCGAATCCCGGTGGGGGTGAGATTTTCCGCACCCGTTTAGACCGGCCCTGGGGTCCACCCAGCCTCCTATACAATAGGTACCGGCTCTTTCCCCGGGGGTAAAGCGGTCGGGCGTGGCGTTGACCACCCAACCCCAAATAGAGCCGAGGTTAAAGAAAGAGTAGATCTATACCTCTACTCCCCCTCTGGGCCTTCGTGGCCTGTTCTAGGTTGACCTTTACCTTTACCTACGCCTATCATATGTAATTTGTAAGGTATCTTTTATTTCCTTAAATTTATACTGAGATAAACATTAACCTACATTATCAAAGTTTTATTTATTCACCAACTGATGCACTAGTGAGTTGTCTTAGAAAACAATATTAAAATTTCACATTAAAATCTTCATTAAAACAGCTCCGACATGTTTCGGTGTTACAGTTACACCATCATCTACTGCCGAACAGTGTAACAAACAGACACCAATAAGGACCTAATATATGCAGCCACATAACCACCGTATTAAACACACACCGATGTATTTTAATGGACTATTTTAACAAGTGTAACTTTAGTAAGCACAAATTAATGCGCTCCCTGATGATGGTGTAACTGTAACACCGAAACATTTCGGAGCTGTTTTAATGTAAATTTTAGTACTGTTTTTAAGACAACTCACTAGTGCATCAGTTGGTGAATAAATAAAACTTTGATAATATCAAGAGGCACGATAAGAATGTGAAAATTAATCTACATTATTTACTATTTTATGCCCTGGTTTGAAAATGGTACCAGTCCCTTGAAAGAACAGGCTGCCTCCATTTTCCGAAGAAGCGGTCAGTCTGTATTACCAAGGGCTTGATATCTAGCCAACAAGGTATGTGTCAGAACTCTAAAGAGCAGAAACTTGAATTTTCATTGCCTTAATTACATGAAATCCCAAGAATAGCTTAATTTACCATTTGGGTCATCCTACTCTGAATCTCAACTCCTGCTGAATATTGGGGAATTTTACTAAAACATTCCTAGAAAGTTCAAGTTCTTTAAAACAACATGAAAGACCATTTACTTCTGGACATACCGTGAGCGTCTTCATAAATGAAACAAGTTGTTTTCTGTTTAGGTAGGTCATGAACCCCAACAAAGAGCTTTATTATTTGAACACACTGTGTTCTCCTCAGCGCTTGGCTGTGTCTGAACAGACACTTATATAGCAGCATTGTTCGGGTGCGCACCAAAAATTTTTTACAGGGATGGTTGGGGGGGGGGGGGGGCAACCCCTTTTACCTGTAAAATTTTTTTTTTAAATATATTTTAAAAAAAACAAATAATCATACATAAAAA
>Ga0123357_10010331_pt1:0-10000 | contig 11863 bp, 5 predicted proteins | sample TergutEmb28metaG_FD_89873 | JGI IMG/M metagenome (GOLD analysis project Ga0123357, IMG submission 89873) | Embiratermes neotenicus P4 segment gut microbial communities from Petit-Saut dam, French Guiana - Emb289 P4 | ecosystem: Host-associated > Arthropoda: Insects > Digestive system >...
CAGACATCTCGCGGATTTTCTGCACGCAGTGTTACATACAATGCTGCTGTTTGGTTTACTCATTTATGTCGACAACCAATGCTCCGACTGTCCTGGCTCGACGAGCACAAACTGCGTGACGATTTCAAACTTCAACGGATGGACCCAGCCGTCCCATAACAACCGTTAAACAGCAGCGCTAGAAAACGAGCGTGGAGAAATGCTGTACCAATAACTTCATATAGAGACAACTTAAGGAGACGCGCGTGTGTGAACACCGTATAACGGCGTGCAGCGCCACAGTGAGAAGGAGAGACGTAAGACGTCACAAGCCAATTCCGTGCGTCAGTCATCTTCGTAGTTTGCACGTTTGTCAAGCAACTGTCGGTACCGTTGTGTTTTCAGGAGGCGAAGCGTTAAAATGTCAGACTGGAGACCGCCTCACGCTGACCGACGTCTACATAGCTGTCTTCAGTTCCTGCAATGAGATGCCACGATAACAATCCTAGTTATCCCCACGATCGCGTCATGTCACACCCTTGCAGTGCGCTATGGATCAATCATTCCAGCATTAAACAATATAATTCTGAGCCAGGGGTCGTCACATTTTTAACAAATCTAGAAGTTACCTCAAAGCTCTGGACTTCAGATGGGTGACAAGCCAGTTCCATACCGAGGACCCACAGATACACTCTAAGGCCCCACGGTACAAGATTCAACCTGACGCCCGGGATTTGTGTACTCCTGATCAGGGCTAGCGATAAAATCGTTAAATAAGCCATAAATGTAATATAAAAAGCATAATTTACCGTCATTTTTCTGTTTCGAACTACGGGCCGAATTGAGAAGACCCGAATATATCAGATTTACTTTCTTGAAACCTATACGTACGGTAGCCTTCGTTGGTAGAGTTCCTGGACTTAATTTTAACTTCATTCTCTACCTATGTTCTGTTCGTTACACAAGTAAACTTAAATGTCTTAATTTGAGTGCTATTTCGTCTTTAAAGTTTTAGTTGCACTCTGTTTGATACTGAAAAGGAAAGCAAACATGTCCCGGGCGAATAGCAGGGGCTACTCCTAATATATAAGATAGCACATCCAGCGTCTGGTAGAAACATTATCGTCAATGATTTGCTAGAAGGAATGTGGCACGAATGGGTATTAGCCAGTTTGAATGTACTAAAGGAACACACAAAAAGATCAGTCCAGATAACAGTACCCAGGGTAGCATTTAGTCCAGATCCTGATGTGATCAGACGGTCAAAACTTCAGACTAAAGCCGGAAACAATTCAGGGACAGACCTCCCCATATTTGAAAGAGAAGCTGATTCAGTTCCAATAGGCCACGACGCAACGCTGTTTTGTCCCAGCACCAGCGCCAGTCACTCCCTGCTTCCCCATTCACCCTCACATGTATGACGTCATAACTTCATTCATCTATGTATGCAGAATGTAGAGCACACAGGGGACGTGTGCTGCAACATGGGGTCGATGTGGACACAGCAGGGCACGACCTAACGATCGTCATTAATTTGCGATCTTGTTAATGCCATGCAGCTTTTATCGGCTTCACATTTTGCTTTGTATTTGCTCTGTCTGTTTACTTTCTTGAGTGCCTCAGTGTCTGTCACCGCAATCTGCACAACTGTTGAATCTGAGTCACATAAAAAGGGACGCCACGAATACGCTCATGATCATCTTCTTACTCATCCATTTTCAAGTGATCGAAATCACTAATTGCACGGAGCAAACTGATTTTTGAGAAAGCGACAACCATTCAGGTATATGACTTTAATTAGTCATTAACGTGTTCACAAGAGCGGATATATTCTGACAAGTCGCCACAGTGAAATTATTTTAGATCAATTAAAGTATTATCCTCCGATTTACACAGAACTTTCGAAACAGTCTCTTCACTTCAGTGTGTCAGACCAAACTTTTCCGCGTGTTTATGATTTCCCATATGCTTGCCAAATGCTCTTCACAAATGCTCCAAATTCCGAAATAAAATCTATGCTATGTTCCTGCAAGTACGGACGCATCAGTCTTACAAAAAGTAACACAGTTTGTTTGCCAGCTCACACCCAAGACCGGGGAGTTATCTGACAATATTTGAATCCGTACCACGAATCGTGAGGCACGCAGTGGCGTAGTTGCGCTTCAAGCCGGAAGGTCGCCGGTTCGATTCCCGACGGTGTCATTGGCCCTGTGGCTCTGGATTCGACTCAGAAATGAGTACCAGGAATATTTCCTGGGGGGCAAAAGCGGCCGATGCGTAAGGCTGGCAACCTTGTAACCTTAATGCGCCGATTGTCTTAAAATCTGTGAGCCTCAACCCCCTGGAACCCTCAGGAACTGTCCAGGCCTGTATAGGGATTGATTTACCTTCCCTTTACCTTTACCATAGCACAAATTTTGGTCACGTGTGCTACTAGTGCCAGCAGGTGTAAGTCTGCAGACGGTAGCTCGAAACCAAGGAAATGTGAACATATGATAATCAAACATTCGTAATAATACACACTAATTCACTGGTTCCCAAACTGTGGGCCCGGACCACCGGTGAGGGGGAGAAGTTATTCGAAGGCCATGCGAATTCATATAGCTTCGCAGCAAGTCTTGCCCTTTCAACTGGTGTTTCATTTCTATTATTATTATTATTATTATTATTATTATTATTATTATTATAGATTCAAAGTGAATTAATTTACAACGTTTCTGAAATCATAACGGGTTTTCAATCATTATGTACTTTATCAGTTAATGGAGCACAGCAATGCAGTAGTTTATGTTGGGGGTTCACAAAACTCTTTAAATGCAGGAAGGGTCCTCTGCTTGGCAAGCTGGGAACTTCTGGGCTACACGACGTAGCAAACGGAACTTTCTCACTTGCTGACAGGCTGACCCAGTGAAGTATTTAATTTTGTATGTATTACTTTCCGACAGACTTAGTCACTATCTGGCAGGCAGCGCATGTGACGTATCTCCATTAATATTTTGCATTTTCTGGCAGACTGACACAGTGACATAAAGGTATCTCCAGCACTAAACTGCTTCAAATCGACTTTCCGAGTCAAGAGCAACACCAACATCACACTTCTACATCTACAGTGGCGCCACAAGGTCCATTATGAAAGTCTGTAATTTGATTCCAGAACACACACTGTCATAACCCAGAAGTCCACAATGTGAATCGACTGAGAATGTTCGAACAAAACGTGCTCAGGGAGATTTTGGACCTGAAAAGGACGAAGTACCACGCGAGTATCAGAAATTGCACTCTGCACGTGACAGACTTACTGGTATGGTAATTAATAAGACATTTTAGTGTTGGCTTGAAAAGTAGCACGTAAATGAGAATGTAAGAATTTTATGTACAATTTTGGTTGCAAGAAATTTGTATTGGGCAGGAGCAGAGGCATAGCTACGAGAGGGGGAAGTTGCGGACGCTCCAGGCGGCAGAGTCCAAGGGACGACAAATGGGCGACAAAATAGATATTTTACATAACAAAGGACGATTTTCTGCGCTCAAAAAATTTTAAATTATGGACACAAGTGAAAGGAAATTAAATACATTTTGCAACTTTTTTTATTTTTGAAATTAATAATGTCTGTTAAGTACGGCCATTGTGGTTACTCGCCCCAGGCGTCAAAAAAATTCGCTACGCCACTGGTTCCCATCCTTTTAATGTATTTCCGTAGTATCCATCATAATGTTAAACTCCCAGCTCTTTCTCGGTCTTCCGAGTCGTCGCTCATCATTCTCTTTCAACATCAAATTCTTTATGAATTACTTTTCTCCTCTATCCACCCTGACATGTTGAAATTTAATACTCGTAATTTATAAAATTAAACAATAAAAATTATCCAAAAAAACCAAATAAATTTCTTACAGTTTAAGTATTTCTTACGTATTTTCTACCGTTAAAATAAAAATGTCATTTGCCTCGGCTTCTCTGCAATTGATATTTAGAAAATCTGGTCACTGCATACAGGCATTGCGCGCCACCTTTCAGAAATTACTGCCGGCTCTGATGGTCAGCTGTCGTAGCAGTACTACGTGACGACTTTGGGTCGTTCGGTAATATCACGTACTGTCCGGTAATTCCTACTGTCAACAGATTAATGAGAACACAGCATGTGTATTTGTAGGCACATTGAATGTGCCATCAGATAACTGATTCTTGAGTTATTTAATGACGATGTTTCAAGTGCAGCAGATATGTTTTTTGAAATAAGAAGGGATACCGAGCATGAAAGGCAACTAGATACAAATCTCGTCTGAGTGTCGCGGTTGATTGGCAAGCTGACAAACTGCCCCACTATTCGTCTGGAGAAGCGGGAAAAGCAAAACAGAGCAAAAATTTTATCTAAACATATGTCCGGAAATTAGTGGTTTTTGAGTCTATTTGAAAGGTCACATTCGACAATAAATACCCTATATTTCACTTACAATTAGCATAATACATTTACAATACACGTTTCCAATTTAATAATTATTGAGTTATTATCGTTTAGGAAGTCACAGTTAACATCTTATTCCTCCAACTGAATCGATGCACGCGTGGACACGGCTGATTTTGGACTGCTGTAACATTTCAAAGGTCTAGGGGTGATGGCGAATGATTTGACAGACATAAACAATGTGTTGTTGACGTGTCTTTTCATTTTAAATTGGAGCTGACTACACCAGTGTTTTTAAGTGTCCCCACAAATAAAAATCCAAGGGAACGAGATCACCACAGTGTTTGGCAGAACCTCGAAAACTGTCTGCGGACATATACACGTACTGATATGAACATTTTTCCTTGTATTGGTAAGGGGAGCTCACTCCTGAAGTTCGTCCAAGCATTTCATGTACATTCTGCACCAGGCGTGATTTTTACATTCAAAAACTCTCTCTTTTGGCACAGCTTGTTTATGCGTTTCTCTTGATCCTTATAATAAACAACAGCTATTTCCCCAAAAACCGTAAACTGATCCTATTGTTTTGTACATCATGCATCCTGTTTATATCACCTTTCAGTTACCAACACTTACGCACCAGATCACATATTACTTACAGCTCCAATGTGTTTTGTTGTTCGCTGACACCATGTTTAGGGAGCCCCGTTCAACTGCATGTTCTTTGAAACACATCAAATGTACACAAGCTGCCGATGGCAGCACGCTGCAACAGAGCTCATTTTCACACAACCCACACAACTTTTAACTATCATAAACTTCAACTATTTTAATGGACGTACACATCAGCGGAGAGGTTTTTGTGATGGAGCTATAATTAATATGCAATCTAGTAGTCAGAGGATGGAGCGCAAGTGTTGGTCAATAAAAGGTAACTTTAGCCGATGTTTGAAGTGTTTTCCGTGTGGCATCGTGTGGGTGTTATGTATAATTCACCTGCCAGCTTCTTGTCTTTGACGTCGTAGAGGAATTCTCGTTGAAAGTTCTTTAGTAAGTAAAAAGGAACTCCTTTTGTGGAGAGGACTTTCATCCGTCTGTCCATCTATTACTGACCTAGCATAATGTTATGATGTGTGCCACAGACGACGGAAGTATCAGGGGGTTTACCCTACGTAAGCATTGGTGTGGAAGCCAATGTTAAACTTTTGGAGCGTGTTGGGGAACGCTCTTGAATGACGGGGAAGATCGTAGTTGTACAAGAAAGAACAAAGTTGATCTAGTGTGAGAAAATGTCGGGAAAATATTAAATTAATACGGTAATTTATTGCTGAATATATTATAACTGATCTAAAGACGTACTGTAGGCTTACTTTCATGAGTACTCAAATGTTTTTTTGTTACAATTTATGACATGTGGATACTGAAGCAGTACATATCGTCCGAGGGTGGATGGTCTCCAGTGTTGGCTGTCCGTACCTTGTGTTATGTATCTTATCGTCGTCGCAATTAAATCGCGTGGGAAATAGCGTCCTGCGTGACAGCTGCCTTGTAAGCAGCAAGTTAATCATAAAGCAGCAGCAAGTTATTCATAACGCTCCTTTTAAGGCGTACGCTGCTCGTCGTTAACGGTCTTGCTATGTAGTATTTTAGACAGGTCCTGCGGAGTCACTTTGGCATTCTTATTACAGCTCGCAGATAAGTAACCGTGTGTTCATCCGGTTACTTACCTGTTTGTTATAAGTCTTGTTGTCTTTAAGGCCTTTAGTCAAATATCTGTGCTGTCCTTGCTATTCATTTTATTCTTTGCATCTACTTAACATTCTGCCGATACAGCCAACCAGTTAAACGCGGCGTTATTCACCGTTTAAGAAAGATAAAGGTTTAGTAATGTGTTCACTAGAATTTGAGCCAGATTAAACAATCCACACACACACACACACACACACACACACACACACAATTCCTTGAAGATGCGTTGTAATATTACTATCACATCTAGGTCTTCAGAATAGTTCCTTCCTTTTAAGGGTTTCGACTAAAATTTCTGTCTCAATTGTCACTCCTCTGTCTGTGCTACATTTAGAAACCGTCCCTACTTATTTGCCCTCAAGATATACAGCAGTATGTATGCCAGTGGCTGGGTCTTGTGACAATGGTAATGACGTTTCATTATCAATAAAAGAGCGGAACTTTAGTAGTGACTGAGTGACGTTTTGTTTCTCAAGAATAACTCTCTCTTTCATGGCGGTAATTGCTGGGCACATTCTGCTTGTCTTGCTACTTCCTCACTCTTCGTCTACTACTCTCTAACAACTGCCTTCAGACTGTTATCACATTTCTTATAACGCTGACGGGCCTGTTTTCTGAAGTTCGCCAAGTACGCTTTGTTTAAGGCACAACGCAGATCCTATGACGCATTGCTCAGCTCGATAGATAACGACAACAATAACACTAAACCCAACACGACACGCATTTGCCTCCAGCGGCCAAGACATGGATCTCTGTAGTGCTGCATGAGGGCATTTCTCAGTCTCCCCTCGAGGTTGACAGCCTGTGTCCAGGTGACGCACGCGATAATACTGTGCTACTTCGAACCCTTCCGTCAGATCATAACTGAACAATAGGCTAAGTAAATGGGCTAGTTGTGTAGGATATATTATTGCGATCTTCAGCATATAGGTCTACATTGTTGGGCTGACCAGATCAAGGACGATGTAACTGACATGTACAGGAACCTTAACCGCAAAACCGATGACACACACGTTCATGGAAATATAATATTTAAATGGTGGTAATGAAATCGCGCGTAACAGTGTCACAGTGTTGGTCTCTTCTAAACACGGTAATGAACCTACATGTTCAACGAAAGGCGATAAGTCGTGACCAGCTGGGCGCCTATCAACGTCTGAAGAAATACCTGCTTGTTAGACTTTTTTTTTCACAAATAGCAGTCTAAGACCACTTTTGACTAATCCAGAATGACAAGAATCCTGTGAGATTTGAGGTTCTGACTGTGATGAGTGCAAAAATTACTGTCCTTTTTGGATCTGACGTCGTGTACCTTGATAAAGACAGCCTACTCCAAAACGTTGATACCTGACTACCAAAATATACGACGTTACATCCCTCCAAAACGTAATCTTAATACAAACCAGTTGTCAATGCTACTTCAACTACACAAAGGGTAATTTTTTGCGTGCTATTGTAAGTTGACCCTGAACGTTGTAAAAGGGTAGGACGCGGTATAGATGCGTTTCGAGGTACTGTCGCCAACACTGGCTTGGACAGACTGGAGAAACCAACTTCAAAACTCACACAGGGTAATTGAGATTAGAGCCATGCACGTCTTTGCGGTATACGCACATGTTTATCTCTACAGCAACCTGCTGTTAACACCTACCGGTCACTGTATCTACAGCCTGGTTAGCACTAAAAACACTGAATTTTACCCTGGAGAAGCAGCTTGTTTTCTGTGAGGTAGAAGAAGAATTCTTGTTAAAAGTTCTTTAGTAAGTAAAAAGGAACTCCTTTTGTGAAATGGACTTCCGTCCGTCCTTCCATCTATTACTGACCTAGCGTAATTAACTATTCTTGGGCTTTCATGAAAATCAGTATAGGAGTTATTTACAAACATTTGTTGAGCACAAACGAGTTTCGTGAAAATTGACTTAGTGGCAGTCATACTTTGCTCATGGATGTAAATGAATATCTCCTCGCATTTCCACATTTCTTGATTTAGTTGGGTGGAATATGGTACAGAATATTTCACAGTAATGCCACTTAGAAATTATGAATTTAGTGAAAATCGGTAGAGTGGAAGTCGTACTATACCTAAAGGTGTAAATTAAATTTTGCTGTATGGCCCATATTTTTGACCGATCTCAGTAAAATTCGGTACAGGAGCGGTCTGCAAAGTCTCACTTTTATGAGTATCCCTAAAATGGGCGCACTTAAAGCCACAAAGCGTAAATGAATTGCTATCAGTACTTTGCACATTTTCTTCGATTTTGGAGAAATTCGGTGTAAGAGATATGTACTGTACGTAATGATGCTGAATATTTTTTAATTCCGTGAAAATTAACTCAAGAAAATCTTGTTTTTAAGCGTTCGCCGTGTTCTAAATGTAATTTGTTCCTTTTTGGGTAATTCCCCGGCGTCTGAGTTCTAATTGCCGACGTTTCGGAACTCACTGTTGGTTCCATCTTCATAGGCAGGTGAATGAAGTACTTCATTCACCTGCCTATGAAGATGGAACCGATAATGAGTTCCGAAACGTCGGGAATTAGAACTCAGGCGCCGGGGAATTTCCCAAAAAGGAACAAATTAGCTCAAGAAAGGCAGTAATTTTCCAAAGAGTACATGATAATACAGGTATGGAAATACCGTGAAACCGTATGATATTTCGAAAGAAAAGAAAGACTTGCTATGTCACGTGTACGACGTCGCTGAGTACACTATTCGGAGTCTTGGTGAGAATGGTATTTAGATGACTTTCAGGGTTCGAATGTTTGAAAGTCCGCACCGGCGCCATATTGACACTTGTGATTAAACAAAACGTTTTATGCAACTCTCGTGCCCTTCAACAAATTTTCGCGGGCCGAGGTGCGGCGCTCACTAATCTGATCTACACAGCTACAACATATTTCTTCCTCTTTAATTTCCTCCTGCGCAAGAGGACCCCACCCCTCCTCGCCCCCTGCGCTCCGAGCTGGGCACCATCATGTTTGCTTCAGATCCAAGCTGCAACGATGGCAATGTAATAACACAGCACGTGTTTGGTCCGGCAGTATTGCGCTTCCGGTTTACAGTGTGCAATAGCTCAGCCACCATTGTGACCGGCTACCGGATGAATGACCGGAGTTCGAATTGCAGCACGGACAGGAATGTGTTTCTCATCAAACACATCCAGACCGACTTTGGGGTCTAGCCAGTCTCTTGCCCATTGGGAAACTGCGATTCTTTCTCTGGAGAGTAAGTGCAGCCAAAACGCGAAGCTGACTGCGTACCTCCACGTAGGTTTAATTTGTGCTGAGGTTACCAAAGCGTGGATGTTTACCTCCTTGTACCCCTAACCATCTTAATTCTGAAAATACATATAAATAATAAATATATATAAAAACGCAGTTTATACTGAGTCTAAAATAGACCGTTTCTCAGTTACAAAGCCCAACTGTTTTGAGCTGTGTAGGTCAATAACCGGTGTTTGTTATGAGGGCATAAATTAGAGTCTTTAAATGTTACAGCAGCTTTCCGATACCACCGCGCTTTAAACACTCAAATCACGAAGAAAGTGATATCCGTACCAGCACGTGTGGCGTTATCGCCCTTCTCCTATTTATCAGCTTCGTCACTCTTCTGGAAGGCTCGCGAATGTTACATAATCAGAGGGCTTTATTATTTGAAATAGTCACGAGATAACATTATGGGCTTCAAATCAAGGAGGATGAGTTTGACAGGGTATGTAGCACGCGTGATGGAAAATTATGTTCGATTTTGGTCAAACCGAAGGCAAGTAAACACTTGCAGGACATGAGCTTAAATGGGAGGAGGCTAACATTGATATAGTGAAATAAAGTCCTCAGTGAGTAAGGGACGGGACACGTGGAGGAAATGGTCGC
>Ga0123357_10010332_pt1 | contig 11862 bp, 4 predicted proteins | sample TergutEmb28metaG_FD_89873 | JGI IMG/M metagenome (GOLD analysis project Ga0123357, IMG submission 89873) | Embiratermes neotenicus P4 segment gut microbial communities from Petit-Saut dam, French Guiana - Emb289 P4 | ecosystem: Host-associated > Arthropoda: Insects > Digestive system > Gut ...
ATCATTCAGTGCAGAATCTTTTGTCTTCTAGGTTGCTATCCAAAAATTTAAAGATCAAGATATATAGAATTGTAATTTTGCCTGTTGTTTTGTATGGGTGTGAAACTTCGTCGTTGACACTGCAGGAGGAAAGGAAGCTGATGGTGTTTGAGAACAGGGTGTTGAGGAGAATATTTGGACCTAGAAGGGATGAGTTAACGGGGGAATGGATGAGATTGCATAATGAGGAGCTAAATGACTTGTACTCCTCACCCAATATTGTGCGGGTGATAAAATTGAGAAGAATGAGATGGGCTGGGCATGTGGTGCTTATGGTTGAGGAGAGAGGGGCTTATAGGGTGTTGGTGGGGAAACCGCAGGGAAAAAGACCACTGGGGAGACCTAGGCATAGATGGGCAGATAATATTAGAACGGATCTCCAGGAGATGGGATGTGTGTATATGGACTGGATTGGGCTGGCCCAGGATAGAGACAGGTGGCGGACCCTTGCGAGTGCGGTAATGAACCTTCAGGTTCCGTGAAATGCGGGGAGTTTCTTGACTAGCTGCAGACCAGTTAGCTTCTCAAGAAGGACTCTGCACCATGGAGTAAGAGTATATATATATCAGTAAATTTCTCTGTTTGTTCTGATACAGGTGTGGCAGATGTAGATTATGCAGCATACCCATCACCAGAATTTCAGCGTCACTGGTTACATATTTACTTGGAAACGTTTCACAGTACCACAGAGTTGTCTGGCGATAATGGTATAACTGAACGTGACATCAGTTGTCTTTATGTGCAAGTAAATAAATTTGCACTGGCAGCACACTTCCTGTGGGCAGTGTGGTCCCTCATACAAGCTGAACATTCCACCATAGACTTTGATTTCTTAGGGTAAGATAGTTGTTGTCTGTGTTTTGAACCACATGCAAATGAAGAACACTACTCTCCATTTTACCATATATTCCTTGGACTACTACCAGAACATTTTTTTATTAAGCAATGCAAATAGTAAACATGTGTGTTATTTTACTTGGGTGTTCCTTACTTGAGGCAAATTAAATACATTGAAGATATTCATAGTATTATTGCAAAGGTAATATTTGCCATGCATGTGTGTGTGGTAGAGTGATATACAGTTCCATGCATGGGCTGTTTTGCTGTGTGAAGGGGAAGGGACTGGGTGGACCCAAGGGTGGCCTGAATATCATGACAAACAGAAAAGACACTACCCTTGCTGGTGAGTAACCAAATAAGAAGGGGACACATGTTACAAGATTTTGAAGCATACATGTTGTCTTTATGAAAATGACTCCATGCTGTATCACTGTTTATAGATTCGAGGACAATTCATATTTGTGTATCATTTTGATGGGCATTTCCCTAAAACAATACAAGAAAAATTATGTTGCAAATTGCATTTTGTAGCTAGCAGTTTATGAATTACTTGCCCACAAAACTGAATATTCTAACAACATTTATGGCATTCTCAAAGCTGATACATAAGCATGGAAGCATCAAAATCTTCCAAAACTCAGGCACAATTTTAGTAAAAATTGTTTGTATAAAACCCAACCTTGTCATCCTCAAAGTACTGCCATTCTACATTCTTGCTTCGGTGGTCCTGACATTGTTGGAAACATTTCTGCCAGTCCTCTTCTGGTATGGTCGTGAGCCCTGTTGTTGCAGTATGTTGAATTTCTTCTATGAAAGCAGTATAAAGACATTTGAGCCCAGTCTTGAACCTTGAAAAGAACAGAGAAATTTCATAGAGCAGTATCTAGAGAATATGGTGAATGGGGGATAGCTGGACTTTGTTTCTTCACCAGAACCTGCTGCAATGTGAGGGAAGTGTGACAGTCTATATTTTTATGGTGCAGGATTGAATCATTTTTCCAGTCTTCTGCAAAATGTCATCTTTTATATTCTCAGAACTTTGATATAAGAATTGGAATCCACTGTTTGTCCTGCAGGGACAAACTTATGTCGCACCACTCCCAAGCTGTTAACAATACAATTAGTATGACCTGCTGAAATATTGTGATCCATTGCCTTTACTTTCAAGGCAATGCATTGGTGTGTCATTCAAAGGACTAACATTTCATCTCAGGATCATAGACTAAGACTCAAGACAATAAATCACCAGTAATAATCTTCAATAGGAAATCTGCTTCTTCAACTGATCATTCCAAGAATATAGCAGCAATAATATTCTCAATTTCCATCTAATTCTCTTTGGGACTATGTGGCATATGCTGCATTAACATATCTTTCAGAATTCTCTGAACCACTCTGTCTGAGATGCTAATTTTGTTGTCAATCATATTTTGTGTCTTGATTATGTGAAATTTGGTCACATTTTAATTGTTCCTTGACATGTTGGACTGTTATTTATTGTCTTATCATGATTCTTGACCATTTTAAAAGTTGTACACAGCAGATTTTTAAGAGCATTAATTCCATAAAGGACACTGATGCTTACAAGAGTGTTTGCCGCAGATTTTCCATGTCTGCACAATAACTTGATTTTTGCTCATTGGTTAAACTCAGACATTGTAAAAAGCAGTGATGGCACACTTCCTCTTTATGGTCAAATGCAGCACATTAACACATATCAAACTCTTCTGACTCCACAGAGAATTTTTTCCCCACAGATACTGAACAATCTACCCTAGTGAACTTCAGCACCTCTCAGAGTAACTGGAAGCATGGTTATCCAAACAGAAACAAGTATGGAAGCTTTCAGATCCCTCATTTTTCTAGTCATTTTACGTTTAACTGCCTGTGATAATTTTTTTTGTTGCCATAATGTTGGTACCAAAAGTTAAATTTAATACTTTGAGAAAATACAGTTGAGAGATAGGAGCTTGGTGTATTAGTATTTACAGTCGAACACAACTATATTTGCCTCTAGTATTACAGGAGGATTATAACAACAACATATTATGGCCCTACATGTGGGCCATCTATGCTGTTATGCTAGCATAAGAGTAGTACCCACTTTGAGAAAAGGGCACTACAAGCTACTAATGGTAGTCCACCTGAAAACCCAGGGCCATGGTACCCGCTGTTATAATGAGATCTCGACCCGCCCCCCTCCCCCAGGACTCCCCAAGAATGCTCCACGCATTCCTGTATAACTGATCTGAAAGTCTAGTCACAACCTGAAGATGGCCCACATATAAGGCCGAAACATGTCATTGTTATAATCCTCCTGTAATACAGAGGCAAATATAATTGTGTTCGACTGTAAGTACTAATACACCTAGCGCCTTACTATTGTATAAACACAACAGGGATGACACACATCAGAAAAGTTGAGAGAATAAAGACTATGTGAGTTTGTCTGATACCTAACTAAGAAATGTATTTAATTTGACTACTGCATTTAAATCGTCTAGAACAACTGAGTCATTCAAGTGAGGCCTGATGTTCTTATAGCAGTGAAAATTAAGATAATGGTCTTCTGTAAGGCATTTGTTTGGTAGATAGGTAGCAGCATTCCAGAGGAACCTGCTACCTCCAGGTTCATTGTCCAAAAGTGACTGTATTATGTGAAGTAGCCTTACCACAGATGAATACTGATATATAAGGTTCTTCAAGCAGTGAAAATTATGGTTTTGGTCCCCTACAATGATGATGGGGGCAGCCTATTTATCTGGAACATTTCTGCATATTTACCAAACTACATGTAGTTATATTCTAGTCTAACACTCGTATTACTTGGCTCTCACTTTCCAGGCAATGTGGGTGAGGGGGGTTGCTGGGAAAACTCCCTGTCTGTAGTTCATAGGTATATTTACCAGTTTTATATTTAACACACAATGTGCAACTGAGTGAGTGTACGTCACATAAAGTGTTGATGCAAAACCAGACTGAAATTAAATTATTTTATCTTAGGACAGTTATGAACTTTTCTAGAGTCCAGACAGAAATATTTTACATTTGAATAATAGTTTGAGTATACAGGCTGTCAATTTTCTGTCCACTTTGGATGAAAAACGAATAAATCAAATTTTCTCAGCCATGAGTCTAGTTATCGATAAATATAAATAAGTTTAAAATGTAAAGCAAATTCTTACCATTTGCAGGGGTTACATCTCTTGAAAAATCTTCACAAACGGTGAAAGACCTTACAGGAATAGCGGGGTTTACTTCTGTGTTGGTGTTTATTGGAATGATGGTGTTTGTGGTTGAAAGTTTTCAAGGTGATAAAATTCTGTAGATTGCACGGCAGAAAGAGGAAGACTGAAGGCTTAGTATAGAAAGAAGTGACTGATTGCTTTACCTCTTCTCTGTGTCCTCATACCTCCTTATAAGGTGCCGTGACAGCCTTCATCTTTCTTAAATTTTAGACATCTATCCTTGAAATGGTTGATCTTAAAGGAATGATCAACTAACTCATCTGCCATCTGGAGGCATTTCTTCAGAACATGAGTAATCTACTAAGGCCTCTCCACAACAGCTTCGGAATCTCCTTCACCTTTTGTTTGACTGAGCACCGTCAGTGCCTCAGGGTCTTCTTCAATTTATTCAAAAGTGTGAGAGTGCAGAAATTCCAGGATATTAGCCTCCTCTAAATCTGGGAATCCTTTTCTTAGAACTTTGTAGGCTAATATAAGGGTGTTTCTTATTTCACCCTGCTGGTTGCAGAATTCATAGAAGTCATTACCTGCTGCAGAACAAAGCTTCTTCCAACAGCCAGTCAGAGCCAGGGACTTCAGTTTATCATTAGATTCCTTAATATTTATCATGCACCCAGCCATGCTGCAAAGTTATCCTTCTCTCGTATACCTACAATATTTTGCAAGTGTGTTGGTATACTAGTTCATGAATATTGTGAGAATTCCCAGATCCAGTGGTTACAGAAAGGAGCGGTGGTGTTGCATAGGTACTGAACTTTGGCATTCCATAATCTAAGACCAAGATCATGCATCTGGCCTGGTGCAATATCATCTCCCAGTCATATACACTAGACCCATTTCACTTTTTTTTTAAAAGGAAGGGATCATGATGGCTTAGAAAAGAAATTTGAACACAAGACAAGAGTGCTAGCCTCAGCACTTCCCCTCATATAGTCTTAATTTTGGGGGAAGGGCAACAATTATGAAAATTGTGAAAAGTACAACTGAAGTACATTCTGCATTGTGTGGTGTATAAAAATGGTAGCTACTGAGTAAGAGAGGCAGACAGATGTTGTCTGTTGCATATTACTCAATGTGCCTACACAAGCATGACCATGACTGAGCAAGGGTTCTACACAGCAGTGCACAAGAATTTGCCACAGTTATTAGTCCTCAGATAAGGAAAACTGTGATATGTGAACCCATAGACAGGGAGGGTCTGCTATATATATAAGTCTGACTTATATATATTCTCAAAATTAGTTCATTTAAATTCCTTTAGATTTGAAATCAAACTGTAATATTGCAATTCACTTGATAGATACGATAACCACCCAGTTACAATACTCATGAATGTATAATTTCATTCAGGCCAGGCTTCAAGAAACTGTGGCTGCTGGCTGCTACCAACTCAGCAGATTCTGTTTTGTCCTTAGAGTAAAGAATGCTGTTTGTGCAGCTCATTTCCTTTGAGATATATACAGATACATATTTAAATATTATTCACAAGAGATTTTTACAATAAAAGATGAAATGGTTCACTTGAAGGGAATTTGAGCTTGTGTTGTTGATTCCAGGTACGCGGATATTCGTCTTAAGGAATACTTCACACACAGGGACCATTTTCTGTCACTTACTGTTGAAGATTTATGATAACTGGTGATGTATAGTTTGAAGACAATCCACACCAACATCATAATTTTGCATTTACTGCATTTAAATATAACTAATGATGTAACAGTTTCAACCACGCAGGAAAGAGATACATTTTTGTATTTCATTTCTGTATTCACTGTCCATTTATATATCACTCATTTATGTACTGAGAGTTAATTTTTAGATTTTATGTTGTGTTTTTATTATCTCACAACTGAACAGGTGTAATTTGATAATGGGAATTGTTTCAGTCTACTGTCACACTACAAGCACCAAGCAGATCCATGTAAATGCAATATTCCTTGCATGTACAATAAATATATAACATCTGTTTTGTAGAGTGATATTAAAATGCAGAATCAATTGAAAAGATTTTCATTTATGTGCACATATCGTTGGTGTCACTGAGGACATACCAAAATCATTTTCATGAACCCTTCTGAAAAATATAAATTTGCTAACTGCTAAAATTTATAAGTTTGTACTATCACAAAGTGAAATTTGTGCTTGTATATTCATTGAAATATAGAAATATATAATTTTTCATCAACGATAATTTTATTTTCTCAAAACTCTGGAACTGTAATTGCTGACTTTGTCCCTGAGACCAGCGATGTATTTATTACACTGTCATATTTCAGGATTTTAGTCCTCACAACATTTATAACAAATGTGATATACCGTTACGATAAAGTACTTAACGGGTTGGTATATTTTAAATGTATTTTTCAGTCCCAGTTTAAATCTTGGAAGGCTTACTAACAATTTGGACTGGGGTTTCTGTGGTTTCTCTCAGCCTATTTAGAAAATTTTGGGATAGTGCCTTGAAGTAAGACACAAGCTCCTCCTTCCAAATCCTCACTCAATCATTCACTCACAATGTGAGTAAACTCTGCAGTCAAAACAGTGTAGTCAAATGCTGTGGGAATTCATCAATCATTCAAGATACAGTACCTTCTTATAATGGGAAGGAAATGGTTTCAGAACTTGGTAGATTTTAGCACGAGCTGCAGAGCCCTGTGAATGTTAAGTATGTATTGTGAAAGGAATCAGTACAATGCAGGTTCATGGGAAGTCCACCAATGCTGTGATCTGTGAGCTTATTAATGTTGATGTAAAACTTAATGGGTAAGGTAAAACAAGTAAACGTTGCTGGTTTGCACATACTCGGAAGCTAAATGTTTTAATGCTGAAAATACTACTCAAGAATTTCGTATCTCCCGCAAGTACATTGCCAGGACCGAATTTTAATCAAACATACTATCGATGTAAGAACTGACAGATTCTCGTTGGTAATCTGCAAGATGTCCAACAGAACACTGTATTCAGTATTTTCTTTTCTTACACTTCATTCCTCCCACACTACAGTCAGTCTCCACAGCATGTCTTCTGCTATTTAAGAGCCACTGAAGACCTGTTGACACTCAAACTGTTTTCACAGAACTTAAGAGTGTCTGAAGATGTGTGCAAACTGGCTTCCCTCTTGAATCTGTAAGTTCCCCTTTAAGCCCTAACACAATTCTTAACACTTAAACCAGACAGTTCTGCTGTTCCAGTATTTCAGTGTTTCCAGAGTAAAATTAGTGCCCTGACCAGCATCATGTTTTAAATATCATGATATCTTAAATAAAGTTTCAAATTTTGCTTTTTAACCCTTATCCTGCTAATGTGGAGAATATGGTGAGCTCCTAGTATTGCCAGCAAATGGTAGATGGGATTTAACTTAGCATTTAATGGGTTAAAGTACAGTCAGTGTAAGTAATACTGCCATCATATTAATAATCAGACCTTTCATCAGACGTATTGTATATCAGCCTACACAACTGATTCATTCTGAAACTTCATTATGTAGTTGCTTATGGTTTTTGTGAATTTGCTACCATTTTCTTTTTTCTTTTCATGAAATGATAGCAACTGCTATGTGCAAATTATGAGCTGGATAATTTGCCTTTCTTAATATTTTATGACAAGGAAGGAAAACCGCAACAGATCCTGCAACCATTTGATGGCAACTGTCCATATTACATATTATGAATGTGGTTTCATACAAAGATGTATAGCACAGCATTACATGCATTATGAATCTGGGGACTTGTTAGGGTGTAAAGGCTTAACAGTTACATTCTTCTGATAAATGAAGAACTCTACATTTTAATACACTCACTGCTATTCCAATCACATTTATTTTTATACTGACAACAACATAACTGGTAATGGCAGCCTGCAGGAGAGAAAGAACATTGGGTGGTTAGATAGAGGGGGAAAGGAGTTGAGTCTACACTCAGTATTGACGTAATTTGTTGGATGTCAGAGCTCATTTGATATTGAAGATTTCTGATTGTGGACTGGATGTGTGGTGAAAAGAGCATCATAGAAGGTTGAATTTGTATGTCTTTCAAACCCAAAATTGTATGATGAATCTGGCTCAATTTTGCTATTAGATGTATATACTGAAATTTTATTCTTATTTAAATTTGCTAATTTGAAATACTAGTTTGAATAAATTTATGGATATTCTGCTTACACTGAAGACCAGAGAAATCTGTAAGGTCAAAGAATTTCATTGATTGTCCAGAAAATATTTTGTGCCATACAAATAGACAAGAAATTCCATTAATTTTTATGGAACCTTGAAAGTGCATAAGTGTTCACAACAGCCCATGACTTGCCTGTTTCCTGAGATAAATTAATCCAGTCCATGAATACCTGTCAGGTTTCTTTAAGAAGTAAGTAGGCATACTGTCTGCATATATGTATGGTTTTAATGGCATGTTTGATGGCTGGGAACAAAAGTGCTACATTTATGTCGTCAACTAATTGGAACATTTCTTTAGCATGTGCTTCACGCCGGACAGCAACTTTCTGAAACTTATTTTTATATATATATATATATATACACATACATATACACGTTAAAATTTCCGAAATAGTTGAGTTTCTCCACAAGAGATGGTACTGCATGTTTCAAAGAACACAGTCGGTCAGTTCTATCCGTAAACCCCTTGTATAGTTGAAGAAACTTCCACTAGATGTCATTTTAGGGCGGTTACTGAGTGTCAGTGAATGTTTTCCTGTATCTTGCTGGGGTTGAACCTGGAAGAGGGTTGGCTCCGTATAATGTTGAGGATCAGGAAGCAGAAATGCATGTGTCGGTGTCGGGTGGGAGGGGAGCTGACCGGGAAAGAATAGTACTCAAAATACAGTAGCTATTATTCGTTGTCAAAAATCAGTCTACGTCCAGCCTTGTCATCCCTTCGCATCGAGCAAGCAAAGGTAGGACTACGACTAATCATGACTCAGTATCGAACTGTATTTTGTAAAAAAGAATGTTGTGCAGTCACCACGAGCGCACAGTACAACTGTAGTCACACAGCACTGTATACATCGCATGTCACTTGCACCTTAAGTACAAGGTATGATATGACAGAGTCTAATATCCATTAAACAACAACGATTTAATGTGTGCCTCTTGATTGGCATTTAATTCACGTTTTCAAGCAATGGCGCCAAAAAAGAAATGGGAGTACGAACGTGAAATCCTTTCAACGTTACACAACAAATATTTACGGCCGCTATAACGTATCTATGTAGGTTACTTTGGTTCAGCAGCAACTGATTTAGAGACACAAGACATCGCACCTGTTTTGTTTCTAACAAGAGATAGAATGTGTGAAACAACTGTCATGTAACTGTCACCTGAAAACGTCACGTATTTCTGAAGTCTCTATTGTGTAATGTTAACAACTGAAGTACACAATCCAGTTGAGCTGGACTTGACATATGTAAACAGCCCGCTTGTTTCGAACAATATTTACATACAACTGAACTGCAGAAGGAGAATGACGCAAGTGTCTCTTCAAACAAGCTGAATATTAAGAAAATAATAAATTGTAACATTAGTGTTTATGGTTATACTAACCACACTAAGTCTACGGGGTTTAAAATGTGTTTGTAAGGATCAGCATCAGTTACGTGACGGGAATGTTCGGTTATACGTAAGAACACCTAGTAATTTTTCTGCATAGAAAAGAAACCAAGGGAAAGCAAGACAGTTACAGTTAGGATAAGAAAATATAGTATATTACGCTGGGCTAAACGTGCAGGTCGAATGAGAGATGCAATAAATTCGTACTGAAATTTCAACTGAAAACTACCAAAAAATTAATAAGTTGCAAAAAACGAAGATGGGAGAATTGTATTAGAACAATTCTCAGTGACATTTTGGTTTAGCTGGCTGAGGGTCGAGGTTAGTAGCCTGTTTATGTTCATTGCTACATCAGCGAAATTATCATATTGTAAAAATAAATCTTACAATAATGGGGTGGGAAGAATGTGGTTTGGATTCATCTTCTGAGCGCGGTAATAAACCTTCGGGTTCCAAAAACTTAAGAAATTGATTGGACAGCTGAAAACTCTTGATTTTTTAAGAGGTGCTCTTCTAGGTGGAGTTAGATTATAACCGCTTACAGACATGTCGTCCTGTTGCACCCTAACAAGGGATTCACTTGCTTCCAAAGGGAAAAGAGATTGTATGTGCAGAATGGCAACATCGATCCGAGACTTTGAACTCAAACTTCGTATTTGGCATTTAAATATTTCGCTACTTCTCAACAGCAAAGTTTTAAACGCACCGATGACAAACTTGTTTATCCGCGTCATATAAGAACTTAATTCTGAAGATATTTAATATGGGGAGTTCTGCTGAAATTTTTCGACCCACTTTAATGTTGGCTAGACTTTGACACACACACACACACACACACACACACACAGACCACAAAAATTTGTCCGTCCGCATGGAAAACTCCCACTGTACAGATTTTCATTAAATTTCATGAGTATTTTTCGAAAATCCTCCAAGGAAATTCAAGTCTTAATAAAATCGGATAAGAATAATTGGTACTTTACATAAAAACGAATATAAATTGTAGTGCATGTCAAATTTACACAAGTATTTGTATTAGGTAGAAACTTCGAAATCTTAATACTTTGAATCCAGGAAGAGATCGTTCAGTCACAACCGCTAAAGTCAGCAATACTAAACCCGGCAGTGACTTGACCAGATCATTATACCCTTAAGAATGCATGACTTGTCAGCTCTTCTCTATAAAGCTTAGCGCGACCCGGTAAACGCCCTCACTCGCTAACAAATTGGTTGTCGGCCGTCACGTATCTGTGATTGAAGAATTATAGTGATTGAACATAATTATTGCAAAGATTGTTGTAATAATACTACGATGCTGTACCGTCTGCTGTTTATTTAAGGTAAGGCATATTGACTGGTATTCAAAATTTACCTTATTTCGAGTTGAGCAGTTTGGCAATTATATTTAGATTTTATTCCAATTTTACGCGTTTTGATATATATATATATATATATATAGAGAGAGAGAGAGAGAGAGAGAGAGAGGCAAGTTAATTATTTAAATAACTTATATTACACTTCGGCAGAGTTTGATTGTTAAGTTTGTATCTATTATTTTTTTAGTTATTGTTACATAATATTTAGTTTTACAGAATACATATATAGTTTTACTTTTATTCAAAATTTGGCTTGAATCAAACGATTGTTCTGCGAATCCTTTAGTCCTTGCTATAATTAGATTTGCCAAATCTCTTTGGCTGGTGGCGGCGGAATTCTACCAAAAGTTTTATTGTCTTTTCCCGGGAAAACTTAATGGAAATCAAGCCATCATTTAGGTAGGAAAGCACTACACATTTTTTTTTATCATAACTTGCTCAGTTCTTCTTAGAATGAGAAATGTTTCGGTTCAAGTTATAGAGAAAACCAAAACACACTTTTATTTTCAGTAACTCTTTTCGAAAATCAAGCCGCTTATGAGATAAAGTGACGAAAATATTGTAGACTGGGGCAGACCACAATTGATAATACACAGTGGCGCAAAAAGAACGCATTTTTTCAAATAATTGTAACTTTTTTATTTTCAATATTAAAAAATTATATTAACACCAAAACAACCTGTAATAAATGCAGTTTTGATTACTTACATTGATTACTCAATTACGGAAAATTATATCGGAAAGATGGCGTCCTTCTTGCCCTACACACGTCCGGAGCCTCTCCTCAAAGTTCTGCATC
>Ga0123357_10010333_pt1 | contig 11862 bp, 8 predicted proteins | sample TergutEmb28metaG_FD_89873 | JGI IMG/M metagenome (GOLD analysis project Ga0123357, IMG submission 89873) | Embiratermes neotenicus P4 segment gut microbial communities from Petit-Saut dam, French Guiana - Emb289 P4 | ecosystem: Host-associated > Arthropoda: Insects > Digestive system > Gut ...
CCGGCCATCACCGACCCGCCGGCGCCCGCGCCGATCCCGGACGGCCCGGTCGCGCTCGAGCTGGACCACGTCCGGTTCGGCTACAGCCGCGCCCACCCGGTGCTCGACGACGTCAGCCTGCGCGTCGAGCCGGGTGAGACGCTGGCCGTGGTGGGCGGCTCCGGCTCGGGCAAGTCCACCATCGCGCTGCTCGCCCCCCGGTTCTACGACGTCCAGGCCGGCGCGGTGCGGGTCGGCGGGGTGGATGTGCGGGACGCCGCGCTGGCCGACCTGCGCTCCCGGATGGGCGTGGTGTTCGAGGACAGCTTCCTGTTCTCCGACACCATCGCGGCGAACATCGCCTTCGGCCGACCGGACGCCTCCGCCGAGCAGATCCGCGCCGCCGCGCGCGCCGCCGAGGCGGACCGGTTCATCGCCGAGCTGCCCGACGGCTACGAGACCGTGGTCGGCGAGCGCGGCATGACCCTGTCCGGCGGGCAGCGCCAACGCATCGCGCTGGCCCGGGCGCTGCTGATCGACCCGTGGCTGCTGCTGCTCGACGACGCCACCTCCGCCGTGGACTCGCGGGTCGAGGCGGAGATCAACGCGACGCTGCGGCGGGTGATGCGCGGGCGCACCACCCTGCTCATCGCGCACCGCCGGTCCAGCCTGGAGCTGGCCGACCGGATCGCCGTGCTCGACGCCGGGCGCGTGGTGGACGTCGGCGGCTATGCCGAGCTGATGGCGCGCAGCGCGCAGTTCCGCCGTTTGCTCGCCGGGTCGGGCGATGACGCCGAGGGCGCCGGCGCCAGCTCGCCCCTGGGCGGGCTCGGCGCGGACCATCGGCCCGATCCGGGGACCGGCGCCGAGTCCGCCGGCGCCAGCTCGCCCCTGGCCGGGCTCGGCGCGAACCATCGGCCCGATCCGGGGACCGGCGCCAAGGGGACCGGCGCCAAGGGCACCGGCGCCTGCGGCCCGCCTGCCGCCGAAGCGGCTGACGCGACCGGCGTCACGGCCAGCGCGTGGCCCCCGGACGCGCCGCGCGAGCCAGCGCACGGGAGCTTCGGGCGGACGGCGGCGACTCCCGCGCTGCTGGCCCGGGTCGCCGCACTGCCCCCGGCCCAAGACGAGCCCGACGTGGCCGACGCGATCGCTCGCGCCCCGGACCCGAGCTTCGGGCTGCGCCGGCTGCTGCGTCCGGTGCGCGCGGTGCTCACCGTCGGGCTGGTGCTGGTCGGCGTCGACGCGGTCGCCCAGCTGGTGGTGCCGGCGCTGATCCGCACCGGCATCGACCGGGGCGTGACCGGCCGCTCACTGCGCATCCTGGTGGCGCTGTCACTCATCGCGCTGATCGTGCTGCTCGCCGACTGGGCGATCCAGCACACCGGCCTGCGGGTGACCGGCCGCACCGGCGAGCGGCTGCTCTACACGCTGCGGGTCAAGACCTTCGCCCACCTACAACGGCTCGGGTTGGACTACTACGAGCGCGAGCTGGCCGGACGGATCATCACCCGGATGACCACCGACGTGGACGCGCTGTCCAACTTCCTGCAGACCGGCTTGGCCACCATGCTGGTCAGCCTGCTCACCCTGTTCGGGGTGCTGGTCGCGCTGATACTGCTGGACGCGGGTCTGTCGCTGGTGCTGGTGGCGATCCTGCCGGTGCTGGTGGCGGCCACCTGGCTGTTCCGGCACGTGTCGGTGCCGAACTACCAACTCGCGCGGGACCGGATCAGCCTGGTGAACGCCCAGTTCCAGGAGAACGTCGCCGGGGTGCGGGTGACCCAGGCGATGGGTCGCGAGGGGCACAACGCCGAGCAGTTCGCCCGCTCCGCGATGGCGTACCGCAACACCCGCATGCGCTCGCAGATCTACATCTCGGTGTACTTCCCGTTCGTGCAGTTCCTGGCCGATCTCGCGGCGGCGCTGGTGCTCGCGATCGGCGCGACGCGGTTGCGCGACGGCACGCTGACCGCCGGATCGCTGATCGCCTATTTCCTGTATTTGGACTCGTTCTTCTCCCCGGTGCAGCAGTTGTCGCAGGTCTTCGACGGCTACCAGCAGTCAGCGGTCGGGTTATCCCGGCTGCGCGAGTTGCTGCGCACCCCGACCACCACCCCGCCGCCAGCGGCCCCGGTGGACCCGGGACGGCGGCTGCGCGGCGAGATCGACTTGCGCGCGATCCGATTCGCCTACTCCGGCGCGGCCAGCGAGGCCATCGCCGGGCTGGACCTGCGCGTCGCGCCGGGGGAGACCATTGCGCTGGTGGGTGAGACGGGCGCCGGCAAATCGACGGTGGTCAAGCTGATCGCCCGCTTCTACGACCCGACCAGCGGCGGAGTGCTCGTGGACGGCCGCGACCTGCGCCGCTTCGACCTGCCCGCCTACCGGCACCGGCTCGGCGTCGTCCCGCAGGAGGCGTACCTGTCCCCCGGCACGGTCCGCGACGCCATCGCCTATGGCCAACCGGACGCCTCCGACGCCCAGGTGGAGGCGGCGGCCCGGTCGGTCAGCGCGCACGACATGATCGCCGGGCTGCCGCTGGGCTACCTGCGCCAAGTCGGCGAGCGCGGGCGGAACCTGTCCGCCGGGCAACGCCAACTCGTCGCGCTCGCCCGCGCCGCCCTGGTGGACCCCGACATCCTGCTGCTCGACGAGGCGACCGCATCCCTGGATCTGGCCTCCGAACTCGCCGTGACACGAGCCACCGAGGCGCTCTCCCGCCGGCGCACCACCGTGGTGGTAGCGCACCGGCTCAGCACCGCCGCCCGCGCCGACCGCATCATCGTGATGGACCGCGGCCGGATCGTCGAAGCCGGCCCGCATGCCGAGCTGTTCGCCGCCGGCGGCGCGTACCGCGCGCTGTGGGACGCCTACACCGGCGCGCAGCAATCAGCCTGAGACTGGGTTGATTCCCAGTAAGGCCGGTGGCCCATCGCCGGCCTCCTATGGCCGACCGCCGGCGCCTGCCTACGCCCGGCCGACGACAGCCGACCGCTGATCATCATCTTCCCGCAGGAGCTGTGCTCGCATCACCCGCCAGGAGATATCCGATATCTCGGATTCGTCCCGTCACAAATCCCGGGGTGGCGCACGGGGACTCGCAGATGCGGCTTCCCGTCGGGCCGATCCTCCCCGGGCCGACGCTCCTTGCCCTCCCTGCCAACCCTCCCCTGGCCGACCCCCCTTGGCGGGCAACCGGACACGAACGTCGAACGTTTGACATTCGAACTGTTGTTCGATACACTTAAGAAGTGTTCGAGCCCACCGAGACCGCGCCGACGAGCGCCGAGCCCCTGCCGGGCTATGACGGGCCGGGCCAGGTGGGCGGTGGGTTGGGTTCGCCGACCGGCGGGCCGTGTCTTGAGGGCACGGGAACGCCGCTGGATGGGGTGGGGGCGGTAGCGGCGTTGCGGGTGGTGGTTGACCGGTTGACCGGTTTGGACTTGCCGCGGCTGACGGGTCTGGAGCTGCTGGATGTGGTACGGGATCTGGAGGTTCAGAAGCGGCGGCTGGCGGGCGTTGATCAGGCGTTGTTGGCCCAGCTGAGCTTGCGGCACGTGGCCGGGGAGAAGGGCTATCGCGACACCGCGTCGCTACTGGTGGACCACCTCCGGATCAACCCGGTCGAGGCGCGCCTTCGGGTCGGCGACGCCGCCGATTTCGGGCCGTCGGCGACGCTGACCGGCCAGCCCCTGCCGCCGGTGTTCCCCGAGCTGGCCGCTGAGATCGGCACTGGGGAGATCTCGATCGGGCACGCGCGCGCGATCACCAACTTCGTCGACAAACTGCCGGCGAGCGTCCCACCGGAGGTCGTCGAGACCGCTCAGGCGAATCTGATGGCGGCGGCGGCACAGACTTTCCCGGCGCAGGTCGCCCGGCTCGCCACTGGGTTGTTGGCCCGGCTGGACCAGGACGGCCCAGAGCCGCGCGAGGAGGCCGAGCAGCGCCGCCGCGGATTCACCCTGCTCACCCGCACGGACGGCTGGTCCAAGCCCGACGGGCACCTGTCGCCGTTGTTGACCGCGCAGTTCAACGCCCTGTTCGACTCACTGGGCGGGCCGAAGCCGGCCGAAGACGGGACACTGGACGACCGGTCGCCCGCAGCGCGCCGGCACGACGCCCTGATCGACGCCTGCGACCGGCTGCTGTGCTCCGGGACGCTGCCCGACGCCGGTGGCACCCCGATCACCGTGCTGGTCACCATCAACGAGACCGACCTGCGCGAACGCCTCGCCGACGCCACCAGCCGTTGCGCCGACCCCGACCCATCCACCGCGCACAACGCGTCCGCCGGCCACGGCGCGGCCAACCCCGACGCACCCCACGAGCACGGCGCGACCCACCCCGACGCGCCCCACGAGCACGGCGCGACCCACCGCAGCAGCATCGCTTCGGACTCTGCCCCCGTTACCATCGCCGACCACGACTACGCGGACCACGCGCACCACGCGGACGGGCGCGGACTCAGCGGCGACGGCGGCGACAGCTCCTCGGCCAGCCCCGCCGGAACCGAGGGCTCCACCGCTGTGCACGCCGCCCCCGAGAACAACTCCGCCGCCTGCGGCACCACGCTGGACGCCGCCACCGACGCAGCCAGTGGGCGGCGGGCGGCTCCGGAGCCACCGCGCGCGCCCTGCTAGACCTCGGCGCGAACTGGCACCGTGCTACTGGGCCGGTCGCGAACCCCTTCGACTGGACTGGGAGTGGCGAGAACGCTAGTGGCGCGAACGCGTTCGGCGCGAGCCGGGCGCACGGCTACGGCGTCACGAGCCACGGCGATCTGCTCCCCATAGCGGACGTGCTGCGCCTGGCCGCCGAGGCCGGGTTCATCCCCGTGGTGCTCGACGACGCCGGCGGAGTCGTCTCCTACGGACGCGCACAGCGCCTGGCCTCCCCTGCCATGCGCAGAGCGCTTGCAGTTCGTGACCTTGGGTGCTCGTTCCCTGGTTGCGACGCACCCCCAGAATGGACCCAAGCCCACCACGTCATCGCCTGGGAACTGGGCGGACACACCTGCCTGGCCAACCTCACCCTGTTGTGCGGCCACCATCACCGCCAACACGCCCGCCAAGGCTGGATCTGCCAAATGCGCGACGGCGTTCCCTGGTGGATTCCGCCCCGCTGGCTCGACCCCGACCGGCGACCCAGACGCAACCGCGCGCACACCCGACTGCGGCCAGCCGGCGGGAGGAACACCCCGCGAACAGCGAGCGACCTATTGCTCGCGGCCTGACCGTCACCCTGCCCGCCGGACGGGTCTGTCAACACTGCCCTCGCCGCCGGCGGCGCGTACCGCGCGCTGTGGGACGCCTGCACCGGCGCGCCGACGGCGAGCGTGAGCGCTCCGCAGAGATCGCCATCCGCTTGCTCCCAGAATGCATGAGTTCTGAGCTTGTTTGGTGTGGAGTATCGACACGACGCTGGTCGACAGCTGGCTCGACATGCTCGACGACGACTCGGCCGACCAGGTCCTCGCCGCACTGACGATCTTGCGCGATGTCGGCCCAGCACTCGGTCGCCCGTTAGTCGACGCGGTCGCCAGCTCACGACATAGAAACATGAAGCAGTTTCGGCCCGGGTCGAAAGGAAGGACCAGGGTGAGGATCGTGGGAAAGGCATTTGAGGAGCGACTGGCCTCGCTCACTCCCGAGCGGCGGGCCAACGTAGAGGCGCATCGACAGCGGATGTTGGCCGAGGTTCGCGCCTACCGGCTGCGAGAACTGCGTGAGCAGCGTCTGTTGTCCCAGAACGAGCTTGCGCAGCGCATCAATGTTTCGCAACGGAGAGTGTCCGGAATTGAAACGGGCAATATCGAAAAGACACAGGTGGAGACGCTTCGGCGATACGCCGAGGCTATCGGCGGCACCCTGCGCGTCGAGGTCGAACTCGATGGCGACCGCTTCCAGGTCGCGTGAGGGCGAGGCGCGCCACGCCGAATCGATTCGCTAACTGGCGCTGACCGCGACCACGCTCACCAGCCCGGGGCTCGCCACGTACACCCGACTGCCGTCCGGCGACACCGCCACGGCCCGGCTGTCACCAACGCTCACGGCTGCCACCTCCTTGCCCGCGCCGGTGTCAATGACACGCAGCGTGTGCTGGCGCTCATCGCCCTGGCCAGCAGGGCCACTGGCATCTTCGCTGGCGCCGTTCGCGGCTCGTCCGATGTAGAGGAACCGGCCATCCGGAGATATCGCCATGCCGGCGGGCACGCCTTCCACACCGATCACACCCGACACTTTCAGGGACTCCGTGTCGATCACGGCGACCCCCAGCTCAGTGCTGACATACAGGCGCTGTCCGTCCGGGGACATCGCCAAGTCTTGCGGCGTGCCGTCGACATGGATCAAGCCGGACACCGCGACGTTGATCAAACCCGATACCTTCAGCGACGCAGTCTCGATCACGTTGACGCCAAGGTCGGTGCTGACATAAACACACTGACCGTCCGGTGACGACACCACGGCGGTCGGGTCTCCGGTCAGACCGATCGTGTTCAGCACCGTGTTGGTGGCGAGATCGACCACCGCGAAGAAGCCGACATCACCAGGAACGTATTTCGGATCGTCACCCTCAAAGAAACCATCGATGGTCACATACAAGTATTTGCCGTCCGGGGAAATTTCCATGAAATGCGGATTCATAGAAAGACCCGGATCGGCAGCGAGAGCGATCGCTCCCACCCGCGCCCGAGACGCGGCGTCGACGATATCGATTTCAGCACCAGTGCCGGAGCCTGGTGAAGCCACGTAGATCGACCTATTCTCCGGTGACACCGCGACGTCCCCCGGGGCCGCGCCGCCAGGATCGAACGTGGCGACGACGGACAACCGATCCGCGTCGACTACCTGCACGCCCGGCCGATCGCCATTGTTGCCGCCGCCCAGGCCGTTGGAAACGTACACGTATCGGCTGTCCCGTGAAACCGCTATACCGGGTGAATACCCACCAACCGGAACCGTCGCCACGACGGCCCAGCGCTCGCCCGCCGCCTGGGCCGCGCTCGCCGGGGAACTGGCGTGGGCGCCCGACCGACCCGGCGCGCATCCGGCGAGGAGGGCAGCGAGCAATGCCAGCCACACTCCGATCACCGAACGCGGGCGCGAGGTGGCGCGGTTTCGCGAGTGAGCCATCAGCGGGCCTTCCCCTCCGTAGCGGAGCCAACAGATCGATGGTCGCCCACCGCTCGGGGCGACGCCTCCCCCGAGTCGCCCGCGGGCACGGCACCGCGTGCCAGGGGGCGCGGACAACGGTCGTCGCGCGCTGGCCGACGGTCCGCAGACCACCAGACAGGCGAGATTTTGACCCTACGGGGTGCGCTGTCACTCGCCAGGGATTTCGCCGTGTCGCGTCGGTCTCGCATCCCGACCACCACGGCAGGCGCCCAGCCGCGAACACAACGGGAGTAGGCGTGGCGTCACCGGGCACGGGCGCGGGCCGGTGGCACCGTCCGCTCCACCTCCGGTTGGAAAGGCAGTTCCCATGTCAGATCTTGATGCCCGATCTGCGGGCCGCGATGTCGCGGCGGCGCGCAAAGCGATCATCTTGATCTGCTGCGGTTCGTCGGCTGGACCGGGCCAGCGGTCGTCCCCGATCACTGGAGGTCGGAGCGCAATCAATGTTTCCCAATGCGGCGGCCCGCGCCGTGAATGAAATGCATCTTTGCCTTGCCGGCGACGCCGTCGCGATCCGCAGTTTCGCGACCGCTACCGCAGCGGTAGCCGACGCGCGCGCATCCTTCCCACGGTCAGGGAGATCATCGACGGCCCCTCGCCTATCTCGCGCTCGATCTCGGGCATCGCGGCTATTGACAGGGCCACGTGCTGATGCGGATGCAGGTGGGCCACACCACGAAGATGAACCGCCAAAGGGACACCGGCGCGGGAAAGCGCCAGCAACTGCGGGAAATCGTCATCGAGCGTGACGACCACCAAGCCGTCGTGGGCTGCCCGCTCCAGAATCTCGGCGTCGGAAGCGGCACGCATCCCCAAGTCATCGACATGGATCGCCTCGACGCCTAATTCGCGCAGTTCCCGTGCCACCTTGTCGGAAAGATTTGCGTCAACCAGGATCCTCATGCCGGCTGAGGCACTGCGATCTCATGCCAATCGCTGACCTCGGCCGCAAAGCGCAGCGCCGCAGTCACGTCGGCCGGCTCCAGGTAGGGATAGTCGGCCAGGACTCCAGTGAAGTCACCGTCTGCCGCGACGCGAGCCACCACGGTTCGGACCGTCAAGCGGGTGTCCCTTATACACGGGGCACCGCCCATCTTGCCTGGGTCCACGCCGATGCGGGCGAAGTCGATCGACCCATCGTATCCACCGGGCGAGCTGCCCAACCGCCGAACTGGCGCCAACCCGATGACGAACCCCCCAGCGCGCCGGCACAGGCGGCGCGCACCGGCCCGCCCGCAGGTCAGCGCGCTGGCCAACCCACCGGTGACTCCTGGTTCGAGAAATGCTCAGCGATGAATGACGAAAGTCTCTATCACTGGGTTGGCGAGCAGCGCGTCCGCGAACTTGGCCAACTCCTCATCGGTGACACTGTCGGCGACGTCGAGTTCGAAGTGCTTGCCCTGACGCACGTCGGTCACTCCGGACGCGCCCAACCGGTGCAGCGCGCCACGGATCGCCTCCCCCTGCGGATCGCGGATCTCAGGCTTGAGCACGACATCGACGACCACCCGGGCCACGGCTACTCCTGATCTACTCGACGGCCTGTCAGGCGCGACACTGACAAGCACAGCGTATCCGCCCAGCGGAGCCGGATTGGACCAACCTGCCGGTGGCGCGAGCGTTTCCGCCCACTAGCGGGTGGCCTGGCGGGCCGCCGAGCCTGCGCGGTGGCCTTGAGAGTGCGGTCGCCTTGAGAGTGCGGTGGCCTTGAGCGCGGTGGGCCTCAGCGCGGGGCGAGCCAGTCCGCGAACCGCAGCCCGGTGATCCGCTCGTAGGCCTGCACATAACGGTCCCGGGTGGCCCGCACGATCTCATCCGGCAATGGCGGGGGCGGCGCGGCGCCCGCGCGGTCCCAACCGGAGGCGGGGGAGGTGAGCCAGTCGCGGACGAACTGCTTGTCGAAACTGGGCTGCGGCCGGCCGGGTTGCCACGACTCGGCGGGCCAGAACCGTGATGAGTCCGGGGTCAGCACCTCGTCGGCGAGGGTCAGCGCGCCGTCGGCGGCGAACCCGAACTCGAACTTGGTGTCGGCCAGGATGACGCCCCGCTCGGCGGCGATGTCGCGCGCGGCGCGGTACACCGCGAGGGTGCGCTCGCGCAGCTGTTCGGCCAGCGCGGCTCCGTGCCGGGCGGCGATCACCTCGAAGCTGACGTTCTCGTCGTGCTCGCCGAGCTCCGCCTTGCTGGCCGGAGTGAAGATCGGTTCCGGCAGAGGCGAGCCATCGGTCAGCCCAGGGGGCAGCGCGACGCCGCACACGCTCCCGCTCGCGCGGTACTCAGCGAGCCCGGAACCGGCCAGATAACCGCGCGCCACCGCCTCCACCGGCACCATGTCCAACGGCTGGCACAGCATCGCCCGGCCCCGGAACCGCTCCGGGATCGCCGGATCGTCAACGCTGAGCAAATGGTTGGGCACGTCGGCCAGCTGGGCGAACCACCACGCGGACAACGCGGTCAGCACCCGCCCCTTGTCCGGGATGGGCGTGTCCAAGATGTAGTCGAAAGCGGAGATGCGGTCGCTGGCCACCATCAGCAGCAGGCCGTCGGCGGTTCGGTACAGGTCGCGCACCTTGCCCGAGTGCAGCGGCACAAGCGGAGCGGATGGCGTCGTCATGAACCCGATCCTTCCACTGCGCCGCCCCAGCGGAGCATGCCGGCGAGGGTCACCGGATCGCGGCCGGGCCGGCACCCGCCGGCGGGACTCACCGGGCAGGCACGAAGCGGCACCCGCCGGCGGGACTCACCGGGTCGCGGCCGCGCCGGTCACAGGATGGCGGCGGGGCGATAGGCGGCGGCGGACGGGTCCGACTCGACCGCGGCGGCCACGGCGGCCACCACCGCCGCCACCTGGTCGCGGGCCGCGCCGGTGAACTCGATCGGATCGGCGGCCAGCGCGTCCAGCGCGCCGGCGGGCAGTTCGAGCCGGCGATCGGCGGCCAGGCGGGCGATGAGATCGTTGGCCGCCGCGCCCTCTTCGCGCATCGCCAGCGCGACCGCCACGGCGTGCTCGCGGATCACCTCGTGCGCGCTCTCCCTGCCCACGCCGGCGCGCACCGCAGCCATCAGCACCTTCGTGGTGGCAAGGAACGGCAGGTATCGGTCCAGCTCCCGGGCGATGACGGCCGGGTAGGTGCCGAAGTCGTCCAACACGGTCAGCGTCGTCTCCAGCAACCCGTCGGCGGCGAAGAACGCGTCCGGCAGCATGACCCGGCGCACCACCGAGCAGGACACGTCGCCCTCGTTCCACTGCGCCCCGGTCAGCTCGCCGGCCATCGTCACGTAGCCGCGCAGCAGCACCGCGAAGGCGTTGATCCGTTCCGCCGAGCGAGGGTTCATCTTGTGCGGCATAGCGCTGGAGCCGACCTGCCCGGGACGGAACCCCTCGGTGGCCAGCTCGTGCCCGGCCATCAGGCGCAACGTGGTGGCGAACGACGATGGCGCGGCGGCCACCTGCACCAGCGCGGTGAGCACGTCGAAATCCAGCGACCGCGGGTAAATCTGGCCGACCGAGGTGAGCACCCGGGCGAACCCGAGGTGGCGCGCCACACGGTCCTCCAACTCGGCCAGCTTGGCTGGGTCGCCGCCGAGCAGGTCGAGCATGTCCCCGGCGGTGCCCACCGGTCCCTTGATGCCGCGCAGCGGGTAGCGGGCCGCCAGCTCGTCCAACCGGGCCAGCGCGATCAGCCCCTCGTCGGCCCAAGTGGCGAACCGTTTGCCGAGCGTGGTGGCCTGCGCGGCCACATTGTGCGTGCGGCCGGTCAGCACCAGGGCGTCGTATTCGGCCGCGCGACGGGCCAGCCGGGCCAGCACCGCGACCAGTTTGCGCCGCAGCAGCGCCAACGCCTGGCGCACCTGCAATTGCTCGACGTTCTCGGTGAGATCGCGGCTGGTCATGCCCTTGTGGATGTGCTGATGCCCGGCGAGCGCGTCGAACTCCTCGATGCGCGCCTTCACGTCGTGGCGGGTGACCCGCTCGCGCGCGGCGATGGCGTCCAGATCGACCCGCTCGACGACCCGCTCATAGCACTCGAGCACACCGTCGGGCACCGGCACGCCCAGCTCCCGCTGCGCGCGCAGCACCGCCAGCCACAGCTGACGCTCCAGGATGATCTTGTGTTCGGCACCGAAGATCCGCGCCATCGCCGCCGAGGCATACCGCCCGGCGAGCACATTGGTGATCAGCGGCTTGGCAGCCGAAGCGGGCGTCTCATCGGGCACGTGGGGAATTGTCGCAGCCCAACCCCGTGCGGCACCGCCCGGCGGCGGCGCCCCGCCGTCAGCAGCGGATCTCGCCGCGCACCGCGCGCGACGCGATGTCGGTGCGGTATTGGCCGCCCGCCAGCTCGATCCCGGCCAGCCGCTGGTAGGCGTCGTCCCGGGCGGCGGCCAGCGTCGGGCCGAGCCCAGTCGCCGACAGCACCCGGCCGCCGGCCGACTCGACGGTCCCGTCCGGCCGCCGACGGGTGCCGGCGTGCACCACCCCGTCCCGGTCCGCGCCGACGATCTCGTCACCGGTGCGCGGCGTGCCCGGGTACCCGGCGGCGGCGAGCACCACGGTCACCGCCGCGCCGTCGCGCCAGCGCAACGGCGGCTGCGCGGCGAGCGCCCCGGTGGCCGCCGCATGCAACAGGCCGGCCAGCGGCGTGGCCAGCAGCGGAAGCACCACCTGGGTCTCCGGGTCGCCGAAGCGGGCGTTGAACTCCAC
>Ga0123357_10010334_pt1 | contig 11862 bp, 6 predicted proteins | sample TergutEmb28metaG_FD_89873 | JGI IMG/M metagenome (GOLD analysis project Ga0123357, IMG submission 89873) | Embiratermes neotenicus P4 segment gut microbial communities from Petit-Saut dam, French Guiana - Emb289 P4 | ecosystem: Host-associated > Arthropoda: Insects > Digestive system > Gut ...
ATATACAATCCCCATTCGGTAACACCTGAAATAACCCCGTCGAAAACCATTCCTATTTTATCCGACATAAATTCAACCTGTTTATATTTGATCGAAACCCGTTCGGCATTGGACGCCAAAGTTTCCATATTCGAACAGTGTTTACATTCTTCCTCCAACGCCGGTTGATTAACCGAACGACCGCCGGAAAGATAACGTTCCAACAGCCTGTGAACCAGCATATCCGGGTATCGACGAATGGGAGACGTAAAATGAGTATAATATTTAAACGCCAATCCATAATGCCCGATGTTTTGGGTAGTATAAACGGCTTTCGCCATCGAACGGACAGCTAAAGTTTCAATCAAAATTTGTTCCCGTTTGCCTTGCACTTCATCAAGTAAAGAGTTAATGCTTTTTGATATTTCATTATCATTTCCCTTGTCTTTCAATTTGTAACCGAAACGGCGAATAAATTCGGCGAGATTGGATAATTTTTCGGGATTGGGCACATCGTGAACCCTGTAAAGAAATGTTTTCGCTTTTTTCCCTTTGGCAACTTTTCCAACGGTTTCCGCTACATACCTGTTAGCCAGCAACATAAATTCTTCAACCAATTTATTGGAGTCTTTGGCTTCTTCGAAGAACACCCGCAACGGTTTTCCATTTTCGTCGATATCGAATTTCACTTCAGAACGTTCAAAATTAATAGCGCCGTTTTTGAAACGTTTTTCCCGCAGATTTTTTGCCAAACGATTCAAAGTCAATAGCGCTTCCGAACAATTCGCTTCGTTCGGATCGGACGATGCAACGTTTTCGTTTTCAATGATTTCCTGTACTTCTTTGTAATTAAAGCGGCGATTCGAACGGATGACCGTCCGAACAATCCGGTGAGCTTTAACTTCCGCATTGCGGTTCATCTCAAAAACAACAGAGAAACACAATCTATCCTCCAACGGACGTAAGGAACAAAGACCATTGCTCAAACTTTCGGGAAGCATCGGGATGGTTCGATCGACCAAATAAATCGAAGTTGCCCGTTCTAAGGCTTCTTTGTCGATGATACTCCCTGATTTTACGTAATAAGTGACATCTGCAATATGAACGCCTACTTCCCAATTTCCGTTTTTCAATTGACGAATTGATAAAGCATCGTCGAAATCTTTAGCATCTTTCGGATCAATCGTAAATGTCAGCGTTTCGCGAAAATCTTCACGCGACCTAATTTCTTCCTCCGGAATTTCAACGGGAATTTTAGCGGCAGCATTTTCAACTTTTTCAGGATAGCGGTAAGGCAATCCAAATTCGGCAAGAATAGCGTGCATCTCAGTCGTATTATCTCCCGCATCTCCTAATATGTCAATGACTTCTCCTTGCGGATTATTTGCGTTTTCAGGCCATTCGGTAATTTTAGCAACGACTTTCTGACCATCTTTTGCGCCTTGAAGTTTATCTATTGGTATAAAAATATCATTTGCTAATATTTTGCTGTCAGTCAGAAGAAAAGCATGATTTTTCCCGACCGAAAGAATCCCGATAAACCGGCTATCCGCTCGTTCTAAAATCTCAATCACTTCGGCTTCCGGCGTTCTTCCTTTACGACGGGCAAAGATTTGGACTTTCACTTTATCCCCATTCATTGCATGCAAGGAATTTCGTTCGGCAACAAACAAAGGAGGATTACTATCGTCTTCAGGAACAAAAGAATTTTTCCCGTTCGACCGCCGTTCAAATGTTCCTACAGCCAATGTTCCCAAACGCTTCTTTTTATTTTTCCATTTTTTTATTCCTTTCTTAGTCAATCGTTTATCGGATTTGTTTTCGTTCAATTTTTCGTTCATATTCATTTATATTGCTTCAAGTAATAGACAAAGCTACATGAAATTTTTCAAATGAGCAAAATTGTTGTTGGAGTACGAGCGTTTTTTTTATAATTTTTCACTACCTTTGTTGCAACGAAAAAGAAAATAATCAAATAGAAGCCAATATAAATGTGTCCATTATGAGTATTATTAAAAACATCGAACAACAGGCAGAAGAAAAAATGCTTCAATCGCTGCATTATCTGGAAGAAGTGTTGTCCCGCATTCGCGCAGGAAAAGCGAATGTACATATCCTCGACGGGGTAAAAGTGGAATACTATGGCAATCCGACTCCCTTGTCGAACGTCGCTACCATTTCTACTCCCGATGCCAAGACAATTACAATTTTGCCTTGGGATAAAAACATGATGAAACCGATTGAAAAAGCGATCATGAATTCCGATGTCGGCATTACTCCTGAAAACAACGGTGAAATTATTCGCTTGGGAATTCCTCCTCTGACGGAAGAACGCCGCAAACAGTTAGTGAAGCAATCCAAAACGGAGGCTGAAAATGCAAAAGTCGGCGTGCGCAACGCTCGCCGCGACGCCAATGAAGTGATCAAAAAAGCAGTAAAGGACGGCGCTCCAAAAGACGACGGTGAAGAAACGGAAGCAACGATCCAAAAATTGCACGACAAATACATCAAAAAAATTGATGAAGTGCTAAGCGCCAAAGAAAAAGAAATAATGACAGTCTAAAAGATATTAGACACAAGACATTAGACACAAGACGTTAGAAGTCTCATGTCTCGTGTTTCATGTCTCGTGTCTAACGTCTAATCTTCAATGAAAGGTCTCGTAGTTAAAAATACAGGAAGTTGGTATCTGGTGAAAACAGAGGATGGGCGACTTATTGAAACGAAGCTCAAAGGGAATTTCCGGTTGAAAGAAATTAAAAGTACCAATCCGGTTGCGGTGGGTGATTTTGTTTTTATTGAGGAAAATCCGGAAGGAACTGCTTTTATTTACGAAATCGAAGACCGGAAGAATTACATGGTACGCCGCTCCTCCAACCTTTCAAAGCAATCGCACGTCATTGCAGCCAATATCGATCAGGCTTTTCTGATTGTAACCGTCAATTATCCTGTGACTACTACCGTTTTTATCGATCGTTTTTTAGCGACGACGGAAGCTTATCGTATTCCTACATTTCTTTTCTATAATAAAACAGACCGTTATACTCCTGAAGATCAGGAATATGTCGATGCTTTGATTCATTTATACGAGACAATCGGATACGCTTGCTATAAAATCTCAGCGCTGAAAGAAGCGGATTTGTCGTTTATGCTCGATTTGCTGAAAGGCAAAACGACTCTTTTTTCAGGACATTCCGGCGTTGGTAAATCAACTTTGATCAACCGGTTTGAGCCGAAAGCCCAACTGCGAACCCGCGATATTTCAGAATATCACAATAAAGGAATGCACACGACTACTTTTTCCGAAATGATTGAATTGCGGGAAGGAGGATACATCATCGATACTCCCGGTATTAAAGGCTTTGGTGTATTTGATATGGATAGCTCCGAAATATCCCATTATTTTCCCGAAATATTCAAGTTTTCGGCATCCTGCAAATTCAATAATTGCACGCATCGGCAAGAACCCGGATGTGCGGTGGTAAAAGCGGTGGGTGAACATTATATCAGCGAGTCGCGCTACCGGAGCTATTTGAATATTTTGGAAGATGAAAATGGAAAAAAATACAGGGAAGCGTATTGACCCCCCCCACCCCCTAAAGGGGGAGTCGAGACAGCGATGTGTTTATTACACTATAACAAAGTCCCCTTTAGGGGATTTAGGGGTAAAAAATATGAAATATGTTAGATAAAAAATCAAATTTGAAAATTAGTAGAGCGTTTCTCTTTCAAGAAATACAGGATTTTAGTGTTATTGTTTTCGGATTGTTCCTGTATGCGTTCGGATGGACGGGATTCCTGTTGCCGAACGGAATTACGACCGGTGGAGTGACCGGTATAGCAGCTATTGTGTTTTTCGCATCGAAAATTCCAGTGGGAATAACTTATTTTTGTATCAACGGAGTATTGTTGTTGCTTTCCATTAAGATTTTCGGATTTAAATTCAGCGTCAAAACAATTATTAACGTCATTATTCTCACCTTTCTTTTAACTGTTTGTCAAACGATTATTAAAGAGCCTTTGGTTAAGAGCGAACCGTTTATGAGTTGTATTCTGGGCGGGGTTTTATGCGGCGCCGGACTCGGACTTGTCTTTAATTTCAAGGGGAGTACGGGGGGCACCGACATTGTTGCAATGGTTATCCATAAATATCGTAATATTTCCATTGGTAAAGGTCTTCTGATCTGTGACTTGCTGATTATTTGCTCATCTTACTTTGTATTCCACAGCATTGAAAAAATTGTGTATGGCTTAGTGGTGATGGGCGTTATTTCTTACACAGTGGATATGGTATTAAACGGAGCAAGGCAATCGGTTCAGTTTTTTATTTTTTCCGATCAATATGAAGAAATCGCCGATACAATTATCAAACAAGCACATCGAGGATGTACCATATTGGATGGAACCGGATGGTACACGAAAAAACCGACCAAAGCGCTTGTTGTGATGGCGAAAAAGACCGAATCGATCACGATTTTCCGTATCGTAAAAAACATCGATCCCGACGCTTTCATATCTCAAAGTTCCGTAATTGGGGTTTATGGGAAGGGGTTTGAGCAGATAAAATACTAACTGAGGCTGTCTTAATCAGAAAGTGTATCCGGCTACAATATGAAATGTTTTAAATTTATCTTCACCCTTTGATAAAGAGGTATTTATATATTTTTCAAAAGACGTTTGAATAAAAACGGCATGATTTCCTAACGCATATTCAACGCCTAAATTCACAAAAAAACTGAGTTCGGGAGTTCCGAATGAGAAATCCCGAGCATCCAGATTAGCATCGTAATATAATCTATTGTTATCAGCAAAATGAGAGGTGTATAATACGCCACCTCCAAACATGGGACGGATTTTTTTCAATGGAAATTTGTATTCCAATCCTATTTTTCCTGTCAAAATTATCGTTTTTAATTCATAATATACTTTGTTATTATCGAATACCGCCTGTCCTTTTTCATTAAACGGAGATAAGGAAATAGCTGCCTGAATACTATATGATTTAGTCCAACGAGGATTATATATATTCACTTTTCCACCTATTACCGGCGACAGGCTGTTGATTTGATGATAAAGATCGTTTCCCCATAAATCAGCCATTGAATAAGTGCTGAATTCCAATCCTCCATATACAGATAATTTAAAAATCGTATAATCTTTATCCGGATGTTCATTTTGAAAAACGATGCATGATTCGCCTGTTGTACAAGTCGCATCATGATAGCGTTTTGCTATGTCAATAAATGACTTCTGGTTAAAGTCAATCTTCTCCGCATTATTTATCAGGAAAGGATAATCTCTGAAATAATAACTGATAAAATTTTTATATTTGGTATCCGTAACAATACGCATCGTCCCCATATCCACCACACTATCAGGTTTTTTTGTTATTTCTGTCATTTCTCCATCCCGCTCAAAAAAATAGTAGTCTTGCTCATCAATTTTACAATAATAGAGGTTCATCATTCCTTTTACCAAATATTCAAGAAATAATGTATATGGCTCATTGTTTATTGTAACAGCGTGAGTCACATAATATTTTCCTTCCCCGAAAAATCTGTATCCGGCAATGTCTCCCGGATAATATACAGTCTCCGCCTTATCTTCTCCCGCTTTATATTTACATTGCATCGCATTCGTAGCATCTGTTTTGAAATCAATCAAACCATATATGGTATCATTAGAATTAGTTAAAATATAGCCGGGTTTAAAATTGCTTTGAGCATGCATTATTTCTGATGCAGATAATAAAATCAGTATATAGATTGATAACTTTTTCATAATATCTCTTGAAAAATCGCTACAAAATAAGTTATTATTTTTTAAATAAACAAAATTTTTATCAAAAATTTATCTATGCAGATTCAACTATCAAATGCAATCCCTGCTCGGTTTTGAGGCTGTCTCAAAAGAACGCAGATAACGCGGATAACGCAGGTTTTCGCAGATAATACATAATATGATTAATTATCAATAATTAAAATCTGCGGTCATCCGTTTCATCAGCGTCATCCGCGTTCAAAAATACTTTTGAGATACCCTCTGGTAATTTGTTCTTTTTACTTAACCGTCACTTTTACTGTCACTGACGGCGTCGAAACAATAAATATCCCTTTATAAGGCAGCGATATTTTCTGCTCAACTTTATCTGTAACTTTTCCATGAGCAACAACTTTTCCCAAAATAGAATAAACAGTGTATTGCTCGCCCGGCTCAAATCCTCTGATGAAAAGCGTTTGATTTTTAACAAAAACTACCGCTGTTCGATCTGGTTGATCAGGCTGGTTGATGCCTGTTGTTGAGCTCACTTTATATTCAAAGGTAGCGACTTCACTATCCAACATTCCTTCTTTTACAGCTATTGCCTGAATTGTAACGTTATCCGTAATCACAATCGGTTGAGTATATTCCAAACCGGTGGAACCGGTTGGAGTAGAACCGTCTGTAGTATAACGAATAACAGCTCCTTCAGTGGCAGAAGAAAGCGTTATTTCCGTGTTTTTTTCAACAGTTGAGCCGGAAGGAATGGAAGCAACCGGCATTTCCACTTGAGAGGCAGCAGTTGGCATTGCAATATTTACATTTACAATTGTCTTCAAATCTGTTCCGTCCAAAGCAATTTCAACTTGTGTGCTTCCGGGCAGTTCGCCTGTAACCTGAAGTGTTGCTTTCCCATTTGCATCTAAAACAGCATTGCCTGTTACAGTAGCCAGAGCAGAAGAAATACAACGTGCGGTGATTGTCTTTCCTGCAGCTGCATTGTTAGGCGCGGCAGTTACTTCAATTAAGCCGTTGTCATGGAGCGCTATATTTAAAGCGGGAGTTGCAGAGATTGATTTCACTTCTGTTTGAATTGCAATCTGCTGAATGAAATCATTGTCCATTTCATTTCCTGTATAACTCTGAACTGTATGTTTTACGGTCAGAATCACATTATCGGATGTTGAAAAATTTACATCCGGCACAAAACGCACTTTCGATACAAAACTTTCAGCGCTATTTGCCGGATTTACTTCTGCATCAAGCAACGTAATTGTACCTGTTACAGCCGCGCCGTTTCGTGTTACGGTAATGAAATCCGGCGTCATAGTCACTGGTTGCATAAATTTATCGAAAGTAATTTCAATACCGCTTTCATACCCTTGCACTTTTGCAACTTGAGGAGGCACAGCTTGAACCATCGCTACATTGATATTCAATTGCGGTGGCGGCACCGGCAACCAATCGCTGTAAACGGTAGTGTAACCTTCTTTTTCGTATTTCACTTGCCACACGTCTTGCGGAACATCCCAAGCGTATTCACCGTATTCATTGGTGATTTGCGGATTCACCTGACCATAATTCGTAGCATTCCATAGAACAATATTTTCTGTGACATTACCATACATATCTTCTGTCTGCGTTTTGTGGTAAACGCCGGCTGTTACGCCTTGCAAACGATTGGATGGGACGGCTTCGTAAACGTAGCCGGAGGGGTCAAGGGTGAAGGTTGCATTAGGTTGCGAAAAATCAGAAGTATTATCGCATGGATTTTTCATACTATATATTTGCTTTTCTATTTGAAGAATTGTACTTACTGCATTTTTAGTTGGTTCAGAATAATTTTCAATATGTTCTTTATTTTTAGCAACTATACCGTACCAATCATAAAGGGCACTGCCTATTTCTTTAGGATCAGGATTAGTATGTCTAATTTCGGTAAAGGCTTGATACGATAATGCCACTGGTAATACACCTGCTATGCCATACTGTATTTCCAATCTTTTTTTCATTGACTCTTGACCTGCATCACATATGGTAATTCTATCCAACCCATCTAATCCATTACAAGCACAAAGTGCATCTATTCTATTCAGATCTTGTATTTCTCTTGGAGATTTTGAACCAAACCATCCGGAAAAGGGATTCCAACTTCTTAAAGAAGGTATTTGATTTGCAGAGATAATGTCCAATATTGCACTTTCATTCTGATTAATTAAAGAAAACGTATGAAAAATATCAACACTGTCTATTAGTAAGATAACAGAGTTATCACTTATGAAAAGTGTATTATCATTTCCCCATTCCGTAAAGCCGTGACTTTGAATTCCTGCTATCAAACTACTTTTATAGATAGAGGGTAATTCACAATAATCCACGTAGTAACTGGTATTATTAATGTTCATGATATTCCGGATGTGATTACCTTCATTCAGGAGATTTCTTTCATCAGTAATTTCAATTTCACTCAATATGTCATTGAATATATCATTAATCATGCTACTATCTATTTCTAATTCAATGTCTTTTTTCTGAAAATCCACACTCACATTCACCGGCAAGTTACTGCTATTTGGGAATTTACTTGTAGCCACCCAAGCCTCTTGTACGTTATCATAAACCGTGGGTAAAGAAACTGTACTGCCTGAGGCTGTCAGTACATTTAATTTTACATCCGAAATCAAATTCGGGTCATTGTTGGTAAATTCGATTTTAAATGTAAAATCGGGATAATTGGGCCAATACCAATATATGCCTCCCTGTTTCGGCGGATTCAGAAAATCAAACACCGTAGTATATTCATATAAATCCAATGAACCGGATTGATGCGCCGTATTGTACATGGTCACTTTGGACACTTCAATAGCTGATATATTATGAACTACTTCTTTCGTTTCCGTTTGCATAGCCAATCCTTGCGGCGTAGTTACTTCGGCATGAATCTCATGAAGAGAAAAAGCATACGGCTTGTACAAATCACATTTTGTATTCCAATTACCATTGGCTAATGCCGTAGTTTGCCCGATCTGTTGATCGCCATCATATATTTTTACCAATGAATTAGCCGTAACTATCCCGCTCACAGGGATTGTATTCTGCGCCGTAAGACTTGGCACAACAATACTCAATCCTTCTGCCGTAAAGTTTGCTGTTCCTATCGGTTGACGAATTGTGTTTCCATTCAAAGTAAATTCGATAAATCCGTTGGGTGCATAAGCGTCTCCTTGCGTAGGAATAATACAGAATTTAACCACATCCGAATAATTTGCTAAAGGGATAGTTAACTGATTATTTTGAAGTGTATAACCGTTGAAAATAGCGCTACCGGTCATAACCGAATTGTTAACAAACGAGCATTGTTCGGGTATATCCACTATCAATTTTACATTGCTCACTTGGGTTTGATATGCTCCTTTAAACTCAATTTCACTGCGAAGCGTTACATAATTTCCGATAGCTATAGATGTTTTATTAACGGAAAACGACGTGTTGTTCGTTGTATATAATACGCTTGCTTCATCCAATTTTGGAACAGTCGGAATAGTCGTTACAGTAATAATTCCGCTTTTTACTGTAAGCGTTTGAAGAATGTAGTCTGTATTTTGCTTTAATGGAGTAGAAGCAAAAGCCGACAAATTCTGAATCGTGTTGTAAAGTGGACTATTCGCCATAGAAAGTAACTGATAGGTTCCATCTGCCAAAGGATCAGTGTCGAGCGTTTGATTGACATAATCATATTGCGCTATTCTTTGACCATTCGAATCATAAACGATACCCACATTTGCATTGTTTTCACTACCTTGATAATTTGAACGAATAAGACCGCGTTGTACAATATTGAAAGTAACCGGTATGGAGACATCATTACCGACAACAATTTTTTGTGCAACAGGTTCAAAACCATTTGTCGTGCTGTGACTAATTGCAGTTATCAATAAAGAATCTCCAACATTTACTTGTTGATTGAGTACAATATTCGGATATTGATACGCTATATCGGTTATATCTTGCTTTTTAGTCAAATTATATACCGTAAATCCTACATCAGCATAATTAGGATAAAAATTATCTACAGTAGGAGTTTCTCCTTGCAATACGCTTTTAGTATACATCAAACTCACAGAAATAGTTGCCCGACCATAAAAATTACTTGTCATGGTTGAGCTCCACAATCCCGAATTGTCCAAGAAACGGTAAGAAAGCGTGTTGAGTACTTTATTGGCTGATGAACAATTAACACTGTCCAAGAGAACAAAGGTTTGTTGAGGTGGTATTTGTACCTTGACTTTATTTGTGTAGTCATCATTAATCCAGTATTCATAAGCTACAAGTTTGTTATCAACAACTGTGGGTATCGGTAATTTATAAAAATATCTTGATAAGACGCTGCTCCATTCACCTTGATTATCTTCAAAACGGATATTCACCGAATGGAGACCTTCACCGAATTTATCAACATCTATATTTTGCAACATATTATATTGCTTTGTCGGGCTTATTGTTTGCATGACACGGGCTTCATTATCAATCCAGTATTCGTAATTAACAATGGTGTTATTATTTATTACGGTTGGAATCGGCATCTTATAGAAGTATCGACTTACGGTAGGCGACCACAAGCCGGTTACATCTATGAACCTTGCACTAAAGGTATGTATCCCTGTGGCAAGGTTATCGCAGGGAATAGTTGTTTGCCATTGAAAAGTCGTTGAGGGCGAAACTGCTTGCGATGTTTTTACAGCATAATTATCATCAAGCCAGTATTCGTATCCTGTAATATTATTCTGCTGTGCAGACAATCCCAAAACCGCAAACAACATACATAGAATATTCAGTATGCGTTTCATTGTTTTACATTTTTAAGGATTATTATCTATCTTGAGCTGAAACCGTTATATCAACTTTCAATTTACTGCCGCCATCATCTGTTCGTAATGATACAAATGCTTTATTTATATGCGGATTAAATGGTACTGCTCCTGCTTTATAAGGAGTATTGCCACCATAAATGCCGATGTCAGTGCCATCGGTTCCTGCTTTTTTGCATGGGCTCTCATCAAGGATAACCAAATTTTTAGGAGATGTAAAATCATTGACTTGAAATGTTTTAACAGTTTCTTGATTGATTAAATTATCTGTACCTGTATTTGTTCCATTCATTCCGTTTGGAAAAGATATGCCACTACTCGCAAAGGCATTATTGTTAAATGAACAATTATTCACAGAATTATCATAAGAATTTACGTAAGTTGCTACTATAAAATTATTTTCAATAAAACATTCTTTTAAAGACTTAAAAGCATAGTTAGAACAATAAAGCACGTTATTATATATGTAGGAATTATTCAAATTTTGTATCGAAATAGAAACATTATTGCCAATATATGTACAACCTATTAAATTATTATTTATCCAACAATCAGATGCAAGTTGTCCATCTATAGCGCCTACGATATAATTCTCTTTGATGAAAATATTTTTTATATTATTAGTAGTACCGGCTCCTAAAACAACATTACCATTTGTTTTATTCCTCCAAATAGTCACATTTTGAATAGTATTAGATTCAGTATTAAGTCCAAGAGTTATACTACCAAGCTCGCACCCAGTTAAAAGGCTTCCATCAGATCCCGTTCTAAAAATAATACCTGCATTTGCAGTAGTAGCGCCTTTTATCCTTAACTCGGTTTTATTTAAGCCTCCAATAGAATCTGTATCCCATCCGGCGCCAATCATTGCCAATTGTTTATTGATTGTAATATTACTTGACACTTCAATAATACCTCCCGGTAAGTAAATCGTATCACCCGCAGCCGTTTTTGAAATAGCCGTTTCCAAATCATCATAAAACTCCGTTTTTGTTCCGTTTTGAACATTGAATTGTTGCTGCGCAGGTAAGTTAATTATTGCACAGACAGCCAATACTAAAAAAATTATTCTCTTTTTCATTATTTTAAATTATTGATTGTTTATTTCATTATTTGATTTTGTCCTGGTCAGTTGTTCAAATACGCATATACAAAAAGCGCGGACAAAATTCTATTTATTTGTTTTCTGAGGTTCTCGACTACCCAGCCAACCAAATTAACGATTAAAGTCCCCGCCCGTGGCGTGAACGCTTTC
>Ga0123357_10010335_pt1 | contig 11861 bp, 8 predicted proteins | sample TergutEmb28metaG_FD_89873 | JGI IMG/M metagenome (GOLD analysis project Ga0123357, IMG submission 89873) | Embiratermes neotenicus P4 segment gut microbial communities from Petit-Saut dam, French Guiana - Emb289 P4 | ecosystem: Host-associated > Arthropoda: Insects > Digestive system > Gut ...
ATTTTGAAGAGGAAAAAACGGACAGTATATACCGTGTTTAAAATATTCAGTACCTGTACTTGTTGAATAAGTATATAAAATGCAACGTTTAGAGGTTAGCGGTGCGGTACGACCACTATAGTGATCGTTAGGCGTCAAAGGGTTAACATAACAAAACCTTACATTTAAGACAAAATTGCGTTGAATTCTTCGTAGAAGAAGGAACTTTTCCGAACGAATTGTAGACAAAACAAAGCAAGGTATTTATTTTCAAATTTTCTCTTCTGAAAATGGAGACTGTACTGAATATGTATAAGAGTGGAAAGGAATATAGGGAAGTGTATTGGAGGGGAAAATGTTGGAAGGAGTTATGCAGAGAGTAGAAACAAGAGAAGTTGTCTTTAGTCACCCTTTAGTTAATTACATATCAAAGAATTTCAAATCTCACCACCGCCGATAATCTGATTGCAGAGTACTTTCATGTGTCGTTTCGAAGCCCACACCCTGACAAAAATACAGTACAGCGCGTGGTGAAGGAGTTGCGTGAGAAAAACATAGATGTCACTCAGCTGCGGGAATGGAATGCAGATCTCTGCAGGCAGGCAGGCAGGCAAGCAGAATCGTCAACAGAAAGAGGAAGTTGCGAATAGAGACATTGGCGTAGGAAATGGAAGGTAACCTTCTGAGATTTTAGTCATTCTGAACAACTGAATATATTCCTTGTGTGCATTATGTTGTGCCAGAACTAGAAATTAATGGTAATGGATTTAAATATCAAACACATTTGTTTGCTTTTTCTAAGTTTGTGCTTTCGATTAGACTAAAAAATGTACAGGAATTTTATCAGAAGTCTACTAAACTTTCGAACACATGTCAAGCAAATTTAGTACTCAATAAATTCTGACAATAATAACGGGTACTTTACATTATGACCTACATATATTTATGGAAATATGTCCGTCAGATCTTCTTGGAATTTAAACATTTTAATACAAAATTTTACAGACGATTAAGACAAATGTATTACGTTCATTAACGCCTTTCTGAAACTTGTGCGCTTGATGAGATAATTGTACAAATGTGGTAGAGAGTTGCAGGGCAGAGACAACAGTATGATATGGCGCATTTGCATTAGATGCTCGATTTGACGCTACAGACACGCAATCAGAATGCTTATTGTTTAATGTTTATTTACGCAAGAATAAATACTCGATCTATTCCTCAGTGTTAGATTACAGTTTATCTGCTCTATTTCCGCATTTAGCAGTTCCTTTGCTTGAAGAATCTTTGTGCTTAACATTACGTCATACTGACAGGTGATTGTTGTTTATAATTTCGTCATATGTTGAAGAATATTGTGACATGCATCTGTAAACTAGTTTAGCTGTATGACGTAATGTGAAGAGCAACCTAACGTCTTGGTTCATTTAAGTATTTATGATATCATATTCTGAATTTGAATTTAGGTTAATATGTACGGTGGCATGCAAAACCTCAGAAGTGTGTTTTTGTAGACTATAAGAGCAAATAAATTCATATTTTTCTGTGAAATGTTCTCTTAAATTTATTCTAGCCCTAATTTTTCTCTTTTCCTTTACTTCCTTTTTCCATCCCAAAGCCTTTATATTATTTTATACCATTCCGAAGTATTTCTTGCAGTACCTTCACCATCTCCATTGACAAACACAAAAAACAGTTCACTGTCACTCACACACGCAGCCTTTCTGCTATTATACATATTGTTATGTATATTGAACCGTGCGTCATTGTGATATATGTGATATATGGTACAACAAAACATGAAAATAAAAACATCTGACACCTAAATACTGCACAATAGAAATCAGTGACAACAGTAGACAAAGCATCAACACACAAAAAGCCGCAACGCAATACAGAATCAATCAAGAAATCAGATTCTTGTACTTGAAGAAAACCAAAATGAATGAACAACTATACTACAAACACTTGGAATGTGCAGCCACATGGCCGAGACTCTGGACATCCATCCAAAAAATCATAGACAACAGCCTCCAAGGCGAAATGGAAATACGCTACGATGGCCTCAATAAAAAACTAGACAAACTACAAACGAGCAATACTACATCCAATCCCTCCACCGAGAAGGCAAACTCATTCCTGAGCAGAACCCAGGAGAAATAAAGCCCCTTTCAAAACGATCATTAACCCCAAGCCCCCACTCTCCACATGAACAGACTAGTTGTGCTTCAGCATGCCACACGGATACCATTCCAACCAGCCACACCGAAACTCGAACACACATCGAAACAAGGTAGGTGCAATCTCTTACTCACAACACCAGAGTACATTAGCAAAGCATCGCCAATCAACCAATAACACACACTGCACACATGAGAAAGCATAATCGATAAGCAGAAAATACTAGAACAGAGAGCGTATCAACTGCAACAAAACGACTAAACATATCACAACAAGCATGCACCTCTATATATTGTAATTTATATTAATGTTAAAAACCTCCATCTTTACAGAACACACAACCATTGTGGTGATACAATAGAAAAGTCGCAGGCCCCTTTTGATGGGATGTATTTATGTCCGAAACATGTTGAGCACAGAAGAAGTGAAATAAAACTTCATAATTTGTGACATAAAGTTGTTCTCTTATTCTTCAAATATACATACCCTCTTTAAGTCATATAACTTGCAGAACGTCTGTGCATGTTCATTATTTCCTTACGATACAATTTATTAATTTTGTTTTTTCTTGTCAACCCCTTCTGGGCCCCATATTTTAAAAACTTATATTATTCTACATTAATTTAACAGCTCTTTTTTATTTTCCAAATTCTCGATTTTAAAAGCGGTTGGGGGAAGTGAAATTCTCTAGTCTTTTCTGAGCTGATATTACTGAAGCCGAACATAGTAGACCTGTCGGAACGTCCGCTGGGTGAAGGGAATATATATATATACATATATATATATATATATGTTCAGTGTAAATGGTGACTAGCCTACGGTCTGGACGAACTTGGTTACGTTTTGTAAGGAAGTAATGAAAGTGAACAGATTTGCTGCAATTAACAAGGCTAAAAGAGAATTTGTAGAAAAAAGGTTGAGAGTTGTGAGTGACAGTGAAGTGTTGGTTATGTTTGTTACTTAAGATGGTGATGGAACTTCAATAAACATTTCGGAATGGTACAAAGTAATGTAACGTCGGAGGGTTGGAAAAAGTAAGTTAATGAAGCAACAGAAATACGAGTATTATGACTTGCATATATAATTAAGAAATCCTTTAATTGAAATATATAACTTGTGTGTATTTGCATTCTGGATAAATGCACTTCAGTGTGTTTACATGAAACAGTGCAGATAAAGCTGGCTTCGAATACAGAATATAATACACATCTTGCGTCGAATATTTAATGAAACAATTAGATAGAATGCTGTTCAAAGTACGTCATACAGCTAAACATGTTTACTGTTGCATGTCACAATATCCATCAACATGTTACGTAATTACAAAAGTCAAGCAGCTGTTAAAATTACGTAACATGAAACACACGGATACTTCACGGACAAACAAAGGCTAAATGCCAGAATACAGCAGATGTACTCTAGTATAACACTGAGTAAATATTCTTGCGTAAAAGCAATAAAGAGTACCTGTTCTGAGTGTTTGCCTGTAACGTCAATTATCGAGCACCTAATGAATATTCACGTTATTGTACTGTCGTCTCTGTTCTTCTGCCTCTCTCTACCATAGTTTTACAATTATCTAGCCAAGCACACAATTTTCAGAAAGACGTTAATGAACACAAGATTTGAGGGAGATATTATTGTAAATGTGTACAGGATTTCATGTAAAGTATTCGTTATTTTAATCAGATTTTATTCAAAATTAAGTTCTGTAAAGATACTTGAAAACAGTTTAATTACCTAATTTCATGAAAATCCCTCCATTGGGCGGCCAGTAGTTCCATGAGGTAAGATAGGTTAACGAAGTGACTGACGGACAGACGGAAGTAACAACGATAACAATCGTTTGTAATTTCGCGAAAGCGCTTACAAAATAAATAGTATTGTAAAAACCAAACATTAGTTTGGCACAACGACAGTTCTTAATGTTCAACACGTATTCGTGTAAGAAGACCAACTGATTATACTTTCTTAAAATACGAAGTGAATTTTAATCGATGGGTTCAAAGTAAGACCTCTCACTTCCACAGACCGACGTTATTTTAGTACTGAGAAAACGGGAATTGTTTGTAAGACGTACGAGTGAGGCACATTCTGACATTTGGCATGCTGGACACTTCTCAAATAGTTACACCATCTGATACACTGTGGTCACACAATGTTGCTCACAGCTGTGATCATGCTACATTTAATGTTACGATATTTTGCAGCACGTATTAATTGTCTGTATGCCAACTAAGACATCTGTTGTTAAATTTCAGGCCATACCTCATCCCACACCGTCAAATTTACGAAATATTTTACGATTACCAATTTACAAACTAAATATACCTTGTCTCTCAAAAATCAGTAAATTGAAAAAGGTCAAGTAATCAATTTTGAAACAATCACAGTATGGATCGCGGGGTGATGGAGATGGCCCAGTAGCTTTAATTACCAGATGTCCAAATAAAAAGTACTTATGTACAAAATTAATTTAAAATCAGATTCAAGGTTTAAATTTTCGAATCACAGAACCTGGCACGGATGTCTGTCCTTTTGATTGCTGTGTTGTTAGGTAGAGATCTGTGGGACGGAAATATCAATGGTCATGAGGAGTGTGTCTTTGTTTGTGTGGGTGTGTATGTGCTTGTCTGTGTGAGTGGGTGTGAGTGTGTGTGTGAGTGTGAGTGTGTGTTTGTGTGTGTGAGTGGGTGTCTGTGTATGTGTGTGTGTGAGTGGGAGTGTGTGCTTGTGTAATGTCTACACCGGGTAACCTGTTCCCTGTTAATCCGTTCGCGGTTGGACACTACTTGTTATAAGGTTGACAGTCCGCTTCTTAACTCCTAGGGTAGTGCTGCCAACATGTCAATAATCTTGTCCTATTATTGGCAACTAATTCGTTCTAACTTCTCCGTATGACTTATCGGGAATTCAAGGATGTTGTAGAGCCGTTAAAATAATTCAATTAAATTCTATTCTGTATATTCTAAAATAATAATTCTAATAAATAAATATCCACAATAGCAATTTAGTTAATAAACAAATATATACAAATTAATCAGTTTAAATGATTGTCTCACCTCGTATATATGTATCTACTCGCGGTGTAATTTGGAATTTTGAACTCAATAAAATTAACTAAATAGTAACCAATCTTGCTCGGCTCAAAACTTATAAAATTTTCTAATCCAGTCAACACAACTCGCCTTGTATAAACCGAAGACAACTGCAGTATAACATCTCAGTCTCTGCTTTGCACTAGTTCAATGCATTATGCACAATATAACATTTCTTCAACTTGGAGATACGTAGCGACCAGCAGCAATCAAGTCAACAAATTATTTCTATTTAGCGAAAGTGAGTTTCCGTGCAGCAGATATATATATATATATATATATATATATATATATATATATTGTCAGATATTAATAATAGCTGTATTTTCTCGACAGATCTTCGAAAACTATTTGAAAATAAAATTAATAAAATGCAATCCATTTGCAGAAGAGTTGTTTCATACTGACACATAGACGGACGAATAAACAGATAGCATAACGTAACTCGTAGTCCGTTTTCCCAAATTTTGTTAGATTTTTAAAAAATATAAATTTTCTAGAGAGATATTCGAACATTCATCGAAAATTTCTCTATACGCTTTTTAGTGCGCAGAAACAGGTTGAGAGAAGGACGTGTATTTTGAATTGAAATTCATAATTTTGATACGCAATTAAAAAGAAGCAAAATATCTAAATAAGTCCTGCAAAATTTCTGGCCTTCCTACAGAAAGCGAAGCCGATATCACATTACTGTCTGCCAGGTCAACACAGCTATACACGCGGTTCATTAGCCGACACGGATGATGTGATTTCGGAAAGTCCCTATTTCAAATATCACTCTGAAGGTCCATCATCCAAAGTTTCATTGCTGCATTGTCTGGTTACACAACTTATTACACCAATACAACTGTCTTCCTCACACCTACAATTTATTACAGGCTACATAATGCATGGTGATCTGATCAGTACAGTGTGCATAAAATAAGTACAGATATCCACTTCATGTGTGAAATACATGTAAGAGTGAAAGTATTCACAACAGCCTCCATGTTGTCTGATGCTGACTTACATTTCTTCCCGAATCAGACGAAATCCTGTTCGTGCAGTTTGTTTAATGTCTGTACCACTTCTCGTTATGAAAAGAAATATCAAGTAGGAAATTTAAGGGATTTTGGTGTGAATTCAATATCAAATATTGTCTGTGCATTTGCTGGAAACGTTCTGTCCAGCCAGAGGTTGAACATGAAATTTGGCACAAGAAGAAACGAAGAAAATTTATACTGTTTTGAAAACGACGACGATACTACTTCCTGTCTTTAGCCAAAAACAACTGTGGGAGAAATGGCGATGTATCATAAATGTGTGTCACTGTAATCTTACTAATTAACCAACTTAATGCACAAATTATTGTTTTGTAATAAGTTTATTATATGCCTCTACATGTTTCGAGCACCTTGTGCTAATCATCAGGAGGTCAATATTGTATTATACAGCATTTGGTATCATCACACCTGTAGGTGGCCGTCCGGTGCAGAGGTTGAAAGAGGACATGTAGAGGCATATAATAAGCTTAATACAAAAGAAGATTTTGTGCATTTCGTTGGTTAATTACCGAGATTATACTGAGATGCACGTTGAGCAAAACATCAAAAGTGCGTCATTGTGTTCACTGTAAGAAGGGAAAGAAAGGATAAAGACAATTTACATATCACTTCTTGTCATGAATTTCAGGAATTAAAATCAAAATGCTGCTGATTATCTTTTTGGGACTAATCGCCAATTTAACGATGCTTTCAGGCGGCTGAGACGTTGGAATTTCGAAAGTTAACAAATTCAATTTGATGAAGGTGGGTATTGGTGTATTAACAAGCTTCATGAAACAAGAATTAAAACTGCTGTTTGGATTTATGTTTCATTTGTGTTTCCAGTAACGAAATCTTAAACGCAGAAAGAGAATGATCGAATAATTGAATGAATTTGGATAATTATTTGCTAATATTTTGAAAAAGTCTCTCGTCTTCAAATTAAAAGTAAACGCCAGTAGTTTCGTGCAAGTTTTGTGAGTAGGCACTAGAAAATTTAAATAAAATATTAGGCGAGTTCGCTAAGGCACAAAGTTAGAGATTTTGCTCCGTTATAACTCTCTTTATGATTGCAACAACTCAAATTCCACTGGGGCGAACTGTCATGAAATTTAATATTTCAAAATTTCTCAAAAATCTGTAGAGAAAAATCAAGCTCCTTTGAAACTTTTAAAGCATGTCTGATATCTTACAAAAGACATTCACTCATTTATCATAATATACTGATAGCTCTTCTTAAAGTAAAAAATGTTTCAATCGAACTCAGAAAAAATTTCAAGAAATATTCTGTGTTTAATTTAATCGAAAATTTCGCCGTATTTAAAATAATGCAAAAGACACGGCAGAGGGAGACAAGCCACAGGAGGAAATATAATAGGCCGTATTCGCTTTGCATGCCGGTAAAAAAGTCTAGAAAAACAAAATAATTAAACAAATTGATTTTTAACAGCAAAAACGGCAAGGCGAAGGAATCTCAAATTTACGTTTATAAGCATATTGCCTATTCTTTTTATAGCCTTGATTGTGAATTGAATAAATTCTGTATTAGCAGCTCCTCACTTTATGAGCTGAACAAATTTTCTCCGCACAACAACATATTCTGGAAGACCGGAGTCAAAGTTCTGGACTCAGAAACTAAAAGAAAAAAGATTTAATAATGATACATACCCTTACCATTAAGAAGTCTTACTCACTAGATTTGTGCCACAAATTTCGGATTTTTAGTTTTCAGGTCCTCGAGCTTGGTACTTTCACTTGCACACTTCCAACTATTTTGAGAACGACATTGACTGCGTTATTGCCTACTATGGAAGTCCTGAGGGAAATATTAGCTCAATCACTATTCAAGAGTATGTTCTCAGGTGGGTAGAAAATATCCACTGTTCGTTAACTACAATTTTAAGCCGGTAAGTCGACATAATGTGTAAGATGGAATTTCTGTTCACAGAGTTGAGTGTGCGATCAATGATGTGGAGTTCATCGGAATTTGACGGCGATTAATTTTAAAACTTTTCCAATTTTCGTTCGCTTATATTTTGCCCTGTATTCTATTGATAAGCAGAAGTAACTCTCACTTTACAGCCTCCATTTTACCGAGTGTAACTTCGATTAATGGATAAGATAAAAGTTTTGAGATAGAATTATGTAATAAAGGAATTGCCCATTCTCACACACACACTTCTAAATCGAAGGCAAATCCCTGTAGTAATTCACTACACATATGACTTTAATAATTCTATAAAGATGGTGCCAACAAGGAGATCCAACAAACGGACATCCACTAGAACACCTAAATCTAAATGTAGAAAAGAATGCTTCCAGATGTTCCTGTAGGGGATTTATAGGTTTCATAATATGACGAAATCTTGAATTCAATTGTGACATAAAAATTATAAACTGCTTGTTGCCTATAGCAATTTATATACATAAATACATCTCTGACACTGTATTACTCTGTACCGTGGTCATGTTTCAATTAAGCCAAGCATAAAACGTTAATGCATGTTAAGTGCCTGATGAAATTCAATGGCGTTCTTTTACTGTGCCACAAAACACTAAGGTTGCCATCACGTAAACAGGTATTTTTTTTTGTTTTTAGTACTGATGTCACCGTCTTCCAACCTGCAATTGAAAGATGAAAAAATGCAAATAAAACGATCGAAATCCGTCCCTTTCTCCGCAAACAAAGCTGCAGCAATGGCTTAAAATTTTACTGATAGAGAACAAAAATGTGTCTTAAAATCTGTCGAAACATTGAAACGTAATTAACTTTACACCAACAGCTGACACTCTACATGTACACGTGTCTGTCGCACGTATTGAAAAGGGAAAAATTTATGTTATGTTCATTTTAACACTCTCGTTATTTCTCAGCTTTTAAAGATGGTCAACCAAGGTGTGTGAAATTTTCTACATATGTGTGCTGTTGTAATACACATTTGTAATGCACTTTTGTAATTTCGATAGCTTAGAAACTTTTGTAATTTTATGGTTTGGTAAATTTGAAAATGGGACATTGTGTAAAACTAGGAAACGACACACTTTCTCAGAAGCTGAGCTTAGCGATTACCACACTGTAAACACTTTATAAACTAACCGAGTTACAAAAACTTGTGTCAACGAGTGGAAAAAGGGTTGACATCAGCGCTCCACTTCTAACAGAGCTTCAAAGACTGTTACAGTATGGAATGTATGAAACTAAGCTAAGGTGATGTAAGGTTGTGTTAACACACACAAAAATGCATGACACGAGCAAATTGCCTTTATATATTCTCACGGATATTTGACTAGTTAACTTACTTTCTGCTTAACTTTCGATCAACGAAGTTTGGAACACAATACTGATGCTATACAGCTGTCTTTTAGAAGATTATCAACCGTGAAGAATTTTCGAAGGATTGAAGGCTGACATGCTGGTCAATATAGCGTACCTTTTGGTTACTGTAGGTGAGTCGCCTTGGCTGAACTAAACTTGGAACTAAACTCGAAAGCTTACTTTGAGAATTCACGAGATAAATTGGAGACATATATAAAAGCGAGACGGCTAGTTGTGCAAATTCCAGAACTTTGATATGCGAGTGTAATTTTGCTAAGGAAGACACTTTGACCCTTGCATGTGTAACTCACACTCAGTGTGAGCACTATCAGCAGCATTCTAGTAAAGTACTTTCTCATACAACTCACCAGGTTAAACGTGTGACAACAGCCTGGATTCAGACAAATTTCCTTTATATTTTTTAGTCTTCAATCCAATGCACAGAGTGAGGGAAAGGAAAGAAAAGTGTGATATTTTAGTACAGTACTTATATTTTCTAGTTCTGGCAGAACAGAATGCATACTAGAACATATTCAGCTTTCCAGAATGCCTAAAGCCGCAGACGTTGAGTGGAAGGGAGACACCGACTCTAACTGGCAAATCCGTAATTAAACTTTGTGATTGCTTACATATATGGAGGTTTGCAAACGTGTCAGATTGACACTATAACGAAATAGAGTTCAGTCGAGTCGATTTATTTCTTTAAGGAGCTAAATGCAGGACCTTGACTTCACTCCAATGAACTCACCCAATGCGATGGACACAAAGAATGGATATGCCTGTGAATCGCTACGTCAATGGAAATCCGTATCACTGCACTGGATTGGATTATGTTACTACGTTCGAAGGTTAGAGAGAGGAATCTGACGTAGTGTGTAGGCTACTGCCTCGTATGCAATGACGTTCTGCAATTTGGAAGACACGTCTTCGTCACGATGCATTGTCGCCACCAGTCTAACAAAATTACACGGCCTCACCTATTACAAGACCGAATTCTTCACAGTCACTCTATTATCATTCATTTCTCTCAGACACAGCTAAATGTGTCTTAATGTGCATTCAAGCTTAAAACTACTGAAAATTAGTTTCGGGAACCGCAGACCAAAAATCAAATTTTAATTCTAACTGCAAATTGCTGTTGCTAACTTACAGACATACGATGTGTGTGAGTGCAGTTGCATGCAGCGGATCTGTACAGGTTCTGTCTGTTGATTCTGTAAGCCACTTCCACAAGGTGCACTACAAATTAACAACATAGGCTATGTACGTATAACATAACATTAGGGTGCTTTCGGTTAATTTTTGAAGTGGCAAAGCAAAGATGAATTCTGTGTGTGTTCTTGAGCTACGTGTCACTGTCAGCTGTACATAAACCATGAATGTTGCACAACAGTTCTGTTAATGCAAATTAATTTTAGGGGGTTAAAATAAATTAATGTACATCTTTATATAAATTGCCCGATGCTGCGATTAAAAAAAGTATGTTCGTTTGATCACGGCTTTTCTTTCTTCTCACAACCTAAATAAACTGATCATAATGATGTCCTTCAGTCCGAATTCATGGAAAAACTGGGATACGAAATGCAAATTTTCATTAAATTTAGTATCTCATTATTCTGTAAATATAATGAAAAAATAAAATTTCCATGAAATATGACAATAGTGACGGGTATTTTTCATGAAGAGTATTATTCATTTACGATATTTCGCTAAGTTCTTCTTAGAATGCGAAACATATGGGGCATGAGCATTGCATGTTGAATACGGGAGGCTAAAATCATATACTAAGAATATGTAATAATTATCGTTTTTCCACAGCAACAATGGCTGCGCGAACGCTATGGAATATTATGTTATATAAACTTACATTCCTTGTCTTGTTGTATAAGGTAAAGTCGTAAGGCTCCCAATGGAAGGATTGTCATTAAATGTGATATTCGAGTACTTTTCCAAAATTTGGCAACAATATTTGGCTTTTATTAAAATCTGACAAGAATAACATTTACTTTACATGAAAACGAACTACCTTTATGATAATATTTCGTTCATTTCTGCTCACAATGAGACATATTTCAGACAAACTTTGAAGACAAATTCAAAAGTACACATTTTATGTTCAATATTTTTTCGACATTCGTGTGGTATATACGTGGGTGTTTCAGAAAGTAAGGTTCCCTATTTTTTTGTCACCAAAATACTTCACATAATAAGATGCCTCTTTCTACAATTATTACTTACTTCATTCACGATTTTTTCACGTAGTCA
>Ga0123357_10010336_pt1 | contig 11861 bp, 7 predicted proteins | sample TergutEmb28metaG_FD_89873 | JGI IMG/M metagenome (GOLD analysis project Ga0123357, IMG submission 89873) | Embiratermes neotenicus P4 segment gut microbial communities from Petit-Saut dam, French Guiana - Emb289 P4 | ecosystem: Host-associated > Arthropoda: Insects > Digestive system > Gut ...
ATAACCAATAATTTTGTTAAATAAATTTAATAATTTTTTAAAATTTTTTCCCGTTGGTGTGTTTTTTAAATAAAAAAAAAAAAACCCCCCCCCCCCCCACCCTTTTTTATTTCACATTTAATAGAGAGTCTGAAGAAGCTGACGACTTAATTGTAATTGTCGTTTCATTTATTTTAATTCAGGACTTTCATAAGGTTTTTTAACTGATCCATAGAAGAACAGATACTTTTACACTTTGAGCAGTAGGAGTGAGGGCAGTTGGTCCCCACATGTTTGTCATGTGCAACATTGTAAAAAGACATACAGAAAGCCACTATTCTTTCTTGCAGGTGTAGTTCTTACTTTTAATGAAGGGTGAAATGAATTTACTTAATGTTTGTTTGGCAATTTTGATAAGTTGTTTATATTACTGGAAACATTTGTCATTGCAGTTCACATTATGTAGACATGATTCTACTAATGTGGTATACAAACCCCTACAAGCTAGTCTCCATGTTGACACGCACCACCACACCACTGGAGCGTCGCCTCTCTCTGTTGCATCGGAACATGTCCTCACCACGGTCTGTAAGTGACCGTCTAAGTCTTGTTAAGGCAGGTAAATGCAGGGCCTCCTCATAGGCTGGTGGTGGGAAGGGATCAGGTGGTACCCGGTCTGCAAGTGGTCCAGGATAGAACAGAAGTTGCGAGGCACTTGCTACCACTGTATTATTGTTGTCTGGGATGGCATCCATGAGCACAGCCTCTGAATAGCTGGGCACAAGTGTCTGGCTCCACTCTGAGCTGTCCATTGTACTACCTGTTGACAACTGCACCACCGTACTGCTGGGTGTCGCATAGTTCACCCCAAACAGCTTTGTTACCTGCAATAACAGTCTCAGTGTGCACAGCATGAGCTACATAGACAGACAGTGGAACATTGTGTTTTAGCTACCAGTCTGTAGCTTTGATGTGAGGAACAGTAACTGAATGATTTAAACTTTAGTAAAACAGTTGCTGTTCCGTATGGTTCTAACTACAAAAATTTGTGATTTTATTTATGGGCAAGATGTCAAAAAATTTGTTACTGCAAATTAATCTCATCTTGTCCTACCCATATTTTGTAGTTACCTGCTTTCATTTTTCAGCCAGGTAATGACCATTGTGGTAAATATTCTTCTTGTTTTCACCAGTCTCTTCATATGGATGTGTATGTACCTTCACACAAGCCAAGTACAACTTTTTCCACATATGTCACTACTAATCACGATTTAAAGAAAGGCCTCTGAAGAAATGGGCAGATCAATTACATAGTTTGGAAATAGAACATGTGTAGGGATTATCCATGATACTAAAGAAAAACAACCGGACAGTAACACTTGGTGCTTGGATATCTGGTCACTGAGAACACTGACATTATCTATGACAAGCCAGTTCTTTTGTATACTTTGCCTGTTGCCTAACTTGACAACCAGGGTGGAGCAGGTATTTTCTTTTAAATTAAATGAAACATTTTGACGTGGCATATTAAATATGCCATGGCTGGAAGTTATAAATGTAACTTAAGTTTAATATGGAATATCCTCTTGCGTGCTTAGAAGTATCAACACTGTGGATATGAAAATTACTTAATTTGTGTCTACAAAGAAACAAATCACAATAGTTGTCAGAATGCCCACTTCTTTAGCTAGTCATAAAGTTTAAAGCAGCTGGCAATCAGAATGGTGTTGAGTTACCTGATAATGAACATATGCAGTATTGTATTCCAAGATGATTCTGATTGGCCAGGAAAGCAAAAGGCAACTGCAGATCCAAAATACCACACAGTTTGAGTACCATGGCAGGTTTGCATATGCTACAACATGTTCTTTGAAATTTGAGACACCCATGAGGTCCAGTCCCTCCCGCATTTCCATGTAGTCATCATAGCGCTCATGTTCAGCAAAGAAGCGAGCTCGCTGGTCTTCAAATTCAGCAGCAGCCTCCACATTGGCAAAGGCAAACCCTGGGAGCAATTACAACTATAAATACGTAGAATATTCCTTGTAGGAGGAAGATTATGCTAGTAATCAACTCACAGAGGTAGGCTACATTAGCAGTTAGTGCCTGAGGGGAATTGTACTAGCACTCAGTGCTCAGAGAGGAGACTGTATCAGCACACAGCACTCAGATGGGATTCTATGCTGGCACTTAACCATCAGAACGTATACTGTGCCAGCACTTAGATGACAGGTGGGAGGCTAGCAGTATTCAGTCCTCACAAGTGAGGTAATCACATTTAACCTCTGAGAGCAAACTGTTCCAGCATGCAATCCTTGGAAGGAAGCTTATAGGCCAGCATTCACCCCTTCAGGATGGAGAGTGTACTAATATTTGCACTGTCAGACAATCAGTGCCAATATTTCCCTTGTAGACAGGTGATTGCCAACACTCACCCTTACTGAAGCGTATTTTAGTGATGGGTCTACCCTCCAGTGAGAGGTCGCGTGAGATGTCTCGCATACCACAGTAAGCAAACAGGAAGCAGTTGCCTGCAGCATGTGAATTCACACGTTCATAGTACACCTTTGTGGTTGTGTATGAGTCGCCTCCACGCTGTGTACGCACGACCTGTCGCTTGCGGCGCACATAGTGATAGCAGAGTGCTTTCCACCAGACAATGGGTTGAGCCTCACGCATAAGCCTCACTGTTTCCATGACACTTGTAACATGCACCTTTGTATTCAGCTCCTCACGTGCTGTACAGTGCCAGCACTCCACCAAGTAGACCAGATACAGCATGAGCATGAATGCCACTGGAATATACACATACCCCTTGTCACATGGTGACATCTGTACCTTGCTGGTGATTGGGTAGCCAGAGAAATTGATGATTACCTGCACAGAATAGGAAAATGTTTGAAATGCTTAATTATGCTTAAAACCCTGCAAGCCTGGCATTCACCTCAACTTTTTTTTTTTACATCATATGGCCCCATATAAAATAGCCTGAAATGTGAAGAAGACCTCAGTAATTTATCTCAATAAGTCACATGAATCTTGAGGTTTCACAGCTGTTAAGTGTTCGTTGAGGAGGCAGCACATTTGTCAAGACATCAGTTATTATTTTCACCATTTTCATGTGGTGCTATGCTGGTTGGGGCAATATTTTCTGCACCCATCCATACCAGCCCTGTGGGCCACACAGCCCCCTATACATTCGGTACTGGGACTCTTTCCCGGGGGTAAACTGGCGGGGACATGACATTGACCACTCACCCCATCTAGCGCCGAGTTAAAGAAAGAGTAGAGCTGTACCTCTACTCCTCATCTGGGCCTTTGTGGCCTGTTCTAGGGTGAACTTTACCTTTTGCTATGCCTCATTAATCTCATTAATCAGTAAGTAACTGCATATGCTGCACCTGGCAACCATCACAATGACAACACACTTCAAGTAATCAGTTTTCAAACATAATTTGAATATTGCACTGCATATGTGATGTTTTCCCTTATGTACTGCGTAGGTTTGTAAGTGTTAGATTTCCACAAGTAGGCATCTGGTAGATTAAGGTTTTGGAGATTGCTAAGGATAGGGGAACTTCATCCCCTTAGATAAAGGAACCCTGGGAATTTGTGATGCAGTGTGTTTTTTGTGACATAGTCCATATGCATCAAAAACTGTCCTGTAAAAGTCTTAATTAATGCTTTCCACTTTTGTGTCCAAGTAATTGTAACAATGGACACATAGAAAAATGGCTCTGACACATAGCAAAACACATATACAGTGCACATGCATTCACAGAGGTGCTGTTATCTTTTATCTTGTAGGGTTACATTATGATGGACAAAAGTGACTCTGTTCAAGTTGGTGACAAGCTGCTGTTGCGGAGTTTCTGTGTAACAGAACTGAATATACTAAAGTATACATGTATGTACCAGCTCCTTTGACAGTTACACACAAAAGAAATCCATTGTTTCCACACATTGTCTTTGTGTGTTCCATGTTATCAGAATAAACCAGCTTAACTGGTATTTGCAATGGAGAGCAGCATGGTCTGTGATGTAGAAACTGAATTACAGGCTTCATGTGATAAATGCCACAGGACTGTGTATTTGAACTGCTCCTGATACTAATGATTGTCTTTGGGCAAGACCAGTTTGTGTAATATAGTTTGAGTAGTAAATAGATGTATGCAGGTAATAGTAATAAAAAAGTGGAACTTACAAAAATCCTTGTAATTACCCAGTTTATAAATCACTGTCACAGAAACCCTCAATTTTAATAGTATGCCCCCACATGTGAGTGAATCATGGACTACTATTCATGAAAGGGAATTCTCAGACAACTGGCTTCATGCACTGCAGTGCGGATGCAGTAAAACTAACATGTGCATTGTGAAACAATAAAGATTTTTTTTTGGTGTACTGCATGCATTCTTTATATATGAAAAACCATACCTCCCTCCGAAATACTATCATATAGCTGCTTGAATGTTCTGTGGATAGGAAGCAAACATGCCACAATAAGGAGAAATGTCTTATCACAGTGAACCATATGCACTGAACTGGCAGATAAATGAAGTGAAAATGCAGTCCATGGTGACTTTCCCTTGGATTGATCATGTAGTGGCATATGCTTAGTGCCCTATAGCAGGGCGGTAAAAGAAGTATGTTAAGTGGATTAGCGTGGGGTGATTTATAGACTTTTATGCCTTCATAATGCTTCAAATGAGTTTATATTCTATGCATACAGGTTTATTAAATATTATGGTACCAAACTTTACAGAGTGAAGATTCATAACTCTTCTGTTTATTTTTGCACTTGGGGACCAGTGGAAAGAGTCTTATGGGCAAGTTTTGGCTCACAGGTCAATGACTGAATAAATCTGCTGTGTTGAATATTACAAAAGCTACCATGCACATTCTTTTAGAGAGATACAAATCGCACAAATTAGCAGCATCTTAAGAGCATGCAGTTTGAAAAGGGCTGAAGTATGCACCTACAGTGTCTGAACACTGTCAGTGTACAAGTAATGGTTTTGTTGGTACAAGCCTGTGGCCTCTAGCAAGAGGAGCAGCATGCTGTACATCTCTGTTGTTACATGACACATCCTCAGTAGTCTTCATAAAATAACTACTCGAAGTTTGTCCCAACTTGGAGAGTACTCATGCTACAAGGATCTGTACAACTGGACAACTAGGCCTTTATACATACTGGTGGGCAGGCTGATGAACATAAGGAAGGGTGTGCTGTGCTGACCTTGCTGACCTCAGAGAGCCGGCACCACGTGATACAACCAAGACAACCATATATGAGCAGTGTGAGAATGAGGCATTTCCAGTTTGAATCTCGCAATACAGCACCACACACTGTCTGCTGCACTGGTCGCTGAAGGGCACAAGATTACTTCAAGATAAATCTAGCATAAAATTTTGGAAATCATTTAACTATATATATCTAGAGGGTCTTCCTTGAGCTGATCTGGCAAGTCTCTATGTTGGTTGAACCCTGAAGTTGAACAGCTTTGTATCTTTAATTAACCTGTTTCTTCAGATCAGCCTGCAAAGTACCGTTTCCATGACAAAACCGTTTATGAGTTTTGTTCTTCTCTGGCTAATCTTGTAATGATTGTAATTAAATCAAGAAATGTCAGGACATGTAGTATTCATGAAAAATTTTGAACTGAACTGAACTATGCACTTCATTCATGTGTCTTACATATTACTAATTTATTGCTGCAACCAACTGCCTTTTAGACATTTGTCAGATATTAAGTAACAGACATGTTTTGGCATATGAATTGCATCATCCTAAGCGTCACAACTCGTAGTACTTTCTGCTTTAATATGCTTATGTTTGGTACTGTTTATGTTATCTAGTAGTCAGTGAGATAACAGCAGGCTGGAGAATAAATGCGTATTGAGAAGCTTGATGGTTTGTACTCCTCAACAAATATTTTAGGTTGATCAACTCAAGGAGGATAAGATGTCCAGGGCATGTGGCACATATGGGGGAGTAGAGGATTGCATATAGTGTGTACATGGGGAAACCTGAAGTAAAAAGACCACATAGAAGGTGTGTGCATAGATGGGAGGATATTAAAATATAAAGGAAAGAGGGTGGGATGGCATGGACTGGTTCATAAGGCTCAGGGTAGGGACCAGCAGTGGTCTATAGGGAACACAGTAATGAACCTCATGTTCCGTAAAATGTGGAGAATTTCTTAACTAGCTGATGAACTGTTAGCTTCTGAAGAGGTACTCTGCTGCCTGGACTTAGTTCACTAATTAGTTCTTTTGAATTACATTACCTTGTTCTCTGTTCATAATTTATCATCCTTATTAAACGTGGAATAAATTAGTTGAAATATTTACACAGCTGACATGTTGGCACTAGTGTTTAAATCTGTTAACTAAGTACCACCATGGAACAGAGTCCTACTTGAGACCCTAATTGGTCCTTATCTTGTCACGAAATTCCCCACATTTATGGAACCCATAGCTTCATTCTTGTGTTTACAAGAGTCCACCACTGTCCTGAGCTAGATTAATCCATTGCACACCGTTCTATAATTTACAGACTTCCTCCATGGAGCAGAGCCCTTCTTGAGAAGCTAACCATTTTGCAGCTAGTCAAGAAATTCCCTGCATTTTATGGAACCCAAAGGTTCATTACTGCATTTGCCAGTGCCTGCCACCTGTCCCTATAGTGAGCATGCTGTCTTATACTGTTTCTTTAAAATCAATTTTAATGATGACACACCTATGCTGTGGTCTTGCAAGTGGTTCTTTCACTTTAGGTTTCCCCACCAAAATCCCCTATGTATTTCTCTTCCCCTACATACATGCAACATGCATAGGTTTCTAGTCCTATGTATCTATTATTATTACTGTCATTTCCCTTACTTTATTATTATCATCATCATGCTTTTGTGAAGATCTTGTAAATATGAATTCTCTGTGTTTAATATAGTTCACATCGTCGCCATGTTTATAGTTGTTACCTTTCGCACTATATTTAATACAGAATGCGCAGTAACCGCGCGGTCTAAGGCGTGGGTCTGCGGCCGCTCGCTTACTGGGATTGTGGGTTCGAATCCCGCCGGGGCATGAATGTTTGTCCCTCGTGAATGTGTGTTGAGAGGTAAGATGTCTCTACGTCGGGCTGTTCACTCGTCCATTGGAACTCAACCGAGTGTGGTGTGTTTGAGAAGCCTGGATATTGGGAGGTCATGGCCCGACAAGGGGCCGAAACGCCACAGAAAAAAAAAAACCCTGTCTAATGAATTTGCTTACGACATTTCACCTCCATACCTGGAGTGGTTTATTATTTCTCGCCGTTGTATCAAGGAAAGGAAAGTTTTTTGCAAGGTCGCCATGTTGTTATTTTACATTCTGTAAAATGTTCCTTCATACTCGCCGACAGCATGGTGAACCCATAAGTCTACTTTTTTGGGGGGAGGGGGGAGGAATTATGCTGATATAAAAAAAGAAAACATCGTCCCACTTGGTATAATGACACCAGTGCAGACATCAGTCTATCTTAAATTTCTAACGGGGAGAGGTAATTGTGTGTGTTAGGTGTCCTAATGACGGGGACCTGGAGCCTAGTTCAGATCACTTGCACCCTGTGGTGGCTCGCTCTTCGCAGCCGCATCTAAAATAAGACCCAGTGCTTCCACCTGGCCTCGTAAAGAACGCGTCGTCGCATAATTGGTAATTGAAGCTTCTGCTTCATGATGCGTGCCTGTGGTCTATGAGGCATTATTAATTTCTTTGAGGAACGAAAGGCAAAAGGAATCAATATACCGCGCTGACTCAAGTCCGCAATGCTGCTTGCGTAACCAATATCACACACCCCACTCGAGTAACAACTAAGGACGAACCGTCCTCATCGTCAGGTTACATACACGTCTGTCTAGTGTTCTGTAGTAAGAAGAGTTATGCTGACTCAAAAAACTTTCGAGATAGAATGAAAAATGTGTCCCTGTTTGGGAGAGTTAAGTAAAGGACAACTCGTGCTCCTTAATGCAAGAAACTGGAGTGTACTTTATATTAAGCTGGGCGGAAAACCTACAGTCTTTCCCCACTATAGGCTATATAGCTCATCATCTGTCGAGGGCATAGAAGCAGTCCAAAGGGATGGCCATGGATAAGAAGGGTATACAGCACTGATTGGGTGTTAAATGTTCAAAGAAGTAAAGTAAACAAAATCCTTGTGCACGCCATGAAGGCACGAAATGGAGGAGAGAGGTAGCTTCACGACTGGGCCGCTTTACCTCTGTACTTATTGAACAGAGCCGATCTGGGCACTTTGGAGGAGGAAAAAATCGGTACACAGACAATTTACAACTAAAATGTCGTCAGCTAAGTACGTTGATCAGCAGAACAGAGTGGATGGCTATCATGCTGCGAGAAACCAATGCCAATAAGAAATATTAACATATGCAAGTTCAAATTATAGCAGAAAACATCAGGGAGGGCGGAAATAGAACCAAGAAGAGGTTTGTAGTTGCGTTGGATTTCACTGCTTTAAAAAATGCTTGTGTCACCTACTTCATTCTATATATTAACGAATATGGCCGACCATAATTTTGTAGTAGTTGTCTTGAATACTAATCCAGTGTTTCTCAACCGCAGGGCCGCGGTCCGGTACCGGGACCAGGCATCAGTTATACCGGGCCGCGAGAGATTCTCCTGGAATTGATAACTAATGTAAAAGTAATTTTATATTTGTCAACATGCCACACTCTACACACAATTGTACTAATACTCTTGATTATGCCATAATTTATTAATGCTTATGTTAGTTTAATGTATGAACAAAAAAAAATTGGAAAAGTACTGACGAGTAAATCTGTTGGGACCGGGCCGTTGTCTTAAGAAAAAAGAATTTACCGGGCAGCGGTCTCACAACGGTTGAGAAACACTGTATTAATTAGTAATGGTTACGGATCTTAGATATCATGATCCCTTTGGATTGTTTCTATACTTAATGATCAAGATTACCTTTATATAATGGATCTAATGGAATAGATCCCCCCCCCCCCCCCCCATTTTTTTTTCTCGGGTAAGGAACAGAACCGGTTAGAGTGCTATTTAACTGTCACCATACACGAAGTCCAATTTGACTGTTATAGTGGCGGCAGCAGCAGTAATAGTACTAGTTATGACCATAATAATCACCCATTTTTTTTACATATCAACACAATATAGGAATATTATGTTATCCCGTATAGAAACTAAAGAAGATATTCTACGGTTAGTTTCCTAAAATGCATAGCTACTCGGAACTGGAACTGAACAACATAAATATCATCAAGCTTCTTATTTAGTAAAAGCGCCTTATTCGTCTAACAGATTTCTTTCACTTCTCGACGGAACACAATAAAGAATTGCGTTTAAGTAGTGTCTCTTTAAGAAGGGAGACCCAGATCGATACTGCCCGATTTGCTTTACCGTTGTATTGCTGTTTGATCGGACGCCATAAAACACAGTACCTGCAGCTCTCCTTGCAAATCCAGAGGACTTGATCTCATGACACTACCACATCGCAACAAATACACCAGCAACTGACGTAACAATGCGTGCTACGGCAAATGCGTCCAGTAAACAACTGCCGCTCGTCACACGACATTCGCATGGCGCATGCGGATTCATTCGCAGGATGATTCGAGCCTGTGTTTGCGATCAATGTAACACGTTATCTTCTTCGGTTATACTGCAACGCTGTATCAGCTCCAGTCTTTGTGTAGCTTCGAATCAAATGCCGGACTGCAAGTATTGAGTTTTCACGGCGGTATGGTTGAAGGCTCCGTTTTCTACCATGACCCCGCGTCACTGGGTAATCGGTTCTTGACCGCTGGAACCTTGAATAAGAATTCACTGTTCCCTCGAAACGTCGGGAACCGATTACATAGTAACGCGGCGTTATACTGCACAAAGCCGAGCCCTCAAATCCTGGAATGGCCTAGCGAGGGACATGGCAAATTGAAGCCTTCAGTTGCTGAAGTGACGCCGCGAAGGACGTGGGCATTGTAAAGTGCCATCCCAGCAATCAGAAACCCGCAAGAGCCGATCCTCGGACGCAGTTCTGAACTGGATACATTCGAAATGTGTTGTCACTGTATGCTGAAGTCAGGTAGAACCAAACTCTTGCTCGCTACATCTGTGGCACAAAGTGGTCCAAAATATAGTGTGCAGTTGTGCATGTAACACTGTGGTTTTACTGTCACTCCCTTATTATGTCTACAACGTGGCTGTTTATCCACCAGTCATATGGTCAAAGGTGAGCAGGGTGGGTGAAATGGGCAACAACACAGGTAGTCACACCTGGATGAGATCCATGGCAGAATCTGAAATGTTTGGGCGAGGGTAATCTTGCAAGAGGAATTTAGAAGCTTTGGGTGAGACCACCGTACACAGTTACCAGGATTAGTGCTGGTGAGTTTACTCTGTACATTGATTTAAAAGCCCAGAAGCTAAAAGCTAGTATGCCTCCTTCAAGAAATAAAAGCATTCCCACTGGTCTGTCGGCCACTCAGACATAATTTTCTTTCTTTTAAACCTGTCCTAGGAGCAGGTTACTCAGAATACCTGGGAATAAATTAGGTGTAAAATACCTCTCAAGAACAGAAACAGCAGACTGCCATAAGAAAACACAGCTCCATGAATTCTTGCATTACTTTGATCCTGCACTCAAATCCCCTCTGGACACATGGCCAGAGTATCTAATTTGTACCATTCCCACGGTAATCTCTCAGGGTTAAGTCAAGTCAGCTCTTTCAAGCTCATCAAACACCTTTCACAAATTCTGTTACATTCCTGCAGAGTAAGTGTATGGCACATTTCACAGTACAAATACTTATGAAGGCTTGAAGGACATCTAGTAAATTGCCCATTTATGAACTTGAAACTTTGCTTCCTCTGGAAATTCCTGTCTACACCAAAAAGGGTCATAGATGTGTATTGCCAACTCTTAGCGAACACCAGGACCTGATGGGGTTCCAAATTAAGATCAGGAACACAAAAACACTGGCTCCATGGAATTTCTGGAATGTCTTCTGCAATGGGCAATAGATAGCAAACATAATCTTCTTATTTGGCATATTTTATTCTATTACCACTTAAAGTGTCACTGAATTTGGCTACCAAAGAGGCTGATGAAGGTGTTTGACGTGCTTCTGCCACATAACCAATGTAGGTGGCACTGACACCAGTGTCTTAAGTAGGTTGATCTCGCGTGTCAACCTCTTGAAGGTACAGAGTTGGAGCTTTGTGTATTAGTTTTATATCTTAAAAGTCTCTTGTATTAAAGTGTGAATATTCCTGTGTATTTCCACAGACACACGCATGAATTATTGGATTATTTTAACTAATAAATTGTAGTTTGCATAATTCTCACCAGTAGTCAGTGTTGAGTTAATTCAAATTCAGGAAAGTGATCTTGCACAATAATATTGACCGTCTATGGATCATATTGAAAGGTTGCACAATATATTGAGTGAATCAAAAATGGTTTGATTTTTATTGTGCAATATGGAAAATATTGCATCATCTGTAGGCAGCATTGCACAATATCGCTTCAGTCTCTCTCAAAAGATTGTGCTATGAACATCTCCACAAGTGAATAATTATGGCTACGAAAGCAAAAGAAGACAAGAGAAAATTTATTTTAGAGTGTATCGAAGTATATCATTCTTTACCGGCTTTGTGGAGTGTCAAAAAGACAACAGAATGAAAAAAAATGAACAACATGAACATCTGCTTCACAAATATAGTGTCATGAAAAGAAATTTTGGAATTATCTTTGGAAAAAGAAACGTTACGCAAGAACCAGGAAGACTTATTAGCTTCTTGCTATTGCCGTAACTAGGAAGCATGCAGCTTTACAGAGTAAGCAA
>Ga0123357_10010337_pt1 | contig 11861 bp, 5 predicted proteins | sample TergutEmb28metaG_FD_89873 | JGI IMG/M metagenome (GOLD analysis project Ga0123357, IMG submission 89873) | Embiratermes neotenicus P4 segment gut microbial communities from Petit-Saut dam, French Guiana - Emb289 P4 | ecosystem: Host-associated > Arthropoda: Insects > Digestive system > Gut ...
CCGAGGTGTGCGCATCAGCGGTAGTAATGCTGGATAGACCGTGTTCCGATACAGTGCAAGACTGCTGGCTACCCACTCCATTCGCCTCTTTCCCCTTCACTTCTCCTCAAGTGCTTCGCCGTGTGCCACCAGATTCCGTTTCCACTCTACAACATGGGAGTATGGGAGCTAGTTGCCAGTAGTTTGGGGAACCATTTGCTACATGATGACACACCCAGCGTGTTCATAACAAAAGCTGTGGCTGGCCATCTGGCCACACAGCGCCATATTCCAAAAGAAACTGACCTTTGAAAACAGTTTTTCAATACTCGTAAAAATGTAAGACCGAACGAAGGCCGCGCTTGACGTATCAAGTCTCCCACGAGACACAAGACACCCATGCCTCCAGCGGCATTTGGACCCGCGTCCAGAGCCGTTAACTGTACACACACGTAGAATCATTGATATAGTTGTCAATGTCTCATTTGGATCAACCCCCTATATTAATTTACTTGTTGAAACCACTCAAAACTGCAGTATAAACAACCAACTAGATGCAAAAATAACAATTTATTAGTAATTGCAATCAGCTCAACATGTTTCAGGCGATAATTTCTCCCATCCTCAGGAGCACTAGACTGTGTTTACAGCTTGTAGTATAATGCACTGAAGAAGTTGCCTGCTGGTGTCACCAGCAGGCAACTTCTTCAGTGCATCACACCACAAGCTGTAAACACAGTCTAGTGTTCCTAAGTATGGGCGAAATTATCGTCCGAAACATGTTGAGCTGATTGAGATTACTAATAAATTGTTATTGTTGCATCTAGTTGGTTGTTTATACTACTGTATCAGAGATGCACGGTCACACAAACATCACGCAAAACTATTTTCTGTGGCCTAGGCCGCTTCATTGTTGAGGTTTCTAGATCACACACAATTAGACGCGCGCGCACGCACGCACGCATCCTGTAGGACTCCTCTGAACGAGTTTTCAGTTTGTCGCAGACGGCGCTCGACACCCAGCACAAGAGACGAACGCCCATGCCTCAGGGAGAATCAAACCCGCGATCCCAGCAATCAAGCAGCTGCAGACCTATACCTTAGATCACACGGCCATCCGGATCAGTTGCAAACCAGTATCATGTAGCTACATTCGGGACACACAATTCCGGATTTATTCAGCCGTTACCACATCGACTGTTATGATCTTCAAGCTTTCTCCGCAACAGAAGGGATCAAAATCTTCTGCTTTACACAGCCCGAGGAGATTTTGCTGAACACATGCCGACGGTCGGTTACTTTACTTTTAAATCAGTGACAACGAGCAGGAATCGAACCCAAGACCACTAAATCATTATTATTGTATTGGCCTAATATGCGTTTGGTACCGGGTTTGATTATAACCTGCAACCCTAACAACCAACAAGACAGGCAATGTACGCATGACGTAACATTGCGGCGCGTTCGCGTAATGCTTACGAGTATACTTGCTCAGTTATCCTGACAGCCTGATATATTACTCGAAGACAGCTTTTTTTATGTCGATTCCACCGGAAAAAAATAAAACCTACTGAGGTCTTGATTTAAAGTTACGATATTTTTGTCCGATTTTAACCAAGATGGATTTTCTCGACAGATTTTCTTATAAATGCCCAAATCAAACTTACCGGAAAACAGTCCTGTGAGAGTCGCGTTGATACTAGCGGACAGACGGACGAGTTACAACCTAGGCTGAAGAAATCCAACGAGATGCAACAGTATGCAGATATTTATTTACTGCTAAATTATTCTACATGTTTCGGGCGTCTATCGCGCCCATCATCATGAGTACATAAAACCGTAGTTGCAGCCTCTGGTACAGAGCATACTATCTGGGGAGCAAGCTTCCTCAAACGTGACCAAACCAGTCCTTATTTTGTCATGTTTGAGGAAGCTTGCTCCCCAGATAGTATGCTCTGTACCAGAGGCTGCAACTACAGTTTTATACACTCCTGATGATGGATTCGATGGACGCCCGAAACATGTAGAGTAATTTAGCAGTAAATAAATATCTGCATACTGTTGCATCTCGTTGGATTTCTTCAACCTAGAATTGCGATGCACGGAACCACGAATATATAAAAAAAAAAAAGACCTACAACCTGTTAACATTTCACTCGAAAATATCGTTGTCACGGAAATTAATGTGGCCGGCAAAATCAAAAGACACTTGCGTCTTCGTGTAAAGTTCCAGTAATATAGGCTTGATTTCAACCAAATTTGGGTATTCTCGACAGATTTTTACAAAAGTGGCCAATATCAAATTTCACGGAAATCCGTCCAGTAGGAGTCGCGTTGATACATGCGGACAGACGGACGGACGGGCAGATTGACGAAGCTAATACGCACTTTGCGCGACTACGCGAATGCGCCAAAAATAAATAAACTTCGGTCGACGTAGGAGTATTTATCGCATCACGCTGTCTCTCTTGCGATGGGTAAAGTACAAGCCCCTCCAGAGCAAGTTCTCCAGAGAAGGCGATCTAGTACTTTCATCTTTAAATTTCACTATTTTTGTTTTCCTTAAAGTCATCCAGTATCTGCTTAGGTCTTCTTTCTTGTCTTTCCGTCACTTCTAATTTCCCTTATCTTTCCTTTAATAATGTGTCTTAAAAGGCCGTTCCTACGCAAGATATGACTAATCCAGTTAGTCTTTCTTCTTTTTACTGTTTGTAGGTTATTCCTCCTCCTTGACTGTCTGTAATACTTCTTCATTTCTCACACGATCTGTCCAACTGATCTTCTCCATCCTTCTCCAAAACCTATTTTGAAAATTTGCAAGTTATTCCTGATCTACTTCCCAAAGTGTGCAAGATTCAGCACCATACAAAGAATTGTTTCATATGTAGTATTTTACTAATTTCTACCTCAAATTTAAGTCCAATTTGCTGGTAAAAAGTATTCTCTTGTTGAAGGCTGTTTTTTCTGTGACAATCCCGAATTTAATTTGCCTCATTTGTTATCAGGAAACCCACATAGTTGAAATATTCTACGTAAGAACTGTAACGTAACAAATTACAACAGAAGGTTTAAATCCCGAGCCAGATTTTAGGCTAACGTTATACGTCAAATATACCTTAAACACAGGACATAAAAAGCTGTTACAAGGATTCAGTCACTATTATAAACTCTTTTCTGAACTCGTTTGTTTTTCAACAACAACAAATACGTGAAATGATAAACACATGAAAGTGTACTCACTCTGGCAGGAAGCCGTATCATTCACTTAAAACTACTGCCTTCTGGAATGTGACGCAATGCAGCCTGTTTAAACTTATCGACGTTTCGGAAACGCCTGCCGGCATTTAGAGTAGAAAAACAAGCCACGCTGGAAAGAAACTGTGCAAGATACAGCGGTAGGCAGAACCTATACAGAAACTGACCACAATCTTTCCTTCCTTCCTTCCTTCCTTCCTCCCTCCCTTCCTCATTCCCTTCCTTCTTTCCATCCTTCCTTCCTTCTTTTCATCCTTCCTTCCTTCCTTCCATTCCCTCCTTCCCTCCTCCCGTCCTTCCTTCTCTCCTTCCCTCCTTCCCTCCCTTCCCTCCCTTCCTTCTTTCCTTCCTTCCCTTCATTCCTTCCTTCCTCCCTTCCTCATTCCCTTCCTTCCTTCCTTCTTTCCATCCTTCCTTCCTTCATTTCATCCTTCCTTCCTTCCCTTCCCTCCTTCTCGCCCTTCTTTCCCTTCCTGCCTTCCTTCCCTTCCTTCTTTCCTTCCTTCCCTTCCTTCCTTCCTTTCTTCCTTCTCCCTGTATCCTGACCGTTATTCACTATCGAATTACCGTATTCCTCCACCCTGCAAGTGGAAACATCAGGTACCACCGTGACGTTGGTAAATTTCTATTAGGCTACAAGACAGTCCTGTTCGTTGTCAGCGCCTTCTTAGTCTCGTCGCCACTCTACAAACAAAACGCACACTACTCCGTACTATCGCTCCTTTGTGACAAAAAGAACTAGAATATTCCATGTGGTAGCCATATCGCCGCGTATGAGAGCCAATGGTTTAATGAGTGCGCCAACGCAACAGTCAACTTCCTACTGGTCTAATTATTTCACTTATTTGTGTACCGCGTGCTACGCAATTCTAGCAGCGCAGTGTAAACACAGACTTCGATCTGAAAGGAGTTGATACAGTAGTCACGAACATAAGCGAAAATTTTGCCAGGAAGCAGAGGTCTCATGTAAACAATGAAAATACTAATTAAGGTGTCCGGACACTACGGGGATTCGCAAAGGTAACAGTTCAAATTACAGATTCTCAAGCTTGTACTTTTGTTTACCACGGCCCAACAGCCCCATTAAGCCAAAACCTCCTCATTGTCGGGGATTCATGATCACACTCAGACACACCACACTCGGTAGAACTCCTCTGGACGAGTTATCAGTCCGACGCAGAGACCTCTACCTGACAACACTCAACATTCACAACAGACAGACATCCATGCTCCCGGCGGGATTTAAACCCACGATCTCAGCAGGCGAGCGACCGCAGATCCACGCCTTAGACGGCACGGCCACTGGGATCGGCCAAGCTTGTACTTAATAGGGCAAAAACAGATCGGAAGAGGGGGCATTTGGAGACAACGGCAAATGTTACGTCGTCCCTGTGTATGCTACGAAGGCATCAGTGGTAGTGGAGTTAAAGCTCCATGCTTTCCTAACCTGGCACTAGGTGGAGGTCAACGGTGGGCTTAACGCCCCAACAGCTTTCATCCAGGGAAGAAAGCCCTGGGTACCCACTGAATAAGATGCTAGGTGGACCCAATGTCGGTACAGACGTATTGATAAAAAAAAAAAAAAATCTCTTAGCCTTACCGGAAATCTATGATTCGTTGTATATAGATACTAATGGTGAATAGTAACTATTTATAAATCATACAAAACTGCGGGGTGTCTAAGATAAAAAAAAATGATGCGTTAGTTGTCCAGCCTTTAGCCAAACTGTGACACATTTTGCAAACACTTCTGCAGATGGCACTCGCATTTTCAGTCACTCACTGCAAGCGCATATTTAAGATCATATTTATGTCTGTATAACTACTCTCACAAAGTGAGTGACAAAAAATATAACTGCACTGACTAAACATATTTTCTCCTATTTCACCACACTGAAAAAATGTTTGAATAGAAGATTGAAGATTTTAATGTGGTCAGACAAAAGGCTGCCTCCTCACACGCCATGAAAGCGTATGGAAGGAGAGGACGTATAAATCCAGTCTTCCTTAGCCTCAGCATCAGATAGAAGTGAGAGTTCGCTCTTTCGCCCCGTGCTTTATTTCCGTGGGAAGGGGCATGGTATCTTTTGACTAGGAGGATGGGCGGGTCCCATAGCCGAGCAGGATTCTTTGCAGAAAAGATAACTCTTTACTGTTTCGGTAATCGAAACACAATTCCTTGGTGCTCAAAATCGTTGCCTAGTCACTACAGCAAGTACTCTAGAGGTGAAGAGTTGACAACACTGCTAGCACCGTTCTTGTCATTGCCTGACAACATTCTGACGGTCTCATCCACGCTTTTAAAACTGGGTTTTCATGACTTGCATTATTTCTTGCATTTTGAATATTTTATAACATTTCCAGTTCTTTCTCAACTCGGAAAATTTCTCCGTCTGCAAGGAATTTTCTTGAAATTCAGCCCTCTACGTCGAAAAGTCACCCAAATTCAACTCAAAAACTGTTGCAATTCCGGTGTTTAAAGCTCGGTTTTGTAGACAACTGTCGTAACTTGGAATATCTGGTATAGATTTCAATTATATTTAAAAAGCGTCGTATCACTTCGTCTTCTTAAACAAAATCCTCACAATCACTATTGTCCTAGTGCCTATACATCGAAGGAGGCATTTAAAAGCCTATTTTTACAACTTATATATCCATTCAAAGACAATTAAAAATTTGACACGCCCTTCATTCTTTCTACGACACTGAAGTGTTATGTTGATTTCACCGAAGTGGGCAGTGAAATCAATAAAGAAATTAAGACAACCTTTCTTTTTTTTGCCGTGTAGTTACGATAGTTCTGCTTAGTGGATTTCATAAACTGTTTTATCTTATGTAAAAATTCTACAAAAGTGAAAGTACCCAACTTCAGCTAGGCCTCTTAAACACCGCCATACCATATTATTTCAAAATACAGCGAACTGTTCACAGCGTGCTGAAGCGTCTTCAGGTGTCGGTTGTTAAGCACCCTAGAAACAAATTAACAAAATGTTTACAAAAGCCCACCCAAACATCACCTCGAAGACAACCTGTTGCCCACAACACAGTGTTCTTCTACAGGTGCAACCGTTTTAAATAATAAAAATGTTCTTGAAACATTTCCCTGGAAACGGCCCGATAAAAGGTCGGAAAAGTTCCTCCGCTTTATTGAAAACAACGAAGGAATTCTGCAGTAAACCCTACGCAGATCAATAACGTTAGCGGTATTTTTTTTACCGGAATTCTACGGCAGACTACGGGGACAGTTCCCGTTGAACAACCTGCAGATATGCAGGCACCAGCAGCTGTTTTTCTAATACATGGTTTTATAGTTGGTCTTACATTCGTTCTTACTCTGCAAAAAAAAAAAAGTACCAAAACAAAATATGTGCAATAGGGATGGTGAAGATAATCCTTAGCTTCCAGTGTTGTAGGATTTTCGAAATGGGGACCAACCTCTTGAACCGCAGGGTTTGCAGTGTAGGGTCGACTGACAATGAGTCTAACATTTCTAGGCGAATGTTTGTGTGGCTGTCTGGCGGCTCTCATGTTAGATAAAGAGGTTTTATATTCTGCATGTTTTGTCGAAAGAAGAGAATATTACTTCACATACATATGATAATTTGGAAATTTTGTGTATGATTGCAATAAGGAAATGGGAAAATGTGTGATTTTTTCGGGGATGATAATAACAATGTGCGTTTGCAACGCCAGCGTAGCTGTTAACAAAAAATGTAACCCTGAATGACATTTCACGACCAGGCATAAAGACGACTCAAGTCAAAATGCTGACACAAGAAACAAACTTGGAGATTTTAAACGTTATGTACGATCCGGTCGAGCAATATTTTCTCAGCCTATGAACAAAGCCAAAATGGGTACATTTGGGACGTAAAAAATATAGACTGAAACCTTGACCAAGAAAAAGAAGCAGAACCCGTTTAAGGCAAAAATTTATGAAATGTTGAGTTGTGGCCAGTCATTCATTATGTACTTCACTTGAACTAACATGAAATATGCAATAAAGTAATTATTTCCAATTACCTCTAAGTGCTATCAAAGGGAAGAGTCGCCTGTAAGTCCGGTAACACGGAACACGAAGTGAGGCTGGATACAGAATTTTGTGCATTTTGAGGCGCCGTCGCTAAGTTCAAAAAGCGGCTATAAACTTCGACATGTCTCAGTTTACTTCACCAACCAAGTTCATAATGCTCATTATATATAAATATTAAAGGTCGATCTTCTACATGTTTCCGTACAAGTGTACCATGTTCAGGAAGAACAAGGCCAGTTGTAACAAGACAGGAAATGTAAGTGTAACGTAACATTGAGGTGTGTTCGTACAACCATTGTTGCAGTTGAAGAACAAAGAGTATTACACGACCTGTGTGTGTATTTGTAGCCTTAGGTATCCAGCATGCAATGCGCATGCGCCATATTATCATCTGTGGCCTGACCCGCTCTACGACATTTTCCCACATTATCTCACAAACGGCACAATTTTCGAAAAAATTGTTATTGAGCATAAAAAGTGTACTTCGAGTTCCTCTACAACTTTTGTCTGATACATTTTTGATTCTAAGAAGAATTGAGCGAGATATGATCGAAAATGTATATTAGTCTTCGTGTAAAGTACCCGTCATGCTTGTCCGTTTTTAAAGAAACTTGATTTTTCTAGAGAGAATTTCGAAAAGTCCTCAAATATCATTTTCATGAAAATCCGTCCAGTGGGAGCCGAGTTGTTCCAGGAGGACAGACGGAGAGTCGAACTGAAAGACACGATGAATCCAATAGCCTCGTTCCGCAATTTTTCGAACGCGCCTAAAAATCATTTGCCAATGATAAGCCGTTATTTACACAGTTATTCAGTTTGTAGTAGCTGCGTTGTCGTTGTCGATTAAAGAGAGCAACGAGGTTACTACAGCTGAAGAACTTCGTAAATAACAGGTTATTTTTGGCCATTGGTCTTTAAAACTGGCATTGTTCTCCCTGAAGAAAATACACTTTTACCGAAACATAACTTTAATATTCATATATAACTACAGGGGGGCTGATAAATTCTTAGCCCGACCAGGAACGAAACAAGCTATTGTTTCTGTCAGAATTGCGTGCATTTCCTTCGGCGCCTCGCCTTGCAGGGGGAAAAAAACTTGATGACAGCTCGTGTCTCGATGTTGTTGAAATCGCGCGCGTCCCTGATATGCTTCCGAGCTTGTGTCCTACCTGATCGGGCTAAGGACTTATCAGCACCCCGGTAATGTTATGCATTTGGCTGGGGAGGTAATATGAGTGCACGGATCCATAAAGTTCACGGCTTTAAAATATTCGTCATGCCTCCCGTCCAATCCACACGTAACACGTCAGTTCCTTCTGGACACATTTTCGTGAAATTACACATTCGTTACTTCTATTAAAATCTTTGGAGAAAATTCAACTTTGGTTACTAATGGACAAGAATATCAGGCACTATGCATGAACACCTAAATAAGTTAACGAGAACGTCTTGCGGAATTCTTGCTGAAATGAGATATTTTATACAAATATTTAAAAGAAAATCAAAGCATGCTGCACGTAAAGTCAGTATTTTGAAAATCTTGCAGCCTGCTAGCTACTCGCGTTTACGAAAAATGTGGCACATTAGGACGGATCACAGATGGTCTAGTATGACGCAAATAAGATGCAATTTGCATAACAACTGACATACAAATACAAACCCACAATCCTAGAATTTAAAACGTATGGCCAAGCGGTCCAAGGAAACGTTCATGTTCTATTTGTGTGTTTATATTAGACAGGTTTCTCATGTCAGATTGACTTTTAAAACTTTGGAAGTCTCAAATAAAATTTCTGAACTAGATGGACAACTGTCCCCTTCTCAGAAAGGACTTGTATTCCATGAGGTTGTTTGGCGCATTCGGCCTCCACTCAAGGAGACTAACCATCAAAACCGACTGCAGCAAGCTTGACCAACAAGGTCTACAAAGTTGCACAGTAGCACTGCTTGTCTGAAGCTAAGCTCAACCACCTACTTTATTCCTTACATGCACAGGAGCCACTTCCATTCTCAAAACTAATTAGATTTCACATGGCCTACAGTCAAAATTCTGTTATCCGCGCAGTAAGTCATAGGAAGCTTATATAAAAACCAAAATTGCATCATGTGTGTTCAAATAATGAGGCAGGGGGTCACTATCAGCTTGCAAACATCCAAAATTAGGTTATGGACGTGATACAAATGGACTTCGTAACATAATCACGGTCTGACCACTGAACACTGTACGGCAGAGTGTGTAGCCCCATTATCTGCATTATAACTTTTCATTAAAAGCCATACACGTTTGAGATGAGGTGGATTAAAACTTCTATCGTTACGAGGCACGTGTGTTTTAACTTAGAATTATTATACTCTTTAGGTTAGTCTACAATCTTTTACGACTCCTATGTGTCTTACACATAATTACACGTTTGATCTGCAACTTTCTTTCCAACGATAAGATTTCGGGAGATAAAAGCAGTTGTGGAACAGTGGCTAGGTGTGCGTCGTATACGATGCACACCTAGCCACTGCTCCACAACACATTCCCACACAACATGATATGCTGCCACAACACCTCGTTTGCAAATAAGAATTTAATTGTGAATACTGTAATATAGCTTTAGCAAGGAACAAAGCTCCCTGATGATGATCTGACAAGATCGAAACATGTCGGAGTGTTTTAAAGTGTTTCAAGGTGTTTTATGTGAAATTATATGTGCATTCGTTGGTTGATAAATTGAAGTGATTTGGCGAAGTAGCATTACTTCGAGTCTCAAGATGTCCTTGAACGACCAAGAGGTGTTTTTACTGTTGTGGTGTCCTAAATTATTTTTCATGCCGCTGATACTCTTACATACGTATCAAGATATGCAAGGCTTCAAAACACAAAAGTCTTGCATTAGTTTATTTAAGACGGTCTTTAATATCCCAGCATCTTTCTGCCATCCACTGGTAATCATGGGTGTCCATTACTCCATATTCAGTAGGCCTAAGGATCACAAATTTCGTAAGGCCATGACTCAGTGTAGCAGGTAGATGCCAATTTACATTACGTTACACGTTTACAGGACAACAAACAGCTGATAAGGCACTGCGTCTATGGAAGGATCGCCAGCTATACCAACGTTTGTCTGTTATATAAAGATAATTTTTATTCACATGAATGAGGCCCTACATCGCATTGACAGCTCTATGCAGGTGTTAATTTTACTTATATACTGCAAATAAAATATTTTAACTTAAGTACAGCCATTTGATAAGAGACCCACACCATCCGATTAAGACCACTTGACGGTAAAAACTTGCTAGGGCATTAAAGAGTTTATTCGATGAATTTAGAGGTGAGTTTTATGTGTGATGGTCTCATTATAATAGTTGCGATGATGGCTCAGAAGTAGGTCTTGTTTATCTTGCTAGTGCGTGGCAGAGCGCAAGAACAGTGGCTGCAAAGTGCCTTTCATAATGACAACTGTATTAAGGCATGACATCAGTTATGTAACATTTAACTCGGCGCGGCAAACTCGTTCTGGACAAAGTGACATTTCCTCAGCTAGTACAGAAATTCCACGCATTTTATGGAGTGCGAAGGATCATTGTCGTCCGTTTTCACAGAAATCTGCCACTTGTCCCTGTTGGAAGTCAAATAAATACAGTCCAAGTCTCCCCATCCTACTACTTTAAGATCAGTTTTAATATCATCCCCCATTTACGCATATGTCTTGGAAGTGGTCTTTTTCTGTCAGGCCTCCCCACCAAATCCCTGTGTACATTGCTCCTCCTACCCATACAAGTCACACGGCCCGCTCCTCTCACCTCTCCTTGATTTTATCACCGGAATTATATCTGATGAGGATTACATATCATAGAGCTCTTCATTACACAGTTTTCTCCAGCATTCTATTAGGACTTCCCTCTTACGCCCAAACATCATTCTCATCACCCTAGTCTCGAACACCCTCATTCTGTGTTCTTCACTTAATGTTAGAGAAACCAAGTTTCATACCCTCACTACACCACAGCAAGATTATAGTTACGTAAGTTTTAATATTTACGTTTTTGAATAGCAAGTGAGGAAATAAAAGATCCCGGGCCGAAGAGGTCAACGAATGTAACCTGCTTCTGATTTTCATCTGTTAGTGTCTTTCCAAAACATTTGAATTTTGGCGTGTTATCCACGGACTTGTAATGTAAAAAATTCGCAACTGCAAGGGATGTATGAAAGAGACTGTGTGAGTTCAGTTCGCGCCGCTGATTGTTAGTGTACGATATGTCAGCTAAGTAATTTAAGAGAAGAATAAAATTCTGTGAGCTAGCGTTGTTCACTGGGTTATTTTAACAAGTCGACCTGTTTAGTACGGTTACAGCAAAGAAAATAAGGGTTGATAAAACTGTGCATTTCAAACTCAGTGTGCCGCAGAGAACGTTCTTTCTTTTTTAGCATAAAATGTTGTACACTGCGCACAGTTTGTAATAACAACGAACAACACAAACCTAGGCGGCACAGTGCCACTTGCTGAAGTTTTTTTTTTTTTTTTTTTTTTTTTTTTTTTTTGGCGGACGATTCTGGTTTCAATTCGATTCCGCGTCGGCGATGGATTCGAGGGTTTTGAAA
>Ga0123357_10010338_pt1 | contig 11860 bp, 9 predicted proteins | sample TergutEmb28metaG_FD_89873 | JGI IMG/M metagenome (GOLD analysis project Ga0123357, IMG submission 89873) | Embiratermes neotenicus P4 segment gut microbial communities from Petit-Saut dam, French Guiana - Emb289 P4 | ecosystem: Host-associated > Arthropoda: Insects > Digestive system > Gut ...
AGCAGCGTTAAATCAATATCTTTGGCTTCCAAATCCGCATCAAACAGCGCTGTTTTAATCTGCTGTTCGGTGGAATAGACCTTGTCGCGGATCATGGATTCAAAGGTAATCCGGGAGATTGTTTCAGAATAGCCGGAAGGTACCAATTGACTGCCAGGTACATTCTGGCTGCTCTGCGCACTCTGGTTGCCCGGATTGGCGTTTTTACTGTATAAAAAAGGCAGTTCTATACGATATTCGGTTTTGCTGCTCAGGGCGATCTTGCACTGCTCCGCCGCCATTTTTATCCGCATCATGGCGCGGGCATCAGATGAAATTTCTACTTTATCACGTTTCCTGATGATCCCGGTTATATGATCCATGATCGCCTGATCAAAATCCTTTCCGCCCAGCGCGTTATTTCCGCAGCTGGATTTTACTTCCACAACACCTTCAAAAAGTTCAAGCACGGTAACATCAAGGGTTCCTCCGCCCAGATCGTACACCAGCATATATTTGCAATCGCGCATGTGGTCGATTCCGTAATCCAGGCTTGCCGCCGTCGGTTCATTGATAATACGTTCGACTTCAAGTCCTGCGGCTTTTCCGGCTGCCATAACATCTTTACGCTGCGAATCGGTGAAATACGCGGGAACGGTAATCACCGCAGAATCAATTGTCTGGCCGCTTTGCTTCTGCGCGCAGTCAACTAAATAACGTATGATCATCGCCGCAGCATCAACAGGCGAATAAACCTTGCCGTGCGCTGTAAGTTCCGTATTCGTACCGAAAAGCCGCTTTACTTCAAGAAAGGTATTTTCAGGTTCGACAAGCGCTTTTTCCTTTGCTTCACGCCCGACTAGGAGCGTACCATCGGCGCCTATGTTTACGACCGACGGAGTTATCACTTCGCCCAAATGATTGGGAACGATAATAATTTTCCCGTCTTTGCTTACATAAGCTATTTCCGATGTTGATGTGCCAAAATCTATTCCTGCCTTCAAAAAATACCTTCCTTTTTATTGACAACAACCAGAGCCCGCCGTATTACTTCATCTTTGTAAATATAACCGTGCTTAAGGGTCCTGATAACATAACCATTTGGCAGGCTATTATCCTGTTCAGCGCTGTCGGCCGAATGTAAACGAAAATCAAAAACTACATTGGCGGCGTCAATAATTTCAAGTCCGGCTGTTTCCATCGCGTTTTTCGCGGCACTCCACATCATCCCAGCCTGTTCAAGAAGCGGTGAAGATTCACCCTGCTCTTCCCGGGCGGCATAATAGTAAAAATCCCCGATAATATCAAAGAGCGCGGCGAGCGCGTCAACAAGGCTGTTTTCGGTGCCGCCGCTCTGTAAAAAATTATCAATTTCATCAAGCTGCAGGCTTGTTTCTTTCTGTTTGGTTTCTATCCTGCGCAAACGTTCACTCAGCTCAGCGAAATACCCGTTTGTTTCCTCAAGATGTCCGCCAATTCCGCGGACGGTGTTTTGAGCGCTTGTGTCCGCAAGTTCCTTTGCCTTTTTCCAGAAAAAATCAAAAAATGCCATGTTGGTATGATTTTATATTAAGCATGGTAAAGTGAAAAGGGGAGTGCTGAATGCATTTAAGCATATTGAAAAACGTTAAATTCAATGCGCGGGCAGAATCCATATATCATCGGCCAGAGGCAGCAGTTCCTTTGCGAGACAAATTATCGTGCCGGTTCCGGATTTTTTTCCCGGAATATTGATAATACAGCGGAAAGAGCTTGCCATGGATTTGTCTTCATCAACAATATCTTTGATATATTCGAAAGGCTCCGCCGCTTTTTGTATCCCGTCTACGATAACAGGTTTACGTTTTGCTATACGCGCCACAACAGGTTCGATATGCCGCGAAATATAAATTTTTAACCCCGTCCGACTAATCTGGAATACAATTCCATTATAACCTGAACGGAAAATTTGCCAAGGAAAATGGATGCCATACAAAATTACACTATATGAAACCTTTGGGAGTATCAGAAGATTTTATACAGCTAATTGAAGCATGGCGCAGTGTTTGCAGAAGCGGAAAAAACTTCCGGGACATTTTACTGTCCCGGAAATCATGTATCATGTAAATTAAGCAGGCTGATTATTTACCGGCATTAAGCCTGGCCCAATAATCGGAGTAATATTTTAAATATTCCTGATAATTCAGTTTATCCAGATCATCAAAATATTTGGGCAGATCGGAGAGCGGACGGGCGCCGGTAACGAACTGCGCAAACTGCACAGTAACATAATCGTTTATGACTGTTGCCAAATCGGAAATTCTTTTTGAAGTGTCTGTATCCCAGTAAACTATATAGGGGAATCCGGGTACAACATAAGGGGTTAAATTTTTCCAGACTTCACTTCTGCCAAAACCATCCGGCTGGGTTAGATCAAAAGATTCCGGAATAGGATTTTGACTGTATAAACTCATGGCTTCCCCAAGCATATATCCCATCAATCCGGGCACATCCTGCATCGGGCGGATCCGGCTGTTGCCATAATGACCGTCTGACGGATACATCGCAGGGTTATCAATCTGGAGATCGATTCTGTTATCTTTGACTGTCCAGCCTTTCAGCATTCCGTAAAGATATTGCGGCATTGTATCCGGATAACCATCGGTCATCAGCATGTAGTTCTGTGTTGTAAAATTAAAATCAAACATGCGGCATACAGCTTCAGGATATTTATTTTTTGCGGAAATCGTAACCAGGTTATCAATTATCAAATTTGAAGGCCCTATCCAGAAAGGCGTATTGTTAAATTCACTTGTTAACGGTTTTGCGCCTATATAATCAAAACAAAGTTTTGCGTCAACGATTGAGTACGGAGAGCCGGAAACTACGCCGCCTTTCCCGGGCATTGTTATCGCATTTCTGGCAGGGAGGTCCATTGTAAAGAAATCCGGGGAAATCAAGCCCTCCTTATACATTGTATTGTAGGTCTCAACAAATTTGGGGAAAATATTTTTGTTCGCGAAAATAAAATCCGCTTTGTTATTGTACAGACCAACTGAATTCAAAGTATTGGGCTGGGTCCAGTGGAAACCAAGCGCGGAATAAAGCAGAGCGTAATTTGTGGTATTCTGAAAATTGCCGGCGTCCGGCAGAATATCCGGGCCCAATGTTTTAAACGCGCGGAGCACGGCCAGGTATTCATCAAGCGTCTGAGGCACCTGCAGCCCTACTTTATCCAGCATGACTTTATTGTAAAAATGTCTTGCCAGACCTCCGGTCATGGGTCCGTTCATTAAATTTTTATCCCTGAAATTCGGGATTCCGTAAATGTTGCCGTCAAAGGCTGTCAGCGGATTCCTGAAATCAGGGTCCTGCAGCACCTTGTACAAATTCGGCATCAGCTCGGGCGTAATATAATTGGTTATGGGAATTATCAGTTTTTCTGAAACCCCGTAATTCATTACATCGTTGGTAGAAAATCCTCTGTCAAACCAGATATCAGGCAAATCACCGGAGGCAAATACCAAATTTTTGGCTTCGGCGCCCTGGGGTCTTACAATTACATCCAGGTTAATGTTGAACGCTTCTTTTACAAACGTGAACCACCAAATCTGGGACGGATCGCTGGTCAGCCCCATAGTAGCGTCGGGCACCCAGGAAACTGTCAAGGAAATGTTGTTTCCCGGCTTGACAATCGGGAAGTATCCGTCCGGATTCATCCAGGGCGGAATTTTCCCGGGAGGCGTAGCTGTCGAACTTGCGGTATTACTTGCCTGTTGTCCGCCGGCAAATAAAATCGAAATCGATAAAATTATCAAAACCAATGAAATCAGAATTTTTTTCATTTTTTCTCCTAAGGTATTGAAGATTTTTTTTATATCTGTAAGATATAAACGTTAATTATAACTTTTTTAAAAAATAATGCCAACTGCGAATTCCATACAATGTTCGGCGGTCAAAAACCTGGGCTGGGTCTTTAAAAGAAGTCAATTTACTAAATTTTATAAATTATTACTGTTTTCCAGGCATAACCTATTCAAGTCATCAACAAATTTTCTGAATTTTTCCGGCTCATTGATGTAAACATCACTATAATAAACTGGTTTTCCAAAAAGGAGTTTGGCAGCACTCTTTATTCTGCCCAATATTGTCGTATAATTATGGTCATAACGGGAGTCCTGGACAGAAATATTAAAATTAACCTCACCATCATCCCATTCGCTCTGTTCCACAACAAACATTGAACAGCCGCAATCACATTTAAGAATTAAAGTGGTTTCTTTTGGATTCATTCCATAATTTTGACATGATAATAGAAGAATAGCAATGAAGGTTAAATTACTGCTCAAGCTGAACACACATAAAAAAAAGCCGCCCTAAAGGACGGCTAAAAGCTCCCCCGCGGTGATTTGAACACCGGACCCAGTGGTTAACAGCCACTTGCTCTGCCAGCTGAGCTACAGGGGAATGTTAAATAAATTTATATCAAATTCTAAAAAACTTGTCAACTGCGGTATGAGGTGTTGTCGGCATGAGGTGTGCTATATTTAGTTTCAATCCGCGTCCCTGCGCGAGGAACGACCTGGCGGGAAATTGATTATTTTTAAGCAGTCGGACCTGTTTCAATCCGCGTCCCTGCGCGAGGAACGACACAACATGATCATAGCGAGGCCATCCTTAGACGAGTTTCAATCCGCGTCCCTGCGCGAGGAACGACCTTATTTTCCGAATAAATAAACGGTAAACCGGAATGTTTCAATCCGCACACTCCCGCGGAGTGCGACAACCGCGCAATTTGTAACTTTCAAGGATATTTCCGGTTTCAATCCGCACACTCCCGCGGAGTGCGACAATATCAATTAAATTAAAATTATTAAATGCAATTTTGTTTCAATCCGCACACTCCCGCGGAGTGCGACCTTGGGTCTCGGTATACAATGATGAGACAACAATTAGTTTCAATCCGCACACTCCCGCGGAGTGCGACTGGTAAGGCCGGATAATCCCTCGATAGCTTCTTCGTTTCAATCCGCACACTCCCGCGGAGTGCGACATAATTAAATAGCCCGATTTTAAAGTACATATATGGTTTCAATCCGCACACTCCCGCGGAGTGCGACCACCTCCCTGCTTACGCCAACGACGATTCATGGGAGGTTTCAATCCGCACACTCCCGCGGAGTGCGACATTTATTGGCTTGACGATCCAAACAGGTATGACCCGTTTCAATCCGCACACTCCCGCGGAGTGCGACCCCGATGACCAGCCGACCGCCCAATATCTGTGGGTTTCAATCCGCACACTCCCGCGGAGTGCGACGGGATAATGGGGATATTAGAGATAATATCCCCTGTGGTTTCAATCCGCACACTCCCGCGGAGTGCGACCTGTGCTTTTGGACTGTTTTGACTGCCCAGCTCTTGTTTCAATCCGCACACTCCCGCGGAGTGCGACTTATCGTTCGCAATAATAATGATTTCGCTATAGGTTGTTTCAATCCGCACACTCCCGCGGAGTGCGACAATACTGGCGAACCTGTTGTTCCTTATGCCTGATGTTTCAATCCGCACACTCCCGCGGAGTGCGACGCCTTTTCAAACAGCGCCGCAGCCAAAGGCACAGGTTTCAATCCGCACACTCCCGCGGAGTGCGACGTTATGGTAATGGTCGAACCGTCAACCAATACTTCCTGTTTCAATCCGCACACTCCCGCGGAGTGCGACATACCCTATATTATATCTATATCCAGTAACAAATTAAATCACTAGATCCACGAACATCACCATAAAAAGGGTAATTGCAAGTAAAAAATCCCTCCCTGAACTGTCAAAGATAGATCCTGTAATGAATTACAACATCCGCGAACATATCAGGATTTTCTGTGTCATTAAGGTTCGCAGAGTATATCCTATATATAAAGATAATTCTAAAAGAAAAAAACAACAACCTAACGGCAAGCCACGAGGTATGTTGTTTAAGAAAAGTATGGTTTATCTACTGAGTTTAATACTAAGTAATAAACCATTAATAGACTGGTTTGTTAACACCGGATCAGTTATAAAGACCATAACCGAGCGGAGCATATCATAGCAATAGGCAATACCGCGCCGAACTTATGGTTCGCGCTCTGCCGCGGGAAGCGCCGATAACGCTGGGCTCAGGACTTGCCGCGAGGTATCGACGCCGTCCCCTGATTATTTTCCTGCTTCCTTAGGTTCGGTGCCGGATGTTAAGAAAGCGCCAACAAACTTATTTTCAATCTTTTTGTAACCATTGACAACACCGTCCTCGATGGCTTTGTAGCCTGTAACAACGCCGTTTTCAATTGCTTTATAACCGGTAACCACTGCGTTTTCAATTTTTTTGTTTGCTTCGATAAGCTTGTTCATTCCATTGCCTCCATTATCTGCTGCTTCGATGTTTAACAGCGGCTTATTTTCTGCCGCTGAAATTCCGGAAACCGACGGCCCAACAATAAGGGCAGCCATCAAACCAAATGCCAATTTCTTGCTGTTATTCATAATAACCTCCGCTAAATATTTACAATCTCTGTACAGAGAAATGTTTTTAAAAGACAGACTGTCCGGGAAACGTATGTCCGGGTGCAGCGCCTATTTTGCCGGGAAAATTATTTCACCGCCGCTTCCGGACCAATCATTAAGCTCGGCAAATCATTAAGCCGCCGACAGATGCAGATTTCTTGCGCTTTCACCGGTAATGCAAATTCGCCCGTCATTATGCAGCCAAACAGCCATGTCCCTGATGGTTTCATCAAAAGGCCGTACTATAAAACCGAGTTCACGTTTTGCTTTTTCGCATGAGAACACATTGTTTCTGGTCAGGTTGTATACGGCAAAGCTGGTAAGCAGTCCCTGTTTTTTGGTAAAGAGACTGATGAATGAAGAAACGGCAGCCATAGCTTTTGCCGCGGTTGCAGGCAGTATAAGGTCTACTTCGCGTGCGCCGGTATTTTCACTTATAAGACGGAACAGATCCTTCATTGAAACTGCGCTGTTACTCATGATGTAGCCTTCGCCTTTGCGGCCTTTTTCAGCGCAGGCTATTACGCCGTTGGCAAGGTCCCTGACATCAACAGCGTTAAAACTTCCTGCAATACCAGCCGGCATTTTTCCGTTAAAATAATCAATTAAAAAATTGGTGAAATATCCGTTGCCGTAATCGTTTGGGCCGGAAATTCCGCTGGGGTATACAATGGAAGCGTCAAGATCGTTTTCCTTTACAGCATCCAGAACAAGCTGGGTAGCCATGGCTTTGGTCTTGCCGTAGCCGCCTATTATAAGGTCAGGATTGAATGAATTTACTTCACGGATTACTTCACCGCGGGGGAGCTCGGGGATGGCGCCTGTGGAACTGATGTAAACCAGTTTCCTGACATTATGCTTCACGCACGCGTCAACAATGTTACGGGTTCCTGTTACATTAACGCTGAGCAATTTTGGACTAAGCTCCGGAGAAACAGTAACCAGGCTTGCGCAGTGGATTACGGTAACTTCTGTATCCGCGGGTACACAAAAGAATTTTTCAACGGAATCGGGATCCACTATATCGCCGGTAATAATTTCCGCTTCAGACGGAACCTGGGCAATAGTGGGATCTCCTTTTAAAACAAGGGCCCTGACTTTTTTACCCCGGGCAATCAGTGAGCGGGAAATATTGCTCCCCAGGTATCCGGCTGCTCCGGTTAATAAATACATGGTGTTCTTCATTTTTTAACCTCACTTAATAAATAAGATACCTGTAATTTAGGATGCAAATATTAAGCGATGTTAAGAAGATGTTAAGAAGTTATTAAATCGAATTATTTTTACTCAAAAAATTAAAAAATTATTAAACCGGCAGGCAAATTGTGAAAGTTGAACCATGTCCGGGAGTACTTTCCGCTGTGACGGCTCCGCCCAACAGATCAATTGTTTTTTTAACCAACGCAAGACCTAGACCGTTTCCTTCACCGGAATGGGATGTATCTCCCTGATAAAACTTGTCAAAGACATGTATCCTGGTTATCTCATCCATACCGCAGCCGGTATCAGTAAAAGAAACCTGTACAAAATTATTTTTGGAACCGTTCAGGGTTTTAAGGCTTATAAAGATGCTGCCGCCGGGATTGGTAAATTTGACGGCATTGGATAAAAGATTGTTCCATACAATTTCCAGCATAGGAGCATCATAACAAACAGTTACCTCGTCCAAATCTTCTTCAAAACAGATATTTTTTTGTTCCATCAGATCTGCAAATGCCAAAGCGCAGCGCCTGATCTGTTCACTTAAATTAAACTGCTTTGCTTCACCGGCAATTTCCTGATTTTCCAATTTATTTAATTTGAGAATATTTGTAACCAACTCTGATAATTTTTTTGTTGTTTCAAGAATGGTCTGAATATATTCAATGCGTACTTCCTGCATGGTATTATTCTGCAGGGCTGTTGTATAGTTTTGAATAATTGACAGCGGCGTTTTTATTTCATGGGAGACATTGGCTATAAAATCATTTTTTAGGGTTTCTATGGTCGACAGTTCCTCTGCCATGGTGTTAAAATCATCGAACATTACTTCAACAAAATCTTTTTTCCCGTCCTTTCTCAAGGGTGCGATACGCACCGAAAAATCACCTTTTGCTATCTTTCTTGCGGCTTCACTTAAACTCCGCATGGGCCGGTTCCAGGAAATAAAACGGATTATGGCTATGGAAGCCATCACCAGCGCCGCCGCTGCCATTATATAAAGTATCATGATATTTATGGCTAACTGGGCATTTGTTTCAAACAAATTTAATTTTTCAAATACCTGATAAATCCACATGTGGAAGCCGTTAAAGGCAGCCAATACAAAGAACAAAATCGCGTATTCTTTTAGCGAACCATGACTTGCGTTGACGCGGCTGTCTTGTTTGTTTCTCATTTCAGAACCGCCTTGTATCCCAAACGGTAAACCGTAACAATTTCAAAATCCCTGCATTCGCCGAATTTTTCCCGCAATGAAGTAATATATACATCAACCGAACGGGGGGTGGTATCGGTTTCCAGCCCCCATATATCATCCATGAGCTGATTGCGGGTAAATGCTATTTTGGGATTGGAAAGCAGTTTAAAAAGAATCTGAAATTCCTTGACGGTAAGCGGTACCTCCTTATCATTAAGGTATGCTGTCATTTCATCGGCATTCATTGTTAGGCTGCCGGCTGTAAGTTTTTTTTCATGCTGTATATTGGCGCGGCGGAGAAGGGCGCCGATCCTCAATATCAATTCTTCCATGTCAAAAGGTTTTACAATGTAATCATCAATGCCAATGTTAAATCCCTTTTGCTTGGCGGAAATATCGTCCCGGGCTGACATAAAAAGAATCGGTATGGTACTGTTTTGCTCCCTGATCAGGGAAGCAAATTTGAAACCGTCAATCCCGGGCATCATTATATCTGAAATTATTAAATCAAATTTAATATCAATCATTCTGTCGAAAGCTTCATTGGCGGAAAGGCAGCCTGCAGAACGGTACCCGTGCGCATCAATGCCGGCGCAGACAATTTTATTGAGTTTTTCATCATCTTCTACGACCAAAATGGAAATCATGAGCTTCCCCTTGCTTCAATTAAAGCCAATCCTTTATTGTTATACAATATCTGCGTACCTTTCTTTTCCGCGCGCTTTTTTTTGTCCGCACAATGCCCTGCGCGGCCGCCCAAGACCCAGCCTGCCTTGCCAAATAACGAAGCCTGTGTAAAATACAAACCTGGGGGTAACAAATGGATATAACATTGAAGGGTGTGGAAAAAAGTTTTGGGAATCATCTGGTCATATCCCCCCTGGATGTTATTTTAACCGGAAGCAGGTTTACTACCCTTCTGGGACCTTCCGGCTGCGGCAAGACTACTCTTCTAAGAATGATAGCCGGGCTTGAGACTCCGGATAAGGGAGAAATATTGCTGGGAGAAACTCCGGTTTTTTCGTCCGAAAAAAATATCAATATAGTCCCGGAAAAAAGGGGGCTGGGTTTTGTGTTTCAGGATTTTTCACTCTGGCCCCATATGACCGTTTTTGAAAATGTGGCTTTTGGACTGCGGGCGCGCAAAGAAAAGAAAGGTTTAAAAGACAGGGTTGCAGCCGCCCTGGAAACTGTGCATCTGGAAGATTTGGGCGCCCGTTATCCTCACGAGCTTTCGGGGGGACAGCAGCAGCGCGTATCTTTTGCGAGGGCTTTGGTAATAGAACCTGCGTGCATTCTCTGCGATGAACCTCTGTCCGCCCTTGACGCGGTGCTGCGGGATGAAATGCGGGCGGAGCTGCGGGAAATTGTTACCAAACTCGGTATCACGACGATATTTGTAACCCACGATCAGATTGAAGCAATGAGTATGAGCGACGAAATAGCCGTAATTAACATGGGGAAAATCGAACAAAAAGGAAGCCCCGAAGAAATTTACCACCACCCGGCCACTCCATTTACCGCACATTTTGTCGGGCGTTCCAACTGGATAGGAGAGAACCGGATGTTCCGGCCCGAGGCCCTTCTGCTTGAACCCGGGGAAAATACCGATGAATACCGGGTAAAGCTCAGGTCCTCGCGGTTTATCGGCAATGGATATGAACTTTGTTTTGAACAGGGCAATGGTAAATGGTACGCTTTTTCACCGGGACGGCTTAAAGAAGGGGAAATGCAGATCTACGTCAAACGGGAAGCTATTCTGGAATTTAAATGAACTATTCTGTAATATTAATCATATTTTAACATGAAAATAATAATTACTTAACAATACCAATAAAAAATCAGGTAACTAAATTTTTTTTTAATAAGGGGAGTGAACTATGAAAAGAATACGCACTTTATTTTTATTGGCATTGGCAGGTTTGATTCTGGCTCCGCTTTTTGCGGGAGGTAATCAGGCGGCCGCGAATTCCGCAGCTCCTGCTGGTTCCAAACTTACCGGCAAGGTGGTTGTGTATCAGCCCAGCCCCGCGGGACTTGCAGATCAGCTGGCGGCCGGGTTTGAGAAAAAAACCGGAGTAAAAGTGGAACAGTTCCAGGGTACTACGGGAGAAATTCTTGCAAGACTGGAAGCCGAAGCTGCCAATCCCCTTGCCGATGTGGTTATCCTGGCTTCCTGGGCCGACGGACTTTCAATGAAAAGCCAGGGCAAGGCTGTTTCCTATACTCCCGCCAATGCAGATCGTTTGTACAGCGGCTGGAAAGACGCTGACAATACCATCTTTGGCACAAGCGCTTCCGCGGTTGGGGTAATTTACAATACCAGAATTTTCCCGACACTTAACGCGGACTGGAATGAACTGGCAGGAGCCCAATATAAGAACCAGCTTGCCATACCTGATCCGGAAAAATCCGGTTCCTGCAAGGACTTCCTGTCGGGATTTATTAACAACAAGGGAGAGGCAGCCGGATGGAAAGTCTGGGAAGATCTGGCGGCTAACGGAATGACGGTTCCGGGCGCCAATGCCGCAGCTCTCGAAGGCGTCACCACCGGAGAAAAAGGCATACTCGTGGCCGGGGTGGATTACAACGCGTATTCATCCATGGCAAAAGGCGAGCCGCTGATGATCTACTATCCGGCCGGCGGCACGGTGATTAACCCGCGTCCCGCGATGATACTTAAGACCAGTCCGAATATGGAAAACGCCAAAGCGTTTATGGATTACCTCCTGTCCGACGAAGCCCAGCAGATGGTAGCGGCGGCATATCTATTGCCGGGCCGTTCCGATATAAAATGCGGCAACCGCGCAAATGTATCGGATATACCGGTCCTGACAAGCGACTGGAACTGGATGATGAACAACTCCGCTGCCATATCGGCGCGTCTTAACGAAATCTGCAAAATGAATGTCAGATAAACCGAACAGGCGGCCCGGGTCCGGTTTTATACGGATCCGGGAA
>Ga0123357_10010339_pt1 | contig 11860 bp, 10 predicted proteins | sample TergutEmb28metaG_FD_89873 | JGI IMG/M metagenome (GOLD analysis project Ga0123357, IMG submission 89873) | Embiratermes neotenicus P4 segment gut microbial communities from Petit-Saut dam, French Guiana - Emb289 P4 | ecosystem: Host-associated > Arthropoda: Insects > Digestive system > Gut ...
TAATTCATGTTCCTTACCCAACTCACTTTTATTCCTTCCTATAATAGTTTCACTTCAGACACTGAACTGACAAATTATGGAAACCAAACTTGAGGTATTATAATAGTAAAATATAATAACAAAGTGATTAAATCATTGAACCACTACAACTATAAGAACCATATTGTGCACAGTTTTAGATCAAGGAACCTACTACATCTATAGATACTACATTTATATATGTTGCACACTATATATATATTTTATAAGCCAAGTGTACATGTACATATAACCTCTACTAACATAAGATGATACCATAGATCCAACTATATTAACCTAGAGTAGAAAATAGCAGAGCCCATGTACCTACACCACCCATCCTACACAACACATGCGAGATCTCGTACCCACTCCACATTTTACCTCCCCACTGTATACAACCCACACAATTCGAGTGTAGCTGCTTCCTAAGTTTTTCATTTATCAACCTGAAGCTGGCCAATGAAAAGGGCTGAAACTTGTAGTTGTTTTTTATGTAATAAATTACACATATCTCTACCATCATACGGTTGTGTTAGACAAGTATACACACTCCAATCTAGTTTATTATAAACACAACGGGGATGACGAACCTTATGATAAAGTTATGACGTTGTTTAGAGGATGGCAGAATCCTTTTTGGTTGCTTCATAACCCTGAATAAAGACTCCACCAATGATGGCACATGATGCTGATATGTGTGTGTGTGTGCTGATGTGAAGTGCTGTATTGTGTAAACTGTTGATAGTATTTCAAAAATTAAATTGTTGAACCACATGAAGCCGGTATGTTACGTTAATGTAATGGTTGCAACACTAGTCGGCAGGAGTCAGTCGAGGTAGTGGCTCGATATATGCAGGTTGTGTAGGTGAGTCATTTTGCTGACACTGTGTGCTGTGTCCTTCATATCGTCTGCTCTGGTTGCTACATATTTCGGTCTGGGATGAGACAACACGTAGTTTGGTGGACACGTACCAGCAGCTCGATGGAACTTGCTGCAACCATCTTCAGATTAAAATGAAAATGACAGCAGGTTTCTCTGAAATGTTGGTACTGATTTTGCCATACTACATAGTACACTGACTGGCTGGCAGACAAGAATCTTAATTTCACATTTTCCATCCTGTGCGTTATAGTTCAGTTACTGTAATTTAAACCATCAAATGCACGCAATTGTGTAATAATAATGTTATGAATATACATTTGTGTGCGTTTGTTGGTTTACATTGTAGTAATCATGATCTCGATATTTAACCAATCTGAGAATTACATATTTTGTCAAATTAGATATATGTATAAATGTCTGGGTTTAAAGTGTCTTTGTGATGGAGCTGTAAAAAATCCATGACACCAGCAAGGGTGATTGTGTTTGTAGATGAAAATATAGCTTTAATATTGAAGTGTTAGTCCCTATAAATTCTGTATTTTTTCTGTGCTGTTGTCTGAGTGTTTTGCTTTACATCCACACTATGGAGCATATTTATTACAAATAGCATGATTTTATTTACCATCTACAGATTTCATTGTCATAATTATTAATGTCTTTGTTATGTTTTGACATGAATTTGATGTGACAATTGCTGTCATCTGGGATGTGATCCTACGTAGCGTGGCAGAAGGGTTACTCGCTTTGCAGGGTATCCAACTGCCTCCAACATCGTGGTCCAGGAGGGTGGTGATATAAGTTGGATTACATAAAATACCCTGGTGGTAGAGGTGACATGAGCCACATAAATGTTAATGCGCTTCTATCAGACTGTGTACTGTCGCATTCCAGAAGTCGTCGTCATTCACCACATTGAGAACCTCATATTGCACCAAGAAACTGACTGTTGGTCCTTCTTTCTCCATACAATGGGTCATTATTAGTATGTTTTACTGATTAAGTCTACCATTGTATGGATGGAAGTGAATGAAAAGAAGACTGTGATGTGATGAGACGTACACTGAAGTGTGAAGAACAGGCTGCAAAAATGTTTTAATGTCCAGATGTGAAGTCTGCTATGGGAATAATATCACATTGCAACTTTGTGTAACTAAGATGGTGTTTAGGCTGATGTAGCCATTGATGCTGGTGCGCCTTTAAATCCGGGTCCACCCATATGCGCACACCTACACACACACACACACACACACACACACACACACACACACCAGAACACGTTGAATCTAATAATGAATTTGTGTTTCCACACTGTCATTGTGTATATGTATATACACACACACATGCTGTCTGGTTATAGTGGTAAAGGAGGTGGCACGTACTCTGCATCCTGCAGAATGAATGAAGAGAAATTGTAAATGGGCTGCATGAGCTAAGTGCTTGTGGAGAGACATGAACTAGATCAGGATTACGGTCTCTTGGGATGTGACATACAAGGAGTCGCTTCTCTTGCAGATTAGTTGTAGTTCTTTATTGGACAAATAAGGAAATGAGCTTCTTGTGGCTGCATGAAATTAACCAAGTGGCTGCAGTTTGGATCCACTTGGTCATCACAGTATGTGCTGACAGTTGTTATTGTTGAGCAGAAGTGATATTTGTTGTTACTGTGTATTAACCTTAACAGCCGATGTTAAGTGGTTTGGCTCAATTCCATAAGAGTTTATAGATGACAAACTGACGTGCTGTTAGCTCACTGTTGGTCCCGCTTTAGATAGGGCGCAAAAATGAAGCCTCACGCAATCAGCTGGTGTAGCTTTTGGCTCTTACACAATACCAAATATTTTATTAGCCTTAAATATCTAACATACTTGCTTAAATATTGAAATATTTTGTATGTAATATAGATTGTCACCCAATTGATGTAACCATGACTATTAGTTTATTGTAATAAATGTTCGATGTAGTAGCAAACTGAAAAATTGAACTGATGTGTTTGTGTACTTGTATGTATGGTGTCTTCCTTTGCATATGCTGAGTCTGGCTGCTAGTAACAGTTTTCATTGTGATTCTATGATAGCATAGCCTACTGTAATTTTCTGCTCCTAGCACAAATGTTGTAGGCAAAACCATAAGTCATATGTTTTCATTTTCAGGTATGTTGCCTCACATCCCCCATTTACCTTCATGGTATGTGCAAGGAAACCTTATCTTTACCTGCTGAGTTGTTATGTCCTGTCAGAATGATTCAGTCACACTGTGTGTGTAGAGTTAAAGTAAACAGGCCTTTCGGAAAACTTAAAATTACATGCTAACTGACCTACTGATGTTGCCCAAACAGAAGTGCATGATATCCAGTTTAATTAAAATATGTCAGTTTGGAAAGGTGGTTGTACGTTTAATAAGTCACTGTTGGACCTTGAATAAATCGCTCAACAAACTTGACTCTGGGGTACCAATGAGCCTAGAAGCCATAGAAGCTGTATGTGACACTGCACTATTTATCTGCGTCAATAATGTTACAATGATATATTGTTCTGGCAAGTGGGTACCAATGTTCCGAACAGCGCGCTACTTCTGCTCTCAGGGAAGGAGTAAATGAGAGTAGCTGATATTCAGATGGCCGTGTCGCAGCTTCTGTACAGCATTTGTTGCACTGACAATTATTTGGTGAGGATAAGTGCCTTCTGCATTGTTATGTAGGGTTATTGATATCCTCTGTTTCGGTGAGACGTACCGTTGTCAGCTTCGAGGGTCGAGTCATTGCTATAGGAATCATTGGTTCTGTAGAATGAAGGTGGTATTTTCCATTGAAACACGGTATCAATGACCCTGATATTCTGCGTAACAAAGCAGAAAACATGAGTAAGTAAAAAAGTAAAATACACCCTGTACAGGCACTGAGGCTCTGTACAGGCCGTACGGCCCATAGTGGGAGTAGAGGTATAGCACTACTCTTTCTTCACCATGGCACTAGAAGGGGGTGAGAAGTCAGCGTCACTCCCCAGCCACTCTTTACCCTCGGGAAAGACACGGTACCCATTGTACAGGAGGTTGGGTGGGCCCGAGAGCCAGTCTGGAGAGATGCGGAAAATCTCGCTCTCACCGGGTTTCGATCCGCAGACCGTCCAGCCCGTAGCCAGTTGAGAAAACATGAGTGCTCAACACTTAAAACATGGTAACTTCAAATCGCGCAAATATTTATTGAGCTACCATCTGTATGCGCGGAAAAGCGAAGGCAGACTCAAAGTACACGTATCTGTTGGATTTCGACCAAACTTAGTATTGATCTACCTGACACGATTTATCCCATTGTGTTATTCACTTTTTTATTACTATATATTACCATCAACACAACTACAATACAATGTGATGCTAATGCAACATGTTTCGACTTAAAATAGTCATCTTCAGGCTAAGCTAAGAACCGTTAATGCTTTACCCACCCCACTCCAACGGAGAGCTACAAAGCAGAAGAACAACGGCCCACAAGTAGTTTTGCACAAGCCACGTACTTAACCCTACATATAATAGCATAGTAGATATAAGTTACTTTATGTACGGAGAAAAACCACAGAAAAAACGCTGTAAGCCATATGGGATCCCAAATGCGCACCACCTCCCTGTAAAGCATTAACGGTTCTTAGCTTAGCCTGAAGATGACTGTTGTAAGTCGAAACATGTTGCATTAGCATTATATTGTATTGTAGTTGTGTTGACGGTAATATATAGTAATAAAGTGAATATATAGATACACAATGGGATGACTTCATTCATATTGAAAGAGACATTGGTGACTATCATATTCTCGGCGTGTAAAAGGAAGGAGACGACCAGACGTGGGACATCCAAGTGACCTGAGGTTCTCAGTTGGCTACAGTGACAAGTGTCATAATGTTCAAACATTGTGTTTCCTTGGTGAGGAGTTTTTCTGCATTTCTCCATGAAGTGAATGAGAGGTTTACGTACCCTACAAGTTCCAGCCTTCACACGTGGTTCAAGCTGTTATGATGTAGTGTGGTCTCAGTCAACCTTCCAATGATACAGTTCAGGTAATGGGATTATTTGTAGAGGATTTTGGTATTTGGAGTTTGATGTGATGTTGCATTTAATTTCGTGCTGTCTACTGGTGATGTATGCAGTTGGCCTGGACAATGGTGCTGCTTTGTCCCAGCCTTGGTAGATCTGATCACATGCACATATGATGCTGTAAACACTCGAAGTCTTCAGTCGCAGACCCGGATAGAGGCAACAAGCTCCCATGAAACTCTGGTACCTACATAATCTGTACAGAGTTATATCTTCATCAGCACGGGTGCCAGAAACTGAACTCTTGGGCCACAAGTCTAATTGTACAGATGCATACATTACACACATTTCTAAAGGCTTTATGTAGGGGTTTTGATCCATCCACCTGATTTAGATATGGCACTTTTTTGTTTTTCAGTTTTTGTTCAAGATAAAATGGAGTGAAAAATGGGCATTTTAATGTATTAACCTGTACAAATGAAATGTGTTAAAAGTTGTGTAATGCAGGCAAAAGGTGAGGGGATATTTGATTTGCAAGACTTTTTATTAGCCGCTTTTGCAAAATTGTGAAAAGCAGCTATTTGTTTTGTTATGTCCGTCTGTTCACATGGAACAGTATGGCTCCCACTGGACAGATTTTCACAAAATTTGATATTGATTATTTTTAGAAGGTCTGTCTAGAAAATTATTGTTCTTCTAAAATCTGACAAGAATAACTGGTACTTTACATGAAGAACTGTGTACATGTATGATGTCTTGCTGTGTTCTCGGAATAAAAAATACTTCCAACAAAAGTAGCAGCAAAAGTAAAAATATGTATGTTCAGTAAATTTATTCTGGAAGTCGTGTCATTTATGAGATAATGTGGGAAAATATGGTAGAACCAGACAGGCAACAGAGGAATATGGAGCGTGGGCCTTACATTCTGGATAACTAAGGCCACAAACACTGGAGAATGTGTAATATTTACTGCTTTTCTATTGCAACAGTGGTTACGTGAATGCACCATTGTGGTACGGTTTATGCGTACGCTGTGTGTCTTGTTATGTATAAAATGCAGTTTTCAAATTTAGGGATGTTAAAACATGGTTAGTGTTACAGGCCTGTTGTAATTCATCGTAGACTATATGAAATTAGGTCTACAATTAGAAGAGTTGATGTGGCCAATGCTATACTGAGGGCACAGAGGGAAGTTGCATGGATAGACACTTTCATCCCTCTCCTGCATACTTCCCTTCCAGTCATTTAATTGTACGGTTCTCATGGATGTTGATAATGTCAACCAGGCGATGACTTTCGGTAGACTGGGTAGTTTACCCAGTAAGAAGCCATGAAGGCCCAAAGGGGGAGCATAGGTTTTTAGGGCTATTCTTCCTTTAACCTCAGCGCTGGAGAGAGGTGGGTTGTCAACGGCATGCACCGGCCGCTTAACCCCCGGAAAGAGACACGATACATATTGTATAGGAGGCCGCAGGACGTGTCTGAACGGGTGCGGAAAATCTCGCCCCCCTCCCGGGATTCGACACACAAAAATCCATCCCCATATGACCCGTTTTACTGACTTCGCCAGTGGTTCACAAAGTGTGGTCCATTCTAAGGGAATCCGTGGATGTATTTCTATAATTGCTACTTTGAAGTGTGCGAATATTTTAGTTAAAATAATAATGTTTTGTTACAACAATCGACGAACTTCTTTAATTGGAGATGTGTTTACTTTGTATCATCATTAATCATTTAATTGAAGTCAAATCATGCAAGACATTGTTACGTGTTCTGCCGGCATGTAATCACAGCTATCTAAAATCAATTCTGAGATGATAAATATTCCATTTATATATACATCATCCGCACGCTATATTTTCGTGAGCAAAGATGTGAGGTTCTGTGGTTATTTTTCACAGCCAGATCGGGTCCCCGAGCACGCAAGTTTGGTAAACACTGGACTGCGCTTTCCCGGCCTACAATCTTCGTTAGTCCATGTGGCAATGCATTCAACGCCCTGTGGGAGCCCTGGAACACGGATAAGAACTATCTAGTTTTGTAACGTGTAATCCGTGGTGCATGCGTAGGAATGGTGCGTATGTCGTTAAAGGTTAATGTTTCGTTATGTGAAATATAACAGTCAGTGTCATGTGTGTAAATTGTTCTTGAAAATTGAAGGTTTACATTGCTCTAATGTAATGTCGAAGCAAAAGTGTCATAAAAATAAATCTAAATGTGTGAGTATCTGTGTAGCCAACGAAGCAACATCATATTAGTTTCTTGTATAGTTTATGCTGCATGTCCTGGCTATTGCTGTATGATCGCGTTAAGCAATAGCGAATTATGGAAGGTGATATCGGAAAAGAACTCCCTTTGCTTAGTACAGCCGCGCCCTTCGTATGATGTTAATGAGTTTCAGTAACCGGAGTTATATGCTTGTCGATTTGACCCAACCAGACATCAGCGAGTTTAACCATATCCTTCCCATTTCGTTATCAGTAATCATTCCACCGTCGACGTGGTATTGATACCGTCTGCATAAACCATGAATAAATAAATACATGAATTGTGAAGACAAGGCATGTGTCTAATAGCATTTTCCTCCTTTCAGGATATGGTTCAGAAGCCCCAGTCTGCTGTTACTTGTGCAGTTACAGCTGACAAGCTTGGAAACATAGTTATTAGAATCCAAGCCAAGCCTGGTGCTAAACAGAATGCTGTTACAGGTTTGTCACTTCAGAACAGATTGTGCACCCACTGTCTTCTGGTGTATGGTGCCATACAAGGTAGTGGGCTTGGCTGAAACTAGCTGCTGGCATGGCATCACATCCCAGGAGACAGTAATGTAATACAATGCAATGTGGTGAAATTAATACTTATTTCTGCTCATGCCAGATATAGGAAATGAAGCAGTGGGTGTTCAGATAAATGCCCCACCTGTGGAAGGTGAGGCAAACACGGAGCTTGTCAAGTATATGGCAGCTGTGCTTGGTCTCAGAAAAAGTGACATTTCATTGGACAAGGTTAGTATGATGCAGGTGTGTGCAGCAGTGGGGTTGATGAAAGGAGCTTGTATTTTTGGAAAGAACTACTCATTTCAGTTTCTGACTACATGAATTTCAATGTGTAAACTGAGGCAGAATATGTATATCATTACCATTATTACAGATTCAGGGACTTAGGCCTCGTGACCCATTCTGATCTTGATATAACAATCCAGAAGTCTTTTTAATGGGCATCCTGGATTCCTTTTACCTGTGGGTTGATATTTTATAATAAAATGCAGGAGTGTGGATCTGTACATTCTACAGACATGTCTGATCAATTTATTGTTACAGTTCTTGACTTGTACCAACAATTGTTTTTTCATCATTCATTAGTATTCAGCCTTGAAGGCCGGGCTTGGCAGGAACCAGAGCCCAGTCACATGACCAGTATGGCTCTGGAACACTGCATCCTGGGCAAGTTCTTGGGGGTAGTTTGCCATTGCTTTCCTCCGCCTTTAGACGTTCCCACTTTAACTGCCAGGTGCCTCCGTCCGCAACGACGTGAGAGATCCTAGCAGCAAAAGGTGGAACTGTGGGCGAGAAAGATGTCCGGTAGTAATTTTTGCCTAAATTCCGACTTCCACATAAATTTAGGGATCTTTTACATGCTGCAAATCTACGACATGGGACCGACGGCTTTACTTCCCGTCCGAAGGAAGGTGTGCTGAGGATTTTTTCGCCCTAAAATTCTGACGGCTTCGGCCAGGTTTGAACCCACAAGCTTGGGTACTAAAGGCCAGCACGCTACCCCTAGACCACCAAAGCCGATTGTTGTTTTTTAAAGTATTTAAAAATATTCTGATTTATTTTGTGATCAAAGATTGTGTGTTTTTCAGTTTTCCTCAAAAATTTCATTTCTGCTGCTGTGTTTCTCGGGTCCTCTTGTTTCTTCAGTGTCCAGTGTTCATTGCTCTACAGTAAAGTTGGCATTGCTGATGTGTTGTGTATTTGTAGTCTGGTTTACTTCATGGCTGTTCAAGGTTTTGGTACTCGTTTGATGATTCCCATCATCTGTAAAAATTCTGTCAATTTGTGTATTATGTTGCTTTCTCTTCACGTGACAGCATCACAGCCAGTTGTGCATGTTTGTTTATTCTGTTGCCTTTTTATTAATTACTGTCTCACTTCAGATGGGGTCTCTTCCTCTGAATGACATTGTTTTAGTTCAGTGGTTGAAATTATTAATCCGTATTTTGTATGCTTCTTTGTGTACATACTTTTATAGTAAGGTTTCCGATTTTGCTGTTATAATCGGATATCTGAAAAAGATGGGTTGTTATTTATTTGTTGTTATTTGTGCCCCCGTTATGTTGTTTACAAAACATTCTGGATGTATTTCATTTATGTATATGTTGAATATTGTTGGAGTTTTGACATACTCCTTTATTAATTTTTACTGATTGTGTTATTTTATCTTTTAGACTTCTTATAACATACAGTTTTATCATAATTTTTACGTAGATATGTTTATAATTTGGTGTCTTAACCATCTCCTATATTTCTGGCTCCATTGATTTTTTAGTTTATGTCATGAAATTAGAGGTTAAACAAAAATATTTGTATTGCTGTCATGTTGTTCTACATTCTACAGGAAATTTTCTTGAACAAGGTATTGCTTCTGTGTGTGATTTGTTTCCCACATGAGGTGGCACCAGTTTTTCCCACTTCACAAGTGTGTGTGTGTATGTGTGTGCGCGCGCACACCATTTTGTTGTTACTCTTTGTAATTAATTAAAATACAGTATATATGATGTCCTCCACTGGCATAATGTTTATACCAGAAATTGTGAAAATCAGTCAGTTTAAATGTTCACAGGGATGGACCCACATATGTGCACGTGCAGCAACATGCACACACGTGCGCACACGTGAAACCACAGCAAAGTATTTTCCTTGTGTCTCCCTAGATGTCAGTTGAGTGAGTGAACCCTGAACTTGTCATTCTGCCTGATTTATTTATGTGATGTTACAGGAATTTTGAAAGAGGAGATATAACCTTAGATATTATTGCAGTAATTGCTGTGTTTCAGTCTGTGTTTTGTTATGACTGTGTGCAAAGTATCATGCCGATGGAGGATTTCATGTGTCTCTTATTTTATTTAATACCTCACATATATCTATGGGCCGAGATAGCGCAGTCGATATAGTGACTCGCTATAGGCTGGATGGTCTGGGAATCATATCCTGGTGGGGCGATCTTTTCCGCACCTGCCCAGACCTGGCGTCTGGCCCACACAGCCTCTTTTACAATATGTACTGGTTCATTCCCAGGCGTAGAGCAGCTGGGGCGTGGCTTTAGCACCCACCCCCATCTGGTGTTGAGGTTAAAAAAAGAGTAGGGCTAAACCTTTGCTCCCCACCCCCAGGCCTTCCTGGTCTGTTCCAGGGTGAACTTTACCTATACTGCACATATGTCTGGTACATTAAGTGGCGAAAACAGAAGTGAGTATGGTCTAAAAGGTATATGAAATAATGTGAGATGTCAGGTTCTTATGTTGGTGTAATCAAAGATTCAAGTTTTGTGAGGTGTAATTCTGTGTCACAGGGCGAGTAGTTCTTGAAGGTTTTAAGGTTCATGGTTCCTTCCTCTTTTGGGTGAAATGGTCAAAGAGGAATGGAATCCTGATGTACTAAATCGTCATCATCAAATCCTGATGTACTAAATCATCATCATCATCATCAAGAAATCCTTTTACTCGATGTGGAGCATAGGGCATCCATGAGGAGCTTCCAGGCGTTGTGGTCTGCAGCTATCCCCTTGACCTCTTTCCATGATCTTCTTGTGCTTCTTATCTCATCCTCTATTGTCCTTCGCCACATTCTCTTCGGCCTACCTCTCCTTCTATATCCCTGAGGATTCCAATCTAGTGCAGTTTTCTCTGATGTACTAAATAGTGTAATAATTAGATTTCAGTATCAGCAAAATTTGATTTCTCATTTTTAGGGATCTCGGTCACGACAGAAGACTGTTGTTGTGACACATGGCACATTGACAGTAGAGGAAACAGTAGAAAAGTTGAAACAAGAACTCAGAACTCATTAAGAAAGTCTGTGCTTTTTATAATTTGTTTGTTGTGTGTGCTGATGGTGTGGTTCAGGCAGCCGGAGGTTTGTTCTGCAGGTGAGCAGATGGGAATGAGTGGATGAAGGTACTGTGCTTGCCAAATTGTAACAGGTGTCATTATGTTAATATATATAATGGCACTGTCATGGGGAGCAGATGATTGAGAAAAGTACTTACTGTATCTTGGATGACTTTGCATGGAGGCATTTGAAAGGCCAGATTTATTTGTAACCCATCACGCTTTGAAAAATGTAGAATAAATAATGTATTGCTGTTACTACAGTATAAATCAGATAACAAAATTATGGCATAAATATATATATATATATAAGCGGCTTTGTTACAGCTGTCGCTGTTTACCGCATCCTGCAAGCCACCCTTTTCTATTTTCCCATTCTCCGTGCTGTAGGTGCCTCCGTTCCATTTCTACATGTATGTTCTCTCTCCAGGTTCTCCTAGGCCTTCCCCTTTTCCTTCTCCTGTCTGGCACCCAATCCAGCATCCTTATAGGCCACCGCTGTGCCGGCATTCTTTGGACGTGGCCATACCATATGAGTCTTTTCATATTAATTGTGTCCATGATATCCTTTTTTCTCTGCGATCTTCTTATCTCGTCATTCCGCACGTTCTATCCTTGGCACACCACACGCACGCCTCCAGAAGTCCATGTCCACGGCTTTCAGTCGTTTTTCATTTCTTTTGTTTACTTCCCATGTTTCTGAGCCACACGTGATTATACTCTCTACTATTGTGGAAAAGATCATCTGTTTTGTTTTCATAGTAATTTTATCATTCCACAGCACAGAATTCAACTTGCCTATTGCTTTCCTTCCTTGGATA
>Ga0123357_10010340_pt1 | contig 11860 bp, 7 predicted proteins | sample TergutEmb28metaG_FD_89873 | JGI IMG/M metagenome (GOLD analysis project Ga0123357, IMG submission 89873) | Embiratermes neotenicus P4 segment gut microbial communities from Petit-Saut dam, French Guiana - Emb289 P4 | ecosystem: Host-associated > Arthropoda: Insects > Digestive system > Gut ...
GAAGCCACTGCTTCATAAACTCAAAGAGAGGAGACAGCCATCCAACACACAACAGTAATCCCACCTGCACACGCACTTATATACACCCTCCCCCCTCCACTACCTGCTGGACTTCTAACCGCCCCGCACGGGCACACCACTTCCTATTGGTTCTGCCACTTCTTGCTCCTACCCAACCTGGTATAAATACCCCGCACAATCCTACCACTGACATACTTCATTCACCTACCTATGAAGATGGAACCGACAGTGAGTTCCGAAACGTCGGCAATTAGAACTCAAACGCCGGGGAATTACCCAAAAAGGAACAAATTACATTTAAAACACGGCGAAAGCTTAAAAACAGGAACGAAATATCTGTTTACCTGCTGCCGCTGCTGCTGCTGTAGGGGAAGTGGGGGAGCCTCCCGGGTTTTTTTGGTCGTCATCCGAACTCTCAACACTTGCCGAATTATGACGTAGCGGGAGACCCAGAGAAAGTCTTCGAGCCGCTGAGGTGGACGCTGAAGGGGAGGAAGAGGCGCCACTAGCCGAACCTCCTGCGTCCTTGTTGCTGGACTTATTGCCATACTTGTTCTTAAGGTATCTGGCCCAGGAGCTGAGGGCTGCGCCGTCCTTCTCTGTACCGGCTGCAGATCGATCAGGCGAGTTGTCCCTTGACTTCAGCGCGTGAGTCGATCTACTTCTTGCGAGCTCGTTGCTGCTCTGGGTCCCCGAACCATACCTAGATGCCAGGTATGTTGTTGGTGATGACGATGTCGGCGATGTCCGACCATCCTCCGCTTCTTCGTCTTCGGGGCCGCCAAAACTGTGGGAACTCCTGCTCCTGGCCAGGCGGGCTCTTCTGTCTTTGAGAGCGGCGTATCTTGACCTGCCACTGGGGTACTTGTTGGAATCATCCGCAGTAGAATATTTCTTACCTCCAGAATCCGCCTCCTCGTCTGGAGACATCACAGCGGAACTCTTGGACTTGTTTAGAAACCGGCTTGTGTATCCGCTTCCTGACCCAAATCGTGAAGACGTCGTGTTGTCCTCGTCGACTGACCCACGACTGCGGTTAAGGTACTTGCTTCCTGTAGAAGCGACAGAAGGTTCATCCTTGGTACTGTAAGACGGCCGATAATTGATGGTCGACGTGTCGGCCCCGCTGCCATAGCGTGATCTGCCATACCCAGTCGTACTGCTGTCATCCCGACTGTTTTTCCTAGCAGCTTCAGAACTGTCCCTCGCCAGGGCGCTCCTTGCCAGTAGAGGCCCGATATCAGATTTGTCCACTGATTTATTTGCGGCGGGTTGTTCGGGTTTATTTTTACTAGTTTCATCAGCAGACTCATCCTCAGAATCGGTTTCTTCAGACTCTGAACTGCTTTCCGATTCCTCTTCTTCATCTTCTTCTTCTTTGGTAGGTTTCTCTACAGCTGTCGTGGCCGCAGATTGCCTGTTGGCTAAGAATCGACTCTGAAAAGGTTTCTTTGATGTGTCAGAGCCTGTGGACGACAAACGGGACCTCGGTGTGGCTGCACCGGAACCAGCAGGGCTCTCCGCCGGGGAACTTTTGAACTTTTGTTTCTGCTCTTCGGGTGTGAATGTCGGCCCCGAATTCCTGACCACCGAGGACGACGCGGCGGAAGACTCGGATGATGTGCTGGAGTCGGAACTGGCTGATCGTGCCGCCTTTTTGTGAGCCCCCACTTCGGAGGAAGCGGAAGATCGTCTAGAAACGCTTCCGGAACCGGGTTTTCCGGCAGTCTTCCTTTGTGTTTGTTGCAGCGAACTCACTGATGAACCGTCATCCGATTCGGCGTCGCTGGACGCCCCCTGCGAATTAGAGAATTCATTAACAGGTACATAAAGTAATTCCTATATCGAAATGGAAGGAGTAAATTGTCTTACTGAGATCAAAATTGGACAGTTCTTACGCAAATGTTTCGTTATATTTTGCCATTTGAAACAGGTACGTATATACGTATGTATATACAGTATAGCCTTAAAAGATGTTATGTCTCTGACTCTCCACGCACGCACACGCATACACACACACACATATAATATCTTGTAGACTAATAGTGATACAACTTGATTTTATTCACTCAACAGCTGTATGAAACGAACGAAATTGTTTAAGCATAATTGTTCCAAACTACGAGTTTTCGTAAGTTGTAGGACGCAGTTTCATGCGGTAATGTTACACTGCTGTTAATGTAGCTAATGCTACCCAAACCCATACTGTATATCGACTGGTTGACCACAGGATTGATTTATTCAGTTCTCCTTTAACCCGTAATAACACCTTCATTATTTAAACAGTCAAACCATTTATTAAAGAGGGTTCTTGAGCCTTCTCATATGAAGATTTACAGCCCAATATACCATACGTATTTTTGATTATATAAGTGCAGTAAAATATATTTTTTTTTAATTTGAAAATACAAAGTGTTATATCTGCGAACGAAATGTACTGGTTAGAAAGTTTGATTCGTACTTGATGGATTTTGGATTCGAATTTTGTCTGTAATTCCATCTCAGCCGACTCATATTTTGTGATTCTTGTATGTTACGCAAGCAAATTCATAGAAAGTGCAATAAGATAGACCTTAGCAACTTCATTCGCAAGTTCGTAACATCCCACTCTCATTCTCCGAAGCTGTACAATTTTGTAGTTGACAAAGTGTCGTTTGAGTATAGGAAACAAATCAGATTATGATATACACATTTGTAATGACAATGAAGCTGCTTTCCTTTGTTCGACACCGCCCACAAAAGGCATTTTGAGTTTCTTTTATTTTGTGTAGCAGCCCTCACAAGTCAGTGGTTAAGCACGTTTGTCCGGTAAAATAAATGTCGCGGAAAGCTGCTGGACCTTTTCAATAAACAGTGTCCGTCAAATATACAATTATACCAGGAATTCAAGAAATGCATTTATTTTCACTTTTTAAGGAAGCGTAAGTAAGAGTATACTTTTTGTTTAGTAAATGTACTGGAAGTAAAAACGTTTTGCATCAGAGAAGAAGGAACAAATACGTAATTATATGGAATAAGAACAAAAAATGCACTCTTTTTTCATTAATGTTTTGATGTAATTGTAGTGTCTTCGATATGTTTCGAACATTCAAGTGTTCATCCTCAGGAAGACGTGTACATGCAGTTTTATGGTATTTCTCTCATGCACATCCTGCCATCGACCAGACTGCTTATATGGATACATGAAAGAAGTACCATACAACTGCATATACAAGTCTTCCTGAGGATGAACACTTGGATGTTCGAAACAAATCGAAGACACAATAATTAAGTTAAAATTAATGTAAAATTTGTTCATTTTGTCGGTTCTTATTACATAGGGATATCACAATGCACGGTTCAAAAAACGTAACGTAATTCTATAGAACGTTTTCCCAATCTACGGAGAATTTAATGATAATAGATTAGCGAGGAGGACCACAGGCAGGGATGGACAAACGTTTTAATTCTCTGTTCATTAGGGAACCAAATTGCATTCTGCAGCCGGCACGAATATGCAGCAAAGAACCCTGTTAAATGTCGTCTTGTAGGAGCTTAATTATTGGTACGAGGTTGCGGTTTTACGTAATTTTCATTTATGTAATAATGTGAAGTGCCAACTTGATGCAACGTGGTAATTTTATTGATGTATTCTTAGCTCGACATGTTTCGGGCGAATACGCCCATCATCAGGAGCATTAGATGCTGAGTTGCAGCATAACCACTGCCACCGGGTAATAAAGTAACCACTGCCACCGGCTAACAACCCAACTGCAGTAAATAAATATTATTATTATATGGTTTTCTGCGCCGAGTTTGTGGATGGTTGGTGGTCTTGATAGCCGCTGCGTAGGTCGTGTGCATGGTGCGGATGGTGCCGTGCGTCGCACTGCACCTTCCATCCATCCATCCATCCATCCAAAAACTCGGTGCAGAAAACCGTATGCTGCAACTTAACATCTAATGGTCCTGATGATGGGCGTATGCGCCCGAAACATGTCAAGCTAAGAATACATCAATCAAATTACCTTGTTGCATCAAGTTGGCACTTCACATTATTTCATGAGGAAGATGCACGGTCAAACAACCCTCAAGTTTTCATTTATGGATTTGTCAGAATCGCAAAGACAACAATTTTGTCTTCTGTACCCCACTATAAATTAATAGGATTAGTTCTACAAGTGGGAGACATTCTATTGAGAGTTATGTTTTTAGGGACGTTCATAGAAGTACGACAAACGATTGTTAGCTCCGCCATGTCTGTCCGAATGGAACAACTCTGCTCCCACCGGACGGATTTGCATGAAATTTGATTTTTAATAATTTTTCGAAAAAAATGTCGAGAAACGTGAAGTGCCATTAAAATCTGACAAGAATAACGGACACTTTTCATTAAGACCCATATACATTTTTGATTATATCTCGCTCAGTTCTTCGTATAATGAGAAATGTTTCAGTCAAAAGATGTAGAGAAAATCAAAACACACATTTTATGTTTAGCGACTTTTCGAAGAACGTGCCGTTTATGGAGATAATATGGAAAAATATTGTAGAGCCGGAGAGGCCACAGATGACAATATGGCTCATGCGCATACGACGCTGGGTACCTAAGGCAACAAACACACACACTCAGAATATGTAATAATTATTGCTTTTCCACTGCAACAATGGTTGCACGAACGCGACTCAATGTTGCGTTATACGTACATTGGCTGTCTTGTTGATCCACGTTTATGATGCCAAAGTTCAGTAAGTCTCTTCCAATAACGGCAATTTCCTTATTTGTGCAGATCATCCACTTACCGATCGCACCATACGTACACCACCAGAACAATGGAAAAATTCGATAGTGGACATGGCACAAGGAAAATAAACAGAAGGTAAAGTGCACCCTTGTACAGGCACTGAGGCTCTGTACAGGCCTTACGGCCCATAGGGGGAGTAGAGGTATAGATCTACTCTTTCTCGACCACGGCACTAGACGGGGGTTGAGAGGTCATCGTCACTCCCAGGCCGCTCTTTACACCCGGGAAAGACCCGGTACCCATTGTACAGGAGGCTGGGTGGGCCCCAGGACCGATCTGGACAGGTACGGAAAATCTGGCCCCCGCCGGGATTCGATCCCCGGACCGCCCAGCCCGTAGCCAGTCACTATACCGACTGAGCTATCCGGCCCTCTCAAGGAAAATGATAAATAAGAAATTATACGATCCAAATGTATGAATGTGTTAACGTAAGAAGTCCCAACGCATGACAGATCAAAGTTTTCCAACCCTAGACTTTTCTTTTCTTCCAAACTTCATTTAACATCGAATTTCAACTTTCAGCCGCTGATAAATTTGGCGGCTTCTTGACCACGCTGCAATAAAATAAGATTTTCGTATACAGTACCACGTACGTTCTTCGCGCGTCCGCCAAATTTTGCACTTTTACTTACATTATCTGCAATATCATTGATGCAAAACGTTTCTATATTTTCTTCTGATTAAACACACAAGATTCGTGTTATTTGTAATAAAATTCTGAAGCCTGTTGTCACAAAATTTTTATTTGTCTTTGTCTAGTGTTAATAAGTTGTTTACAAAAACAGTGTTCTAAGTTTGTGATCTACAGCTTTACTTGTCAAAATACTGTGTGGTTTGCATTCCCTTAGTTACGAAGTGTTAATGTATAAGTAGTAATACAAAGAAGTTAGGTTGACAAGAACTCAGAAAATACTGACAGAAGACCACGTCGATGGGATTACTTGCCACCCTGTACAGGAAGGCTTTTGACAGACATCATGTATTCTCCGTAGACTGTAAAAAGAACGTCACAGAAGCAATAGTAGTTTCTATTATTCACAATAGGACACTAGACCGGGGTTTCTCAAAATAGGGTAGAGCATGACAACCACATTCTCAAACATTTGAACAACAGCGCATCATATACAATCTCCAAAGCCCTCAATAACTTCTGTATTATGTGATTTTGTCTTCTCAGAGTCTCAACTACACAAATTCTCAAAGTCATTACACCAAAAAATTTTAATTCTGTCACAAATCTTTTGTATATGGACAGCAACTGTTGTCCACCATGTAGACTGTTTATAACAGGGGAGCACAAATCCCCGGCGCCAGGTCGTTCGGGCAACAAAATTCTATACGATAGCACCTAGTAAATGTGGGTCTTCATTATGGGACTTGCTTCGTGTCACCCTTGTGGCATCAAAAATTTGGCGGTGGCGTTCGGACTTTTGGAGAGTTTGTGATTCATTGTTGTTGTTTCCAACCGGCGCCTTATTCGGGAGTTAGTATGGCGATATGTCATTTCAATTAGCGGAGAGAAATGAAAAAAATATGCTTACCAAATTATTCTGTTGAAATTTCAATTAATTTTAATGCCAGTACACTGTACAGGGATGTAAATTATTTGTTACGTTTACTAAATTATATATGTTGGACATAATGGCCATTTAAAATAATAACCGTTGGAATCTTTTGTCTTCCAGGTGGCTATCCAAAATTTTAAAGATCAAGATATATAGAACTATAATTTTGCCTGTTGGTTTGTATGGGTGTGAAATTTGTTCGTTCACACTGAGGGAGGAGTGTAGCCTGAGGATGTTGGAGAACATGGTGTTGAGGAGAATATTTGGACCTAGGAGGGACGAGGTAACGGGGGAATGGAGGACACTGCATAACAAGGAGCTAAATGATTTGTACTCCTCACCCAATATTGTGCGGGTGATAAAATTGAGAAGAATGAGATGGGCTGGGCATGCGGCGCGTATGGGTGAGAAGAGGGGGGTGTATAGGGTCTTGGTGGGGGAACCGGAGGGAAAGAGACCACTGGGGAGACCTAGGCGTAGATGGGTGGATAATATTAGGATGGATCTCCAGGAGGTGGGTTGTGGGTATATGGACTGGATTGGACTGGCCCATGATAGAGATAGGTGGCGGACGCTTGTGAGTGTGGTAATGAACCTTTGGGTTCCGTGAAATGCGGAGAATTTCTTGACTAGCTTGAAACCAGTTAGCTTCTCAAGAAGGACCCTGCACCATGGGGTAAGTACGGAGTTACAGGGACCTGAATGATGCATTATGGGCCTGTCTGAGCAGTTCTGGAGAAATGTCGCATAAGTTATCCTTGAGCTTCAAATAAACGTGACAGATTCCAAAACTGTAGAGTTGAAAGATACATTTCATGTAAAACACATCAAATGGCTAAGGCGCTGAGGGTGCAGAGTGGAATTGAGTATGTCATCCGTGTTATGGTTACGCGTGGTATACCTCGTGCAAAGAACACAAAAAAGCGAAAAATCGTACTAGTAGCTTCGCTTTTATGGCCATTCTAAAGCGAATTTGACGCTATGAATCTTGTCACTGGGGTCTCTCCATTCTTATGTAATCGAATAAAGAACGAATTATATGGCAATTTAAGTCACAGCGTGTCCCCTGTTTACCGTTCCCAATGCTAGTTTTATCTAGCCTAAAAGCCTTCTTCTGTTAGTAATTTCTTTGGTAATGTATAGACTAATTTATATTGTTGACAAGCCAAGAACATTTATCCTTAACTGAATTTTTTTTTTCGAATGCAAAATAAATCCAGCCAGATACCTAGTACAGGACGCGCAGAAAGGTTAAACTTAATTCCATGAACAGGCGTTGTGATGGATATTAATGGAATGTTGCACTTAAAATAAGCGCAAATAATCTCTGGGGATTTATTATTTACAATTTTGAAGTTCAAACAATTTGGCACGTGAAAAAACGCTTGAAATTTCAGTGTAATTTCATTTTTACGAGGCAAGGTGCCTATAACACCCCGACAACTAAAAGAAAAAGTTTGTCTTTTCTACGTAATCTACACTTAACCTCAGATCTGCTGAAATATTTTTTTTTTACAAATATCGGGCATAGAACGGAATAATCTTCCCGCAGTTAAGTTACGTATGTTTATAGCGGCTTGATTCAAGTTCCTTTCATACAGTTGTATCACTGCCAATGAAACGTAATTTCGAGATTCCGAATACATTTTGCCAGAAACTGAAAAATAAACTGTTTTATACAAAAGAGGCTTTAATTGATTTACCACTTACTATTTCCTGAAATACTTGTAAACTAACCCAAAATTAAAAGCTTTTGAAGTGCCTTCTGCAGACAAGCTGGCATTTCACTGAAAGTTTTATAACGCCCACTACACAGTGTTTCATGACAGGCATGAGTAAACACTTGTGCATGTAGCATTTGTTCGAATTCATTCACTCTGCAGTGCTTGTTGGAGTAGCTGTTGTTATAGATGCTGCTGTTTTTGGAATTAAATGACCACGTCAGATCTACTCTCCTGACAAACCCCGCTCTACGTGCGAACACTATGCCAATCCACTTTTTTATTTTAAGCGCTGTAGCTTGCAGGACATCCACAAGTTTGCAACGGAATTTTTTTACTTCATTCCACGTCATTTTCAGATTTTGTTATTGTACCAATTTAAAGGGGTTATTTCAGCGCTTAAGGCTGGCGTCAGGGAAACTTACGGGACAAAGGGCTTGAAGCTGCGGTCATTCTAGATCTTGACATCATATGTCCTACTTGGATTAGTACCAGAAAATCTACCCACTAGAAGGGAGACTGTCAGTTACCAGTGTTGGTCTGAATGTAGTGTCGAAGAGTTATGGGGTGGGATGCAAAGCTGTCCAGGTCGTAGCCAGTCATTTTAGTGTATAAAATGTGACCAATTTCCATTCTGTATATAACGAACAAACAGAAGAGAGAATTTTACGAACGTTTCATCTGGAAATAAATGGGATATGTGAGATACAGACGCTGTCGAACATCACAGTCTAAGTAACTTCTGATACAGCAAGGCCACAGAACACTATCCCGTTACAGTAATTTCGCAAAAAACGTGATTACAATTAAAATAATTGTATTTTCATAGAGAGATCAAGGGAAATGGTTGTGTTTTATTTAACGACGCTGCAAGTCTCTAAGATTACGTTCCGTCGATGTTAGATGAATGAAATATGGAGCATTGGTTGATGACTGACAAGGAAAGACCGAAGTGCTTGGCGAGGTACCTATTTCATTTTCACCTTTTCAAGAACATCGTACTTGGAATAGCCTGGGATTGAACCCGAGGCTCCGTAGTGACAGATTATTTGAAAAGTGGAGCCATATGCGCGTGCGTGAGCACGCTTGCGCTTAATCGTTTGAAGATAGTAACGAATGTCTGAATTAATTAAAAAGCGGGAAATCTTAACCAAGTGAACAAGTATCAGCTTGTAAAGATGCATGATTTAAGAGAACTACAGAATTACAAGTCCAAATATATGCATTCCTTGTGTTTATACATTATGATGAACAGCTTTTTTGTATGCTTCACATCACACACAACATTTCAAATTTAATATAGAGAAAATTATCTGTAAAGTAGGCTTAGTTGTTTGTAAATGACCTACCAACTACGTAATATGTAACATTAGCCTGTGAAAAATGGTCAGTATTTTGATCAGTTAAACAGTTCTGCATCCAGATCTCCATTTCGGGGATGCTACCAATATTCATTCAACAGAAAATATATTACACAAAAAGCAGGTCGTAATTGAATCTTGGTTCTTTCAAAACGCGGCAATTTTAGGTTCATTCGCATAGTCGCGGAAAGCGATCATGACATTCGTGATATCCTTGCACCCCTCTTTCTCTATGTTCGTCAGACCGTTTGCCGCATGTATCAACGCGCTTTCCACTTGGTAGATTTATGTGACTTTTATATTGGGGACTTTCGTGAAAATTCATCGAGCAGTTCTACATTTGGTTAGAATCGTGCAAAAATGTAGGATACTTTACATAAAGACCTAAGTACGTTTCATTGTTGCCGGCGACATTAAATCGCCACAAATCCTCGTCTAGTGAAAAGGTGCTGGCAAAATACCCGAGGAGACCTAAAGGTTACACAAACGCGCCGCAATTTAGTGTTACACGTACATTGCCTATCTTGTTTTCGTAACTGAAATCTGGATATCGGGGCGCTATGTTTTCTCACAGTTGTCAGATATCTCTGGTAATGACACTGGCCTTGTAACTTCCCTTCTGTGCTGTAAACTTAGTTGGATGCCCTGCACATATTAATTGAAATTTTGAAATAAAACTTACCTCAGTGCCTGGCGCTTTTCTTGTCGGTGACGACAGATCGGACGGTGGAATCCTGCTTGTGGGTGACGCGGGCTGACTGCTATCTCTGTCGTCCGATGACGTGTCTCGAGCCGTCTTCAGGGCGGCGACCCGTTCTGACACCGGCCTACCGACATCCGGGGTTGACGGGGTCGTTGTTTCCGTCGCCGCAGCTGCCGCAGTCCCCGACTTGTTTGCTCGTTTTATTTTTGAGATTTCATCCTCCTCGCTGACCTGACGCTGTGTGCGCTTCGGCACTTGCTGTGGAGCCTTGACCTGCAGCTGCGGTGGTTGAGCAGGTTGCGTCGTCTCCTTCTTCTTGCCGCGCTGCTCAGACTCCTGCAGACGCTTCATGACACGCGGAGAATCGTACAGACGCGTGATGCCGCTTAGGGGCCCCCGAGTGACGTCTTCAGTGTCCAGCACACGCTCTCTTTCCTTATGCTGGTGTTGGCCCTCGGTGAATCTCACTGACCGGCTACCTTGTGTATCGTTGTCGGAGTCTGCATTTTCGCCATGGTGTCGTGAGAATCTAGAACGGTATTTGGAACGCGGTCTATTTGCATCATTGTCGTAGGGCGACTCGAATTCTCCAGAGAAATCTCCTCCGCCGCCTGAGCGACCCCCATAGCGGGACTGTTGCTGATCATACCTGTCACCGCCACTGCGATTCTGTTGGTAGCGTTCACCGAACTTGCGCCCTCCAAGAGGCGAAACTCGGCCTGATGTGCCACTGGGATCTCCGCTGCCATCGCCATACCCTCGATCGTACCCACCTCGCTCTTCTTGTTGTCGGAACTGGGAAGCAAGACGGTGGTCACTCTTAGACCGCATGAGTCCAGGTCCTCCTGGGGGCTGAAGAAGGCCTGCTGTACTGCTACTGTTCACTATTCCGCCTCCGCTTCCCCCAACCCCAACGAACGGTTGATGCGGCATATTGATGGTCAATTCGCCGTATCCAGCTACGTGCAAAACCAACTGATTTGGATCTGTAGACATAGAGAACCTCACTCTTCGATTATAGTCGGCATTTTCGTACTCAAAATTCCTGATGAATTCGACTGTTTTTAGAAATATTTCTTTTGCGTCCATTAGTTCACAGTCGTCCCATTCGACGGCATCGGTCATGTGTTTGTCTGCCAGGTCACAGTTGCTCTGTATGTTCGATATTTCAAGCTCTAGGTTCTCTTTGAGAGTTGAGAGATTTCGTAGTTCCGTATTGAGGTAACGATCTATTTCGCCTCTTAGGAATTCGGTGCGGTCCTTGAGGGCCTTATTGAGGCGCCGATATATCTCGTCAATCTCTTCTGAAACGGCCGTACAGTTCTGCTGCAGGCTCAAGGAGTTCTTCTCGACCAGAGCCAGGGAGTCCTGCAGCCGGTGTAGAGCTCGCCTCACCTGCAACAAAACATCCGCTGCTCACAAACGGAGGAAAACTTCTTGCTGAGGAACTGAGTTTCTGAAACGGCTCCGCAACAAACCAACGACCTTAGTTACTCTGCCTAGGACATCCATTACAAATAACCTTTCAAAACCCAGTGGTTGCACTATGTACAACCGTGTATACAGTCAGCCATAATATTAAAAAAAATCTGAATTTTGCCTTCAGGGTTAAAGTCCAGTGGCGTACTGTTTTGAGCGCAGTAATGAGCCTTCGGTCTACAAAAACACGGTGCTTGACTTGACCGAGTGAGTACTGGATTACCAA
>Ga0123357_10010341_pt1 | contig 11859 bp, 6 predicted proteins | sample TergutEmb28metaG_FD_89873 | JGI IMG/M metagenome (GOLD analysis project Ga0123357, IMG submission 89873) | Embiratermes neotenicus P4 segment gut microbial communities from Petit-Saut dam, French Guiana - Emb289 P4 | ecosystem: Host-associated > Arthropoda: Insects > Digestive system > Gut ...
CTCTATTTCGGTTAATATTCGAGGCGTTAATTCTCTAACCGGAACAAATGAACCGTTATATGTCATTGATGGCGTGCAAATACAAGGATCGAGTACCGGAATAAATAACGGCGGTCAGATAACTGCGGGAGGCAATCCGCTTGCCGGACTTAATCCTTCGGATATCGCAGATATGCAAATCCTTCAAGGACCGTCGGCTTCGGCATTGTACGGATCAAAGGCTACTAACGGGGTCATAATCATTACTACTAAACGGGGTAAAGCGGGTGATATACGGATTAATTACGCCTATCAATTGACCGAACAACACCCCCCTCAGGAGTTAGCCATGATGAACCTCCAGCAATATGCCGCATTTTCAGCCATGTATGCAGGAACAACCAATGTTCCGGGAGAATTTCTGGATTCTTCGTTATTGGGAAAAGGCACCGACTGGCAAAGCGTTCTATTCCGGAATGTGGCAATGTATAAACATACGGCAAGCGTGAGCGGTGGAAGCGATAAACTGACCTATTTTCTATCAGGAGAATATTTGAACCAACAAGGAATCGCGGTAGGTTCCGGTTTTGACCGCTATGGATTTCGTTTGAATCTCGACAATAAAGCTTACGACTGGTTAACTATCGGTTTGAATTTAAATTACAACCAGACCAATGAAAAATTATCAACGACTTCAGACGTGATAGGCAATGCTTTGCGGATGACGCCTCAAGTACCGGTAAAAAATGCGGATGGAAGCTGGGGAGGCAGCGATGCAGTGAATGGAGCCTCAGAATGGGTACCACCCAACCCAATAGCTATAGCCAATTTGATTACCAGCAGTGATGTACAACGACAATTTATCGGCGGCGCCAATGTCCAGCTTAATATATTGCCGGGGTTGATTTTTAGAACTACACTTAATGCCAATGTTTCCTATAGAAATTCCAATTATTTCAGACCCACTTACTATCTTGACAAAAACAATTCGAACTCCCAAGACAACAGTGAGTTTGACGATGCGGTCACTATTTCTACCTACTGGAATATAAATGAATTGCTTGAATATTCAAAAACGATCGGCTTGCATACTTTCGACATAATGGCAAGTCACGAAGCCCAATCATGGACATGGAAAAATTTGCAGGGAATACGTAAAATATTTCCTACGAATGATGTAGTAGACCTGAGTACAGGCGACCCTACAAAAGCATCAGCAAATGGCGGACAGAATGCGGGCGCTATGGAATCATATATGGGACGGCTCAATTACAATTACGGTGAGCGTTATATCCTGTCGGGAACTATCCGTGCGGACGGTTCTTCTAATTTTGGACAAAATAATCGTTGGGGTACATTCCCTTCTTTATCCGCTGCCTGGCGATTATCGAAGGAGTCTTGGTATCACTTAACGTTTATGGATGAGGCTAAGCTGAGGTTTGAATGGGGAACGACAGGAAACCAAGGTCCCGGAGGAATTTATGCCACTATGCGTTCAGGTCCTACACCCTGGGGGACGGGATTTTCACTTAACCAGTACCCTAATCCCGATCTGAAATGGGAATCAACATCGACTTACAATGCGGGGTTAAATCTTGGTTTCCTAAAAAACAGGATACAGTTTGAAGGCGACGTATATGTCAAATATACCGATAACCTTATATTGTCGGCTCCATTACCCGATTATATGGGAGCGGCGAGTAGAAATGGAATAATGGGCGCTATCAATCCTCCCAATGTAAATTTCGGTTCACTGAAAAATGAAGGGATGGCTTTGTCGCTCAATACAACCAATATTGATAACAAAAATTTTAACTGGACTTCCAATTTTAATATATCATTTGATCGTCCTGTAGTTACAAAACTGAATACCAATTCGTCGCAGGCTATCAGGCATGCTCCGTTCGACGTTAATATGATGGAATTGGCACAGGTAGGACAAGCCCCATGGGTGATGTACGGATATGTCTTCGACGGGTATTACAAATCGGTGACTGACATAAACAATAGTGCGCGCCCTGTGGATAATACGGGAAACCCGTGGCCGGCAAGTACGGATGAAACAAAGGGAATACTGGTAGGCGATGTAAAATTTAAAGATATGAATGGCGACGGCAATATTGATACAAGAGACCAGACGGTCATAGGAAATCCCTGGCCCAAGTTTTATGGAGGGTTTACCAATACATTTTCATACAAGGGATTTGATCTGAATGTCCTTCTTACATTTACCTACGGGAACGATATATATAATTATCAAAAAATGGTATCGTCCAATCCCCACAATTATTGGGTAGGACAGAACCTGCTTCTGGCAGCTACCGATTATGCCCAGGTTGGCGCTGATGGTAATCTGCTAAATCCGAATGCATACGGTCCCCGTCTTTCGGGCGGATCAGATGTGAACGGCGACTGGAATCACCTGACCAACCGATGGATTGAAGATGGTTCATTTCTCCGCGTGAAGAACGTAAGTTTGACTTATACTATTCCAAAGGCATTAGTAAACAAACAAAAAGCGATAAAAGATATCAAGTTGACTCTTAGCGCTCAAAATTTATTCACGTTCACTAAATACACGGGCTATGATCCTGAAGTGGGAGCATTTGTCGGAACACAATCGTATGGAGTTATGCAACAGGTAATCGGAGTGGATTACGGGAAATATCCCTTAACCCCTATATATACTTTTAGTGTAAATGTAAATCTTTAATAAGTTAAAGCAATGAAAAAAGTAAGAAATATAAAGAATTGGAGCATAGTTATTTTATCTGTTTTTGTGATGGCGGGTTGCTCTTCGAGTTTTTTAGACAGACCGCCATTAGATTCTATACCGGCTTCAGCGGCTTATACGACTGACGCCCAGGTAATGTCGGCTAATGCCCCGTTATATAATTATGCATGGTTCAATTATAACGACGTAGCCTCCTTTAACCTGGCTGATTTCAGGGGAGGAGACGCCATGTCGCAATACAGCAATCAGGATAACGTATGGTTTAGTACCACTCCGGGAACCCAGGCAAACATGGATGCGTGGACTTCGTTCTATAATGTGATAGGACAAGCGAATATAACAATATCGAACATCAATCAATACACAGGTCCGAATGTATCACCCAGTATTAAAACGAACGCCATAGGCGAGGCGCGCTTCATGCGGGCGCTTGCTTACCGGTTTTTAGTAATGTACTGGGGCGCTGTTCCCATTATCACCGATAATGTTTCATTGTTGTCGGATCCACTCTCCGCAAAACCAAATACAGTTCAAAGTATCTGGAAGTTTATTACCTACGAAATGCGTCAAGCTGCCGATGAATTACCGGAAACGCCTTATGCAACAGGTAGAGTTACGAAATGGTCGGCAGAAGGAATGTTAGCCCGTTTCTATTTATCAAGGGCGGGTGTTGAATCGTCGGGAGGACAACGAAACCAGCAATTCTTAGATAGCGCCAAGTATTATGCACAGGATGTGATTACAAAGAGCGGCAAGTCATTATTGTCCTCTTACCGCGATCTCTTCTTAGCCGCGCCCACCGGCACTGCTTACAATAATAATAACGAGTCGTTGTTTGAGTTGCAATGGGTATATACGCCGACAATGGCATACGGGTATAACAATACGACCCTTTCACAAATAGGTCCCGACCCATCAATTATGAATGGCGATGGCTGGGGAGGCGATAAAGGAGCTACGCTCTGGATGCTTTCACAGTATAGCGGTTTTACGTGGAATGCAAGCGGAGATACATTGAAGGGAAGGACATTGGATCAACGCCTCAAAGAAACGTTTATGATGCCCGGCTTTGTTTATCCCGAAATTACGCGAACAATGGGTACGGTCGATCAGAAACCTTTTATTTATCCCAATAATACATTTGGCGGTAGCACTTTTGACGGTTCTGTGAGCGAAGATCACAGTTCTGCCAATTTTAAAAAATACATTATCGGACAGGCAAAAGATGTGGGAGGAAATTCGGCGAGACAAAATTATCCCAATGACACTTACATGCTTCGGTTGGCTGAGCTCTACCTGATATATGCGGAAGCGGTATTGGGAAATCAAACTTCAACGAGCGACCCTACCGCCCTGCAGTATCTCAATGCAGTGCATACGCGGGCAGGATTACCGCCGGTTACAGATCCATTGACCATTGATATTATTCTGAAGGAACGGTATTGCGAATTTGCGATAGAAGGCGTGATGTGGTTCACCTTGGTCGATCTGCATTATTGGAATCCACAGAAAACATACGATATCATTAATTCGCAATATCGTTCCCTGTTTTATATTATGGTCGATAAGTTTCCAGATCCTACCGTATGGACTATTGTGAAGAATTCGTCTGTTACGAAAGACTATGCTACGGCAACAGACGGTAATTTCTTTTTGCCTTTACCGGCTGGTGAAGTGACTCAAGCTCCTAATTTACAAGAACCCCCTGTAGATTATTATGCTCAATAAATATTTAAAATTATAGAAGATATGAAACAACTATATAAATCAATTCTATTTGTTGCTACGATAATATTAGCAACAATGCTTAACTGGTCGTGCGACACAAACATTAGCAACATCGGAACACCTTATATTTTGTATGTTCGCGTAACAAACCCGGCATCGGCTGATTCGCTCTTAGTATCGGCAGGACAAGGACAACTGATAGCTATTGTAGGAGGTAATTTGCAAACTGTAAAGGAAATATGGTTTAATGACCAACAAGCAACGTTTAATCCTGTTTATATCACTAATACAACTATTTTAGTTAGTGTACCGACCCAAATACCAGGGGAGGTCAGTAATAAACTGAAACTTATTTTTTCAAACAGGCAGTCATTATTGTACGATTTCAATGTTAAAATCAATAAACCAACGGTAAGCACGATGGACAATGAATATGCCTTGGATGGTGAAGCAACGGTTATTCGCGGACAATATTTCTATTTGCCTATTACAGTTTCATTTCCGGGAGGAGCGACAGTAACGAGCGACGATGGAGGCGTGACAGCTAACGCCACGAATACCGCGATTACATTAAAAGTGCCGCAAGGCGCTCAGCCCGGACAAGTTACCGTTACAACTAATTTTGGTATAACAAAATCGGACTTTATGTTCCGTGACGACCGGAATATTTTTGAAGGTTTTGATACGCCAACAGGCGCCGGTAATAATATTACCGATCCGGGAGACGGAGATCCTCCGCTTATCAATGGACCGTATACCAGGTTGATTAACCCTGCAATGGGAAGTTGGGTGTGGACTGAACTGTTCAGTTGGATAGTTAATCATAATATTCCGGATGATGCCATACTGAATCCAGGTGATTATAATTATAAATTTGAAGTCAATACTGTGAACCCGTATAATGCAAATGGAGTAAGAATATGGGTAACCAGTCAGGACAGTAATACAAATGGCAGTTTCTATTCATGGAATCCACCGCTTGATACGCAAGGGAAATGGCAAACTGTTGTTATTCCAATGAGCGATATCATGGCAGCCAATGTTCCTATTGGAGTTCTTCCGAACTATTTCTTTAGTTTCGTGTTCTGTGGCGATGGAACGCTGAATTGTGATATGTGTTTTGATAATTTCCGCATTGTTCCTAAAGTTATACAGGATTTTTAAAATGAAAACAACTAAAAAAGTTAATTGTATGAAAAAAACAAAATACAGGGCATATTTTCTTATTTTTATATGCACAATGATACTATTCGGATTACCGGTTTCATGCACGGATAATAATGATAATTCGTCGGGTAATGTTGTATTGCTAAGCTTTGGTCCCTGTCCGATTCCACGCGGGGCAGTGCTCCGTATCATAGGGAAGAATCTGGATAAGGTGCAAAGCGTAACGCTTCCGGGATGCGACCCTGTCACTAATATTACAAAAGTGAACGCAACGGAAATCAACATTACTGTTCCTAAAACAGCAGAAAACGGTCAAATCACATTGAATGCAGGGAATCAGACAATCACGTCCGTTTCCCCATTGGGTATTGAAGGCGAGATAGACCTTACCGGCTTTTCACCGTTAACGGCAAAAGCAGGCGATGTCGTTAAACTTGAAGGCGAAGATTTGGACTTTGTTCAAGAAGTCATCTTCAACGCAGGCGTTCATGTCGTAAAAGACAGTTTCATCAGGGTTTCCCTGACGTCGATAGAACTGAAAGTTCCATTGGAAGCCCAAACCGGTAAGTTAGCCGTTTCCGACGGAGCAACCACTCCAATTATAGCCTATTTCGATGATGAAATAAACATAATCTTACCGACTTTCGAATCTTTTTCTCCGGATATGATTCGTGCCGGCGATGTACTGACAATTACAGGTAAGGATTTCGATCTCGTAAAAAGCGTTAGTTTCGGTGGAGGCGTAACAGCCGATTCGTTTACAAAAGACAATACAAATACTACGATCACAGTAACAGTTCCGGATAATGCACAAGATGGAGCCGTTATTCTAAACGCTTTTTCAGATGTTAAAGTTTCCAGTCCAACAGATTTAATCATGGTAGTTCCAACAATTACGGCTATCACTCCAACTACTGTTAAACCGGGGGACATAGTGACGATTACCGGCGCTGATCTGGATTTAGTCACTCAAGTTGCATTCGGCGGAGGAAAACAACCGGGCGAGATACAAGAGGGAGGAACTGCTACGGAGATCAAAGTCAAGGTTCCAGCCACTGCAAAAGACGGTACAGTAGTATTAACCACTCTTGCCAATAAAACGGTTGAATCATTGGAGTCTCTGACAATACAACCGGTTGGCGGTAACGTGATAACTATTTGGGAAGGATCGAAAAAAATCGGATGGGGAGATGCGTTGTATTTAGAATCGTCTAATTTTGAAAATGTACCTGCAGGTTCTGTAATGACGCTCTATTTTGATCAGGATAGCGGCACTGGATGGCCTCAAGCGCAGTTATGCCAGAATACATCAGGCTGGCCTCAGTATCAATTTGCCGAATTGGGTAATAGTGGTACAATTAGTCCAACTTACTTTGGTAGTAATTCCAGCATAGAGCTTGTGCTCACGCAGGCGATATTGGATCAAATCAGCGCATCAAATGGTATTCAAATACAAGGCGACGGTCTGACATTTACAAAGGTCACGGTTACAGTTCCAAGTTCCGAAAAAGTGATTTGGGCAGGAAGCGTCGGACCAATCGGCTGGAGTGGAAGTGATTTATGCGGACCGATAGATACCAGCGATTTATCTGCCGGACAGATTTTGGGCATTGATTTTACATGCGATCCGAGTGCATCCTACTGGCAAATGGAAGCAATGGCAGGAAGTTGGTGGACAGATCTGGAAAACTGGGCGGCGGTTAACAGCGGGAACAATCAACCCCATTTTGACCAGTCCGACACCAATATTGAACTTGTTATCACTCAAACAGATATTGATAATATTAAGCAACAAGGTTCGGCATTGCTCTTCGCCGGAAACGGAATTATCATCACAAGGCTGTATGTAAAATAATTAGAGGGTTTTTCTTAAACGTGAACAAGACCTTTAGCCGAACGGTTAAGGGTCTTGTTTATATTTTTAAGGATTGAAGGTAATATGTTGAACACAGGAAGGCAGTCATGCAATGACGAAATCATTAATAAACGAGTACGACAGCTTGCCATTTGCGCTGCATTCGCGCTGATGTTTTGCTCTTTTTGCCCTATCGGCGCTTTTGCTGAAACCATCCGGATCGAAGCTGAAAATGCCGCATTATCATTGTCAAGCGGAGGCACAAGCCCGGCGCAGATTGTGAACGATCCGAGCTGCTCCGGCGGGAAATATGTGGATACGCGCGACGGTAATCTTACTTTTTCTTTTACCGTCGCCGAAGCCGGTTATTATGCCGTGACAGCTAAAACAAAATCGCCTTATGGCGATAAAATCAATACATTCCAATTTGACAACGATAATACCAAAGACGTCTCTTTCCCTCAAAACAATACTTTCACGGAAGTTCCAATCGTCGACTCCTATTATTTTTCGTCAGGCGCGCATCAAATAAAGATGATCAGAAATTGGGGCTGGATTCAATTCGATTATCTGGAAATAAGTCCGGCGAACGCTAAGCCGATTGAATTTGATATTCAACCGTTAGTAACGCCTCAACCCAGTGAGAGCGCTGCAAAACTTTATCAATTTCTGCTGGATAATTTTCAACACAAAATTATTTCAGGAGTAATGACGCTGAAAAGTTTAGCGACTGTTGCCGGAAGCGAACAAAACGAAATCTCGTGGCTTTTTGAAAAAACAGGGAAAAAACCGGCATTGTTAGGATTGGACTTTATGGATTATGCGGGCGCTATCCAACCCGATTGGATCAATAATCCGGATAATATGAAGGATGCAATTGCATGGAAGAATAATAACGGGATAGTCGCCTTTTGTTGGCATTGGCGCGACCCTTCGCACAAGACCCCTGCATTTTACACAAGCGATACCGATTTTGATCCGCGTCAGATTTTTGATCCTAATTCCGACGGATACAAAGCCATGATGCGCGATATGGATATTATTGCCGGTTATCTCAAGGAATTGCAGGCAGCCGGCGTACCCGTGCTCTGGCGCCCTTTGCACGAAGCCTCCGGCGGTTGGTTCTGGTGGGGATCGCAAGGACCGAGCGCTTTCAAAAAAATCTGGCAAGTTATGTTCGATAAATTTACGAACGACTACCAATTGAACAATCTAATTTGGGTTTATACTTCCGACATTAGCGATAACGCTTTGGATTGGTATCCGGGCGATGCGTATGTGGATATTATCGGTATGGATATTTACGATCAGGGCAATCACGGATCACAAATGCTATCGTTCGAAGAACTCAACAAAATGTACAACGGCAAAAAACTGTTGACCCTGGCCGAATGCGGTTCTATTCCTTCTATGGCAGCCATGAAGCGCGACAACGCCATTTGGTCGTATTATATGCCTTGGTACGGTGATTTTACTAAAAATTCAGATTGGAATGCGGTGAACGACTGGGCAAATTCATTATCCGATCCAGATGTTATTTCGTTAGACGATATGCCTGCAACTATCTATTCTTCCCTTGCATCTCCAGACAGCAATAAGTTTTTCGTCGGCAGCGCTCATGGAAAAGTGAATATTCAAACGACTTCTCCTTGGGAGTATCAGGTGTATCTCTACGGCCTGGCCGGACGTCTTTGTTTGACAAAAAAAGGTTTAAGCGGGAATCAAATTTTCTCCATTCCTTGTTTGAATCAAGCCTGTTATCTCTTAGCTATAGAAAATAAGGAGCAACGAACCTGTTATAAAATCCAAATTAATCCGTGAGGAATAGTTAATAAATTTCGCTATTTTTGTCGCAGCTTTGCATGGCTAAATAGAATGAAATTTACATAATTCAAAAATAGTGAGCAACATAAAAATTATTGACGACCCGCAATTGGGCGAAATCGTATTTCGTAGGAATGCGAAAGCAAAAAGCTACATCCTCCGGTTACAAAACGGAAAAGTTAAAGTAACCATCCCTGTCTATGGGAATTATACCCGGGCAAAAGAATTTCTTTTGGAAAACAGGCAAAAACTGATTGAAAAAATACAAAAGTATTCGATTCAAGCAATACGCCCTACGCCGGAAATAGATGAAACTGCATTGCGACGAAGAGCGCAATCCGTTTTACCTGCCCAGTTAGCGGAATTGGCACGGTTACACGGTTTTCAATATTCAGGCGTAACAATAAGAAAGAGCAGAAGCCGCTGGGGTTCCTGCTCGACTAAAAAATCAATCAATTTGTCCTTATATTTAATGCTATTACCCGAACATTTAATCGAATACGTTTTATTGCACGAACTTTGCCACACCGTACAGATGAATCACAGTCCCGCCTTTTGGGCTTTACTGAACAGATGTACGGGAAATAAAGCGCATGAACTTAGAAGGGAAATACGGAAATACAAGGTCGATAAAGGCTAAACGCAAAACACTGCGGTTAGCGGTTTTGAAATCATTGAAATTATTCAGCAACAAACCGCGCTAAAACAATTTCATCCTCTTTCAAACTCAAAGTATCGTTTTGTATTGTATAACTATCAACAATTTGAAATAATTTATTCATTTGGTCTTCGATAGTCATATCCAAGCACATTTTCCGCGTAGAAGCCATACCCGAGAAATGCAATTGCTTTTTAGACGCTAACACATACGAACCAAGAAAACCATTACATCCGCTATTTCCATTCACTTTATTTTCTTTGGTAAACGTAATGAACGGCTCAATCGCCGGTTGGGGATTCATAGTAGAAATAGTAACACCCGCAAGCTCAAACAACTTCCACTTTTTATCGATCAAATTCTCATCAATTTTAGTTAAAATATAGTTTGAAACTAATTCTCCGTTAATTACTTTTCCATCCATGCCCATTTGTATCAGTTTATTTTCGCCGACTAAATAAGACGACGGCATAGATTTTTCGTTCAATCCACTGAGAATAATGATGTTTCCGACATCGTTCCATTGGAATGTCCCTTCAAATAATTGTGTAGAGTCATCCTTGCCTAAATATTTCACTTGCAGACTGTAGGTATTATCATTTTTCAAAGTAACCTGAGTATATATACCGGTACAATCGGCGCACGGGACAGTACCGATATAAGTACCAACCCAATCCACTGAATTTTTGGAATTATTTGCATAATCCGTATCCACAACCTTATCCTTGTCAGATTTAACCGATCCTTTCGACTGACAGGCGTTCATCCCCAACCCAAGAGCTAAAATGCAAATCCCGATAATAACAGGAAAAATGTAAGTCTTCATATTCATTTTTATTTATTTAAACGATAATTACATATTAATTATTGTGTTATCGATCAAATATTCTTGGGCTGATACTTAATGTATTTATTACGGTAAGTAAAAAATACTTAATGTGTTTTATATGATATTTAATAAATTGTTATACAGTTAATTAAAAAAATGAATTGAAAAATATTTTTTTATATGAAAAAAGAAGCATATATTTGTCGTCAGAAAAGTAACATGGAGAACGGAAATGGAAGAATTACTTTACATGCGGACATACGTGTCGGTCGATTGCGTGGTATTCGGCTTCGGCGCAAATCAATTGAATGTCTTGCTGGTTAGGCGCAACTCGGCTAATTCGGACGTAAAGGGACTGAAATTGCCGGGCAGTTTGATCTATCAACCGGAAGATGCCGATGCAGCAGCCAACCGGGTGTTGAATGAATTAACGGGAATCCGCAAAATGACTTTGAAACAATTCAAAGCGTTTACATCTCCCGAACGCATTGCTGACAAGGACGACGCCGACTGGCTGAAATATGAATATCATCATTCAATCGACCGGCTAATCACAATCGCTTATCTTTCGTTATGCAAAATTACCCGCAAATTGAATGTGGCTTCCAAATATAATGCAGTGGAATGGATTCCTGTAAAACAATTACCACGCATGCCTTTCGATCACAACCAAATTGTGGAAGAATCGCTAAAAGAAATCCGTGAATGGGTGGAGAACGATCCGGTGATTTTGTTTGAGTTGCTGCCTGTAAAATTCACGGCAACCGAACTACGGCTTCTGTATGAAGCCATTCATAATCGAAAATTCGATGCCCGCAATTTCCATAAGAAGATAAGTCAGATGCCATTCGTACTTCCTCTGAACGAATATCAGGAAAACGTCAAGCACCGCGCCGCAAGATATTACAAGTTCGACCGCGTCGCATATAATAAAAGAAAAAAGTATGGATAAAAATAATTCACAAACCCCTGGGGTTGCCTCAAAAGCCTGTCATCCCGCGCTTGACGCGGGATCTCCTGAAAAAACAATACTTATTATCAGGGGATTGCGGGTTGATCCTGAATCAAGTTCAGGACGCAATGAC